>ERZ825324.3614-NODE-3614-length-14020-cov-6.416470_pt1 | contig 14020 bp, 6 predicted proteins | sample MGYA00519859_ERZ825324 | MGnify/ENA primary metagenome ERZ825324 (study PRJEB31778, sample SAMEA3449198) | human gut metagenome | biome: human gut; feature: human-associated habitat; material: faeces | place: United Kingdom | collected 2010/2012 ... | reverse complement strand
GCCGCCGGAGCGGTGCTTAAGCCGTCAGGCGGGAATTGTGCGGTATTGCCTTAGGTTTGCGGCAAGGAACCACCCCTCAGGCCGCTTCGCGTCCAGCTCCCCTCCAGGGGAGCCACCACAAGCATAAGGTAAGATACTGGCTCCCCTTAGAGGGGAGCTCCGGCGAAAGCCGGTGAGGGGTGGTTCCTCGCGCAGAGCCTGATAAATGAGATTTGTGACTGGGCTCATCCGGCGGCCAATGGGCTGGCCGCCCTACCGTACAGTTACCAACAAAAGGCCTGTAATTTATACGCTCCTCCGGGGCGTCGGGGACGCCGCCCCCTACGGCATAGCAAGGTATATTGCAATTTTTAAATTGTGTATTGTTCCCAGTATTTCGGCAGGGTGGGGTCCCCCGCCCTACTGGCCTGGCAAATATTTCACCGAACCTATGCCCACAAATACAAAAATGCCGCAGCAGACTGTTACATCTGCTGCGGCATTTCTATTTAGGGGTTAATGGGCTGGGTTACAGCTCATTGTTCCGGCTGTGGGATTACTGCCGAATGCCGGTTTTCTTATCGAAATGATAAGTGCGGCCATCGATGACTGCATCGCCCTTAGCCATGGTGCCATAGATCGGGTCGAAATAGTAACGCTTGTCAGCGCTCCAGCCCTTGATCATGTGGCCCTGTGCATCGTAACGGACCCACTTGCCGGTACCATCGGGCCTATCAGCCCACTGGCCAGCTTCGGATTCCTGATAGACATCCTTGCTGGTGGCTTTCTTGCCCTGATCAACAGAGTCCAGCCAGTACCAAGCATCGGAAGCCGGGTCATAGATTTCCTTGCCGCGGCCATCCAGGCCCTGGCGAACGCCCTTTTCGTACCAGAAGTCAGCGCCTTTGATGGTCAGCCACTGGCCGTCCAGAGCGATACCGGTGTACTCGTCAAATGCGCAAGGTACACCGTCAATATCGCCTGCGCCCTTAGCCATAGCGCCGGTGATCAGGTCAAAGTAGTAGGTGCCCTTATCGGTCGTCTGCCAGCCCTTGACCATGTGGCCGTTCTCATCGTAACGGACCCACTTGCCGGTGCCATCGGGCTTATCAGCCCACTGGCCGGCGGCGGATTCCTGGTAAACGTCCTTGCTGACGGTCATTGCGCCGCCCTGGACAGCATCCAGCCAGTACCAAGCGTCGGAATCGGGATCATAGATCTCTTTGCCGCGGCCGGTGGTACCCTGCTTCACGCCCTTTTCGTACCAGTACTTCTTGCCGTTTTCTTCAACCCAGCCGTTCTTCTCGCCGTACTTGGCGGTGTAGTCCTTGCCGTTGAAGGTGACAGCAACGGTGGTAACGCCGCTGGTCTGCTTTACAGTTGCATCCACGAACTGTGCACTTGCGCAGTTCTTATCGGTGCAGGTAAAGACAGCCATTGCGGTAATGGTGGTCTTTTCAGCAGCACCGTGAACGGTGCGCGTTTCGGGTTCAGTAGACGGTACCTCAGTCGGCTCCGGCACAGCAGTCGGCTCCGGCACAGCAGTCGGCTCCGGCACAGCAGTCGGCTCTGCCGGCTTTGCGGTCGGAGTTGCGGTCGGAGTTGCAGTCGGAGTTGCGGTCGGAGTTGCAGTCGGAGTTGCAGTCAGTGCTTCAAACACAGCGCTAACGGTAACATCAGCGGCAGGCATCTTGAAGGTTGCCTTGCCATCGGTCAGGGTCAGCTTTTCGGTCTTTTTATCTTCGCCGATCTGATAGCTGTAGGTCAGGCTGTCAGCCTTGAGCTGGTAGTTATCAGCTGCCTTAACGGTAACGGTAACGTCGGTGCCTTCAACAGCTGCGGTCGGGTCTACGGTAACAGTGCCGTTATCAGCAGGAGCTGCGGTAACCTTGTATTCCTTAACAAACTCTGCGCTGACGTTGACAGGGTAAGCAGGCATTGCAAAGGTGTAGGTGTTGGCTTTTTCGGTATCAGGCTTCACTTCAACGGTCTTATCGGTGTTGTCAGCGTCTTTGTAGGTAACCTTCACGCTGCCAGCCTTCAGGGCATAGCCGGTCGCGGGCTTAGCAGTCAGGGTTACGGTTTCCTTCTCAGCTGCTTCTTTAGCGGAAGCAGTGATTTCACCATTGGTCAGGGCAGCAACATTGACCGCATAGGTCTTAGCGTTCTTTGCAACGCTGATGGCCACATCGCCGTCCGGCATGGTGAAGGTGTAAACCGTCTTAGCCTTTTCGGTGGTAGCCTGGGCTGCGGCTTCGTCCTGCGCTGCTTCCTGAACTTCAGTCAGAGCAACATCGGTATCGCCGTTCTTTGCGGTAACGGTAACGATATCGGTGCCTTCCTTTCCTACGGTCAGGGTAACGGTATCGTCCTTGATGTAGGTGTTGCTGGTGGTGCCCAGGGTCAGGGTAACGCCTGCAACTGCATCGGGCAGGGTAACGGTGTGGGGGGTGCTTTCGGTTGCGGTATGGCAATCAGAGCACAGGTACACATTGTTGCCAACGGACTTGGTTTCCAGCTCGTCCAGAGCCCAGGTATGGCCCTTGGGCAGTGCGCCGTCAGCGTACTTCTTTTCACCCTTGGTCAGGCCGTACTTGTTGGTGCGGGCCTGGGTGTAAGCGGGGGTATCGCACCATGCTTCAACGGAAACATCGGTGGTTGCGCCGCTGCTCAGGTCGCTGACCATGTCGGACATCGGCATGGTTTCAACCAGGTTAGCGCACCACATGAACTCTTCGTTCTTGTTCTTCTCGTCAGAGCTGCCCATGTTCTGGTTGTAACTCGGGTTGTAGTTCCAGGACTCGGTCTTGTAGCTCTTACGGTTTGCATAAGAAGTGCCGGAGGCATCGGTCTTGACTTCTGCCTTGCCGTCCACCAGTTCCTTATAGGTGTTGGACAGGTTGGTGCCGACAGAAACGATCAGCTGATCCTCGGTGGTTTTGATGCCGGTGATCACAGTCTGGCCCTGCTGGGTGGTGGTAGCAAAGCTGTAGCTGTCACGCAGGGTCAGGCCAGCCAGAGGATGGTTCATGAAGGTGTCCAGATACTGCACACTGTCGGTATTCTGTTTGCTATCCATGATAACCATGCTCATGCCGGGAAAGTGGGTATCGGGAACCTTGTTGCCGTCCTTATCCTTGGTCAGCTTAATGCCGCCATAGACAGTGTTGTATTCCTTCACTTCTTCCACTGCGCCGGTGGTCGGGTCCATACGGTAGATGGCGTTGTTGACGTTGAAGTACAGCTTGCCATCATACAGTGCGGTAGAGTGTACCAGTGCGGGGTAGATCCGCTTTGCAGCAGCGTCTGCCAGGCACTCGGTGTTCAGGTTGTTTTCAACCTTGGTATGCTTATCTTTTGCACTGGTATCGATCTTATAGATGGTGCCAGCTTCGGCCAGAACCTTGGCATTGCTGTCGTCATCATTGAAGTTGCTGCTGGTTTCCTTCAGATCGTTGTAGTACATCAGGATGATATCAAACGGGTCATCCGTCTTGGTAAAGCTGCTCATGCTGAAGCCGCCGGGTCTGCTGCTGGAATCCTCTTTGCGGATATAGTAGTTCGCATTACGCGGACGTGCTTCCAGAGTATCGGGGCCCTGGTTCTGCATCTTCTTCATGAACTGCTGCATCTGGGAGTTGTTACCAGAGCTGCCGGAACCAGAGCTGCCGTTGTTGCCGTTCTCGGACTGCTGGCGGCGCATGTTGTTGTACAGGTTCTGGTTGGTCGTGGTATCAACGTAATAGAAGTAATTATTGTCGAAGTAGATGGGGCTGCAGATAGAGGTGAACCAAGTATCCTCGTAGCAGGTATCGGTGTAACGGGTCTCGTTCTTGTTCTCCGCCTTGGTGTAAGAGTAATGCGGCTTGCCGTTGTTCAACACAACATTGCCGTCATCATCCACATCGGGATTCTTGTTCTTGGTGTAGGTGTAGCCATCGTACAGCGAGTCAATGTAATCATAGTACTTGCTGTAACGGCCTTCCAGACCGGAGGGAGAAACCAGGAAGTTGACATGGCGCATGTCGCCTGCGTTCTCAACGCGGGTCTGGGCCATGCACTCGGTGTTCACGTCATCATAGCAGACGTCAACATAGTACCAGTTCTTGTTGGCTTCGCCGGTGGTCATCGTAGCAGAATTGCTGTCGCCCTGCAGCTTGTTGACCTTGACTGCGTTGAAGTAGTGGACGTTGTTGAACATGCCGCCGCCGAACGCATTACCGGCAACACTGGTATCAGAAGTATCGCAGTAATACAGGATCTGGGCAAAGTCAACAACAGCGTTATCGCCTACTTCATCGGGGGTCTTCCAAACTTCTTTGCCGTCAACGGTCTTTTTATAGATTTCCTTGTTGTCAGGCAAATTCTGGACCATGTAGTTAAATGCAGATGCATAGCCCAGGCAGATGCAGCCATACTCAACGCCGGAAGCGCCGATCTCGCCGCCCAGCAGGGCACCGAAAGCAGTCATCTGGATGGGGTCGTTGTTGCCGCCGCCGGTGATATCGCCCATGGAGCCCATATCGAATTCTGCAACCTGGGAGATCCAGTCATGCAGGATCAGCAGCTTGGTGACATAGTCAGCACTGTCACCCAGCTTGGCAACCTGTGCCAAGCCTGCATCACGGATGCCTTTCAGAGCTTCGCCATAGTTCATGACGTAAGACATAAAGCCCTGCGGCAGGAACTGCAGCATATATGCCATGGTCGTCGGGGGCACATCCTGGTTGGGGTCCAGGTTGCACAGCACTTTGATTGCGCCCATGGTGCCGGTGATGCTGCCATCCTCGCCCTGCTTCTGAACGCCCTTGGAGGTCCAGAACGGGGCAGCCACGCCGAAGTACTCTGCTTCGTCCTGGTTGAACTGCGACAGCTGGAAGTAGTAGTAGTTCATCTGCGCAGTCGAGACATCGTAAGTATTGGTGACCTGGTTGCCCTGGTCGTCCACATACACGGCAGTCTTCTGGCTGTCGTACAGCAGCAGGCTGTTCTTGCCCTTGTTGTCGCCGCTCTGATAGGTGAAGTTCACCTTGCTTGCGTCAACCGGGTTGTTCTGCATATCGTACCAGTTGCCGTCCTTCATTGCGGACACCAGGGTAACGCCGGTGCCGCCGGAGGTGGTATCCAGGGTCGGGGTGCCGCCCACATTGATGTAGACGGAATTGTCATTCTGGTCTACCACAACGCTGACCGGCATGGTCATTACCGGCTGGGTTTTGATTTCTTCGCCGCAGACAGCGCACTTGAAGGTGACGCTGGTGCATTCCCAGTCAATGGTAACGGGAGCGCCGGCAGAAATTTTGCCGGTTTCGCTGTCATAGAACAGCTGGGCGTTGCTGTAGTCAGCGGCCAGCTCGCCCTCGACCTTCTTCATTTCCCAGTTGAAGGTAGCAACAAAGTTGCCATCTGCATCCTTGGACACGACATGGCTCTGGCAGGGCAGGGCGGCAATGTCGTCGGTGCGGGTGGTGGGTTCCTTGTATTCCTTCTTAAGCGGGCTCTTGTCAGCGGGCACGCTGGCAGAGTAAACGGTCTTGCCGGCAACGCCGGGCTTTGCATCGGTGGTATCCTTGGTTACGGTGCCTTCTACCTTCTGGTAGGCATCGTCCTTTTCACAGGTATACACAGCGGTGTAAGCCCAGCCGTCATCGGTCTTGGTCCAGTAACCATCGGGGGTTTCCTTCCAGGTATGGGTGTGGCCATCCTCCGGGTTGGTGTCATTCCAGTACCATTTCGGCTCGCCATAGGTATGGCCGTCTGCAGCGGCGCTGGCCGCAAAGGTATCGGAGTTTTCAGCAACGTAAGCCTGTGCGTAGCTGTCAGCCTGCTGCGCAATCACTTCATCATCGCTGTTGGTCATGGACTCCATCGCAGAGGTCATGCCGGAGCTGCCGGTAAAGGTAACGGCGGTCACAACGCCTGCGGCGTTCGTCTCATAGCCCAGGTCGGTAACGGCGCTGGACAGATGATACGTTTTGATGGTGGCAGCCATCACCGATGCCATCTCGTCCTTGTTCAGGCCATAGGCTTCGGTGTTGATCTTGCCGGCTGCGGCGTTGGCGTACATGGCATCGGCCAGTGCATTTTCCAACGTTGCAAGGCTCATGCCTGCCTTGCTCTGTGCAGTCGCTTCCAGCTTGGCATCGTCCTGCTCCAGTTCATGCACTTCGCCCTGGGCAGCCAGCGTTTGGGCTGTCTGCTTGATCAGGTCTGCGGTGCTGGTGAACTTGGGCAGGGACTGCACAGCGCTGGCCGCGCTTGCTGCGCTAGCTGCAACAGACTGCGCTACCGAAGAATCAATCTTGGTAGTTTCGGCTGCTGCGGGAAGCGCCACGCTTTGGGCAACCATGGCTGCTGCCAACACGGATGCACCAAAACGCTGAAGGTTTTTCTTCATAGTTTTATCCTCCCTTAAGTGTTACTACTTTCCCCTTTTGTGTGAAAAGTGGTACGGCAGATGTGCGGCACTTTGCAGGTGTTGATTGCAAAACGCCTGGTTGTGCTCCCCTCGGTCTGGCGATCCCTTGCCGGGCTGCGGCCTGCTTTTGGGGCTTTTGGCCCCGGCACAGCGGCTGACAAAACGTTGTACCGGCTGCATGCCTTGATCCTGCAAATGATAACCTTTCCGACACATCTAGGTATATACATTATATCACAGTTGCCAGAATTTGCATAGTTCATTAGAGCGGTTTCTATCTAAATTTTTGTCCTTGAATCAACTGAAACCTGTTTTTCGCACATTATTTGCGTTGCGGTGCGGTGACCCTTTGGCGGTATTTATTAACATTTTTGAATGGTTTATTCCTGATTTTATCAAATGATTGAACATTTACCCTGATAATGTTCTCTGCAATCTCTTAATACAATCACCCGGTATTGTAATCGCGCATTTTTTGTCATTTCGGTTTGGCTTGTTGTTGAGAGATTTGGCAGAGATTGGAGGAAACTTGAAGGGAAAATTGGAGGTTGAGAATTGCCCATTATAAATTGTACTGTAGAGAGCGTTCCTGACCGTTCCGAAAACTTAGGGATAGATCAACCCTTGCCCCTTAACCGCGACCTGAAATACACCTTCCCAAGGCAGGGCGGTGTGAGTGCCCCCTCCTGCTCCACTTTTTCAAAGTTCCGAATGGTGTCCTCTCCCCTATCTACAATTTCTGATGTTTTCATGATGCCTTCCTTGGTCTTCCACACCCGGCCTTTGCCCCCTCCCCGTCCCATAAGTCGTACACAACAAAAAGGCCCCTGCCTTAACAGCAGGAGCCTTGAAAGCTATATCACAAGCCGAAAATTACTTCTCGATCTTGGAAACAACGCCGGAACCAACAGTGTGGCCGCCTTCGCGGATAGCGAAACGCATGCCTTCTTCCATGGCAACCGGGGTGATCAGCTCAACGTGCATATCAACGTTGTCGCCGGGCATGCACATCTCAGTGCCTTCGGGCAGGGTGATGATGCCGGTAACGTCGGTGGTACGGAAGTAGAACTGAGGACGATAGTTGTTGAAGAACGGGGTATGACGGCCGCCTTCTTCCTTCTTCAGGACGTAAACATGGCCATCGAAAGTGGTGTGGGGATGAACAGAGCCGGGAACAGCCAGAACCTGGCCACGCTCGATCTGGTCACGGTCAATACCACGCAGCAGAGCGCCGATGTTGTCGCCAGCCTGAGCGAACTCGAGGCTCTTGCGGAACATTTCCAGACCAGTGATGGTGGTGGTCAGCTTCTCTTCCTTCAGACCAACGATTTCCATCTGATCGCCGACATGAGCAGTACCACGCTCAACACGACCGGTAGCAACGGTGCCACGGCCGGAGATGGTCATAACGTCCTCAACGGGCATCAGGAACGGCTTATCAGCAGCACGGTCCGGGGTCGGGATGTAGCTGTCAACAGCGTCCATCAGCTCCCAAATGCACTTGTATTCCGGAGCATCGGGATCCTTGGAAGTGCTCTCCAGAGCCTTCAGAGCGGAACCACGGATGATCGGGGTGTTGTCGCCGTCGAAATCCTGGCTGTCCAGCAGTTCGCGAACTTCCATTTCGACCAGGTCGAGCAGCTCTTCGTCGTCAACCATATCGCACTTGTTCAGGAACACAACGATCTTGGGCACGCCAACCTGACGAGCCAGCAGGATGTGCTCACGGGTCTGCGGCATCGGGCCATCGGTTGCAGCAACAACCAGGATAGCGCCGTCCATCTGAGCAGCACCGGTGATCATGTTCTTGATGTAGTCAGCATGGCCCGGGCAGTCAACGTGGGCATAGTGACGCTTCGCGGTGTGGTACTCAACGTGAGCGGTGTTGATCGTGATACCACGAGCCTTCTCTTCAGGAGCCTTATCGATGCTGGAGTAATCCATGAAATCGGCGTCGCCCTTCAGAGCCAGAACCTTGGTGATAGCGGCAGTCAGAGTGGTCTTGCCGTGGTCAACGTGACCGATGGTACCGATGTTGACATGCTCCAAAGAGCGGTCAAATTTTTCCTTTTCAGCCATTGGAAGTATCCTCCTTTAATTCAAACAGATAAAATAGCCTGTTGTAAGGCTATCATACTAGATTTTTCAAGAAAAATCAAGTATTTTGCGCGAATTTGTGCAGAATCAGCCCTTATTGCGCTCGGTCATGATCTTATCTGCAACACTCTTGGGAACCTGCTGGTAATCAGCCGGCTCCATGGAGTACTGGCCACGGCCCTGGGTCTTGGAACGCAGGTCAGTAGCGTAACCGAACATCTCGGACAGAGGAACCATAGCGGTGACACGGGCAGTGCCATCGGTGGATTCCTGGTTCTGGATCGCGCCGCGGCGGCTGTTCAAGTCGCCAATGACGTTGCCCATATACTCGTCAGGAACAACAACGTCAACCTTCATGATGGGCTCCATAATGACGGGATCAGCCTTCTTCATAGCATCCTTGAATGCCATGGAGCCGGCGATGGAGAACGCCATTTCAGAGGAGTCAACTTCATGATAGGAGCCGTCCCACAGAGTGACCTTGACATCCACGACGGGATAGCCAGCCAGAATACCGGACTTCATCGCGCCCTGGATACCGTTGTCAACAGCGGGGATGTATTCCTTCGGGATAGCGCCGCCAACAATACCGTTGACAAACTCATAACCCTTACCCGGGTTGGGCTCAATCTTGATCTTAACGTGACCATACTGGCCCTTACCACCGGACTGACGTGCGTACTTGGTTTCCTGGTTAGCATCCTTGCGGATGGTTTCACGGTAGGCAACCTGAGGTGCGCCAACGTTAGCTTCGACCTTAAACTCGCGGAGCAGACGGTCCACGATGATTTCCAGGTGGAGCTCGCCCATGCCGGCGATGATGGTCTGACCGGTTTCTTCATCGGTCCAGGTACGGAAAGTCGGGTCCTCTTCAGCCAGCTTAGACAGGGCAATACCCATCTTCTCGCTGCCAGCCTTGGTCTTGGGCTCGATGGCAACGCGGATAACCGGCTCGGGGAAGTTCATGGACTCGAGGATGATGGGATGCTTCTCATCGCACAGGGTATCACCAGTGGTGGTGTTCTTCAGACCAACAGCAGCGGCGATATCGCCAGCGTAGCAGATGTCGATATCCTTACGGTTGTTTGCATGCATCTGCAGGATACGGCCGATACGCTCGTCCTGATCCTTAACAGAGTTGTAAACAGTGGTGCCAGCCTCAACGGTACCAGAGTACACGCGGAAGAAGCACAGCTTACCGACATACGGGTCAGTCATAATCTTGAATGCCAGTGCAGAGAACGGCTGATCATCGGAAGAAGTGCGATCTTCTTCCTCGCCAGTCTCCGGGTTGGTGCCCTTGATGGCCGCAACGTCGGTCGGAGCAGGCATATAATCAACGATTGCATCCAACAGTTTCTGAACGCCACGGTTCTTGTAAGAAGAGCCGCAGACAACAGGAACGATCTCGTTGGAAATAGTAGCCTTACGCAGAGCAGCCTTGATTTCTCCCTTGGTCAGCTCTTCGCCGTCCAGGTACTTCATCATCAGCTCTTCGTCGGTCTCAGCAACAGCTTCGATCAGCTTGTCATGATATTCCTGAGCCTGTTCTTTCAGGTCTTCAGGAATTTCCTCAACGCGCACATCATTGCCCATATCATCATAGTAGATATCGGCGTTCATGTCGATCAGATCGATGATGCCGCGGAAAGTGTCTTCCTGGCCGACAGGCAGCTGGATAGGCACACCGTTGGCATGCAGACGATCATGCATCATCTGTACGCAGCGGAAGAAGTCAGCACCCATGGTATCCATCTTGTTGACGTAAACCATGCGGGGAACCTTGTACTCGTCAGCCTGGCGCCAAACGGTTTCAGACTGAGGCTCAACGCCACCCTTTGCGGCCAGAACGGTAACAGAACCGTCCAGAACACGCAGAGAACGCTGAACTTCAACAGTAAAGTCAACGTGGCCCGGGGTGTCGATGATGTTGATACGATGACGGTTCTTTTTGAACAGAGCCGGATCATGCTGGGTCTCGGTGTGGCTCCAGTAGCAGGTGGTTGCAGCGGAAGTGATGGTAATACCACGTTCCTGTTCCTGCTCCATCCAGTCCATCGTAGCAGCGCCGTCATGAACTTCGCCGATCTTATGGTTAATACCGGTGTAGTACAGAATGCGCTCGGTGGTGGTGGTCTTGCCTGCGTCGATGTGGGCCATGATACCGATATTTCGGGTCATTTGCAGGGATACGTCTCTCGGCGTTGCCATGGCTTAAACCTCCTCAGTAAGCAGATCAATAACGGTAATGCGCGAAAGCCTTGTTGGCTTCTGCCATCTTGTGGGTATCTTCGCGCTTCTTGACAGCGCCGCCAACGTTGTTGGTAGCGTCGATGATCTCGGCGGCCAGGCGAGCGGACATGGTCTTTTCACCACGGCTGCGGCTGTACAGAGTCAGCCAGCGCAGGCCGAGGGTCTCGCGGCGGGCGGGGCTGACCTCCAGGGGAACCTGGTAGGTGGAGCCGCCGACACGGCGGGCCTTAACTTCGAGGCTGGGCATGATGTTTTCCATGGCCTTCTCGAACATTTCGAGAGGATCGTTGCCGGTCTTCTCTTTGACAGTCTCAAAAGCTTCGTAAACGATCTTCTGAGCGACGCCCTTCTTGCCATCCAGCATGATGCTGTTGACCAGACGGGTGACGAGCTTGGAATTGTAAATAGGATCAGCCAGAACTTCGCGCTTTGCGATTTTACCTCTTCTGGGCATCTTTCTTCCCTCCTTCACATTAATGATATCATCGGTACTCGAAAGTTAAAGAAAACTCCCGTTATGCCACAAAAGGGTCAGCTGACCATTTTATGGCGAAAAGATGTTTCCTTACTTCTTGGCACCGGCCTTGGGACGCTTTGCGCCGTATTTGCTGCGAGCCTGGTTACGGTTTGCAACACCCTGAGTATCCAGAGTACCACGGATGATGTGGTAACGGACACCGGGCAGGTCCTTAACACGACCGCCACGGATCAGGACAACGCTGTGCTCCTGCAGGTTATGGCCGATACCAGGAATGTAGGAGGTGACCTCGATACCATTCGTCAGGCGGACACGGGCAACTTTACGCAGAGCAGAGTTGGGCTTTTTGGGGGTCATGGTACGAACAGCGGTGCAAACACCACGCTTCTGGGGGCTGTTCATGGTGGTGTACTGCTTCTTCTGGGAGTTGTAGCTCTTCTGAAGGGCAGGAGCAGTGCTCTTGGTTACCAGGACCTCACGGCCTTTGCGTACGAGCTGGTTAAAAGTAGGCATTTCTTTTCTCCTTTCTTGATTATTCCGCGCAGTTTTTTGCGGGGGTTGTGCTTCCATTTTGGCCGCACTTGACCCCTTAACTCACGCATTTATTATAATAGCGGATAAACCACGCTCTGTCAAGAGTATTCACAAAAAATATTTCAAATAATCGTGCAAGATGCTGATTTTCTGCACTGGGGGTTCTAATTGTGCGCTTAAGGTGTATCTGAAAACAAAGAATCAGATACACCCTCGGACTTTCCCCTGCTTATTTTGCAGCTTCCAGCTGTGCCACGCAGGCTTCGGCTTCGTCCAGAATGCGGCCGAACTTATCCAGGGCAGCATCCACCGGGGCGGGGGTGGTCAAGTCCACACCGGCATGGCGCAGCTCATCCAGCGGGTAAGCGCTGCCGCCCATGTGCAGGAACTCCAGGTACTTCTTAACAGCCGGTTCGCCGTTCTTCAGGATGCCCTCGGACAATGCCACGGCAGTGGAATAGCCGGTTGCATACTTATAAACATAGAACGGGCGGTAGAAGTGCGGGATGCGTGCCCACTCGTACTGTACTTCGTCATCCACAACCAGCTCCGGTCCAAAGTAGTCCACAATGAGCTTCTTGTACAGATTGTTCAGGGCGGCGGGGTTCAGGGCTTCGCCGCGCTCGGCCATGGCGTGGGCATCGCGCTCAAACTCGGCAAACATCGTCTGGCGGTAGACGGTTCCCTTGAAATTTTCGAGGTACTGATTCAGCAGGGCCAGGCGGGTTGCGGGATCCTGGTTCTTTTCTGCCAGCAGGTGCTCAATGAGCAGGTTCTCGTTGACGGTGGAAGCGACCTCTGCGACAAACAGGGTATAGTCGGCATACTGGGCAGGCTGGGTATGGCGGCTGAACCAGCTGTGCATGCTGTGGCCCATCTCATGCGCAATGGTGGAAACGCTGTCCAGCGTACCGGTAAAGTTGCACATGATATAGGGGTTGGAATCATAGCTGCCGCCGGAGTAAGCGCCGCCGCTCTTGCCCTTGTTGGGGAACACATCGATCCAGCGCTCGGCAAAGCCCTTGCGAACGATGGTGCCGTACTCTTCGCCCAGCGGTGCAACGGCATCCAGAACCATCTGCTTGGCCTGGTCATAGGTGTAATGGGCGCTGACGCCCTTGGTCAGCGGGGCGTACACATCATAGTAGTGCAGCTCGTCCACACCCAGGATGCGCTTGCGCAGAGCAACATAGCGGTACATATCCGGCAGGTGCTTGCGCACAGTAGCCACCAGGTTATCATAGACCTGGCCGGGCACGTTCTCCCCTGCCATGGACATGGCGCGGGAAGATTCATAATGACGGACGGAGGCTTCGGCGGTAGCGGTCTTGACAGCGCCGGAGTAAGAGGCAGCCAGCGTGTTGATGTGCTGGCGGAAGCTCTTGTAGTAGCTTTCAAAGGCATTCTTGCGCAGCACGCGGTCATTGGAGGTTTGCAGCAGGATGTAGTTGGAAGCGGTCAGCTCCACATCGTTGCCCTCGCCATCCTTGACGGAATCGAACACCATGTCGGCGTCTTCCAGGTTATCGGCAACATTTTTCGGGGTGCCGAATGCCTCACCGAAAGCAGCCAGCAGCTTTTCTTCCGGGGCGGTCAGGGTGTGAGGCTTTGCACGCAGCAGGTCTTCCAGAGCAAAACGATAGGGGGCAACCTGCTCGTCAGCCATGATGGCATCCAGGGTTTCCTGCGGCAGTGCCAGGATTTCCGGCTGAGCATAGGCGATGGTACCGACAGCCTTTACATATTTGGCGGTAGCGCGGGCATCCATGCTCTGGGCGTCATCAGCACGGGTATCCTCGCTCAGACGCAGGCTGGTGTAGACAGCCAGGTTTTCCAGTTCACGGAACACGCCGATTTCTGCATCATAAAATTCACGAATGCTGGCAGCGTTGTTCAGCTTGCCCTCCCAGGCAGCCAAAGCTTCAATTTTGGGGTCAATGGCGGCAAAAGCCTTTTCCCATTCCGCATCGCTGGCGTACATTTTGGTCAGGTCCCACTGGTACTGCGGGTCCATCTCTTTGCGTTCTTTCAATGCTTCCGACATGGCGGATTCTCCTTTTCTATATGGTGTCTTTCTGAGCCTGTCAGGGAAGCGTTCTCCCCTGCCCTCCATGCAGGCACCATTCATCCTGCACAGACAAACCCAGTATAAAAGTATTATACACCAAATGTTAGAAAAAACAAATCCGTTTTTATTTAAGGCAATACCGCACAATTCCCGCCTTACGGCTTAAGCACCGCTCCGACGGCTGCGGCACGGC
>ERZ825324.3605-NODE-3605-length-14046-cov-6.339290_pt1 | contig 14046 bp, 8 predicted proteins | sample MGYA00519859_ERZ825324 | MGnify/ENA primary metagenome ERZ825324 (study PRJEB31778, sample SAMEA3449198) | human gut metagenome | biome: human gut; feature: human-associated habitat; material: faeces | place: United Kingdom | collected 2010/2012 ... | reverse complement strand
TCTTGTTCGCTTTTCCGTATTTCTGTGCTTCCTGATATGCTTTCTTTGCCCACTGACCGGTTACAATGTAGTCAGCCACCTTATTTTTCATAAGGTTCATTGGGATCATGGCAAACTGCTGGGAAGCGCCGCCCTGAAGGAAAAGTACCTTATAGTTGTCCGGAATATTCATCAGCTCACGAAGGTCCTTCTCAGCTGTGTCAATGATTTCCTGGAATGCAGCACTTCTGTGGCTCATTTCCATAACGGACATGCCGGTACCATTGTAATCCATCATTTCATCTGCGACTTCTTTCAACACCTCTTCCGGAAGGACCGCCGGTCCTGCGGAAAAATTGTACACTCTGCTCATTTCTTCACATCCTCCTCATCAAATACCTCGTCTAAACTTGCTCCTGCAGGAACCATAGGATATACGCTTAAATCCTGGTCGATCCAGCAATCGAGAACTACCGGACCCTCTGATGAAAGCGCCATCTTAAGTGCAGGCTCTACTTCTTCCATCTTCGTAACGCGGATTGCTTTTGCTCCCATTGCTTCAGAAACTTTCACGAAGTCCACACCATCATTTAAGATGGTCTGAGAATATCTTTGTTCATAGAACAGAGTCTGCCACTGGCGTACCATTCCCAGAACATGATTATTCAGAATGATCTGGACAAGAGGTTTGCCGCAGCGAACTGCCGTGGCAATCTCGTTCATGTTCATACGGAAACAGCCGTCTCCTGCTATATTTACCACGGTTTTGTCCGGGCAGCCCATCTTTGCTCCGATTGCTGCGCCAAGGCCGTAACCCATGGTACCAAGCCCTCCTGATGTCAGGAAGGTTCTCGGCTCCTTAAATTTGAAATACTGGGCCGCCCACATCTGGTGCTGTCCTACATCTGTGGAAATGATTGCATCTCCACCAGTCAGTTCATAAAGCTTCTGGATCACGTAGGGTCCTGTCAGCTGTGAATGATCATAATTCAGCGGATACTTAGCTTTCATATTCTGAATATGCTGTACCCACTCATCATGACGCTTCTCCGGGATTTTCTCAAGGAGAAGCTTCAGCACTTCCCTCAGATCTCCGATCACGGAGGCATCAACTGCAATATTCTTGTTGATCTCCGCTGCATCTACATCGATCTGCAGAATCTTTGCCTTCGGCGCGAAGGTCTTTGTATCTCCTGTCACACGGTCGCTGAAGCGTGCACCAAGAGTGATCAGAAGGTCACACTCACACATTGCGTAGTTGGAAGTTTTGGTTCCATGCATTCCAACCGGACCTGTGTAAAGCTCATCCTCTCCGGAAAAAGCCCCTTTTCCCATAAGGCTGTCGCAGACCGGAGCCTGGATCTTGTGGGCAAGTGCACGGACTTCTTCAGATGCATCTGCGATCACAGCACCGCCGCCAACAAAAATAAATGGCTTTTTCGCTGCTGCGATCATCTGGGCTGCTGTATCCACATCCTTCGGACGGATGGTGTCAACCTTCGGCTCTACGGCTGTGATGGTGTGACGGATATATTCACATTTTGCTGCGGTTACATCCTTTGGCACATCTACGAGTACCGGACCAGGACGACCGCTTTTGGCGATGATAAAAGCTTTGCGGATGGTGTCTGCGAGCTTTGTTACATCTTTGACAATATAGCTGTGTTTTGTCACAGGCATTACAATGCCTGCGATATCAACTTCCTGGAAGGAATCTTTTCCAAGAAGGGCAGTTCCAACATTACAGGTAATTGCTACCACAGGAACAGAGTCCATACACGCGGTGGCAATTCCGGTTACCAGGTTGGTTGCACCTGGGCCGGAAGTTGCCAGACACACTCCGACCTTTCCTGTCGCACGGGCGTAACCGTCTGCCGCGTGGGAAGCTCCCTGCTCATGGGAAGTAAGTACATGTTTAATTTTATCACTGTATCGGTAAAGGGCGTCATAAACGTTCAGAATAGCTCCGCCTGGATATCCGAAAACGGTATCCACACTTTGCTCCAGCAAACATTCTATGATGATCTCCGCTCCTGTAAGCTGCAATTTCATTTCCTCCTGGTATATTATACTGTAAAAATCCCGGACATTTGCTATGAAAGAACCATGCTTTCATGAACCATAATTCCATTCACATGTCCGGATAAGAATCTTATTATTTTGCTTTCGGAACCTCGAGGATCGCACCGCGGTTTCCGGAAGTAACCATTGCTGCATATCTTGCCAGGTATCCGGTTGTAACCTTCGGCTCTCTCGGCTGCCATTTTGCTTTTCTTGCTGCAAGCTCTTCATCAGAAACCTTCAGTTCCAGCTTCAGTTCCGGAATATTGATGCTGATGATATCCCCTTCCTCAACAAGGGCGATGGGACCGCCTACTGCTGCCTCTGGTGAAACATGTCCGATGGAAGCGCCTCTGGATGCACCACTGAAACGTCCATCTGTAATAAGGGCTACAGAAGAACCAAGTCCCATACCTGCGATTGCAGAGGTAGGATTCAGCATTTCTCTCATTCCAGGACCACCCTTCGGTCCTTCATAACGGATGACAACAACGTCACCTTCTACGATCTTGCCGCCTTTGATTGCTGCGATTGCGTCTTCCTCGCAGTCAAAAACTCTTGCAGGTCCTTCATGAACCATCATCTCCGCAACAACTGCAGAACGTTTTACAACGCTTCCGTCTGGTGCAAGGTTGCCCCGAAGTACAGCAAGTCCTCCTGTGGTGCTGTATGGATTGTCGATCGGACGGATTACTTCCGGGTTCAGGTTTACACAGTCCTTGATATTCTCGCCTACTGTTTTTCCGGTTACAGTCATGCACTCTGTGTGAAGGAGTCCCTTCTTATTCAGCTCGTTCATAACTGCGTATACGCCGCCTGCTTCGTTCAGGTCTTCCATGTAAGTCGGGCCTGCCGGTGCAAGGTGGCAAATGTTCGGAGTCTTTGCACTGATTTCATTTGCAAAGCTGATATCGAAATCCCAGCCAATCTCATGTGCGATTGCCGGAAGATGAAGCATACTGTTTGTGGAACAGCCAAGAGCCATATCTACAGTAAGGGCATTGAGAAGTGCCTCTTTTGTCATAATATCTCTTGGACGGATGTTGCGGCGGTACATTTCCATAACCTGCATTCCTGCATGCTTTGCAAGACGGATACGCTCAGAATATACAGCCGGGATGGTTCCGTTTCCTTTCAGTCCCATACCAAGAACCTCAGTAAGGCAGTTCATACTGTTTGCAGTGTACATACCGGAACAGGAACCGCAGGTCGGACATGTTTTGTTCTCACACTCAGTCAGGCCTTCCTCTGTAAGCTTGCCTGCTGCGTAAGCACCAACAGCCTCAAACATGCTGGAAAGACTTGTCTTGTGTCCGTTTAAGTGACCAGCCAGCATCGGGCCTCCGCTTACGAATACGGTAGGAACGTTGATTCTGGCTGCTGCCATCAAAAGTCCCGGTACGTTCTTGTCACAGTTCGGGATCATAACAAGAGCGTCAAACTGGTGAGCCAGTGCCATGGCCTCTGTGGAATCTGCGATCAGGTCTCTTGTTACAAGAGAATATTTCATACCGATATGTCCCATTGCAATACCGTCACAGACAGCGATTGCAGGGAACATGACCGGAGTTCCTCCAGCCATTGCCACGCCAAGCTTTACAGCCTGTGCGATTTTATCCAGGTTCATGTGGCCTGGTACAATCTCATTGTAGGAACAAACGATTCCTACTAATGGGCGCTCCATTTCTTCTTTTGTCATTCCAAGGGCATTGAACAGGGAACGGTGAGGTGCCTGCTGTGTGCCTGTTTTTACTGCGTCACTTCTCATAACTTGTATCTCCTTTTTGCTTCATAGCCGGAAAAAATGATCCATTTGCTTTTTTGTTTATTTCGAATTCTAAATTTCCTTAGCGATCAGGTCACCCATCTCTTTCGTTCCAACCAGAGTGCATCCCTCAGACATAATGTCACCAGTACGGTATCCGGCAGTCAGAACCTTCTGTACAGCAGCCTCAACTGCATTTGCTTCCTCATCCAGATCCAGGGAAAAACGAAGCATCATGGCTGCGGAAAGGATGGTTGCGATCGGGTTGGCCTTATTCTGTCCTGCAATATCAGGTGCGGAGCCATGGCTTGGCTCGTAAAGACCAAATCTGGTCTCGTTCAGGCTGGCAGAGGAAAGCATTCCGATAGAACCGGTAACCATACTTGCCTCATCAGAAAGAATATCACCGAACATATTCTCAGTGAGAATAACATCGAACTGCTTCGGATCTCTCACCAGCTGCATTGCACAGTTGTCAACCAGCATATGCTCAAGAGTAACTTCCGGGTAATCCTTCGCTACTTCTTCTACTACTTTTCTCCAAAGTCTGGAGGAATCCAGAACATTTGCCTTGTCAACGCTTGTTACTTTTTTGCGGCGTTTCATGGCAATGTCAAATGCCTTGATGGCAATTCTGCGAATCTCATTTTCGTTGTAGGAAAGGGTATCGATGGCTTTCTTTACGCCGTTCTCTTCTACTGTTTTTCTCTCGCCAAAATAAAGACCGCCTGTAAGCTCTCGTACGATGATCATGTCAAATCCGTCTCCAATGATCTCATCGCGAAGAGGGCATGCTGCACGAAGTTCGTTGTATAAATATGCAGGGCGAAGGTTTGCAAAAAGATTCAGTGCCTTACGGATTGCAAGGAGTCCAGCCTCCGGGCGTTTGGATGGCTCCAGCTTATACCATGGGGATGTCTTGGCATCTCCACCGATAGAGCCCATAAGAACTGCATCAGAAGCTTTCGCTGTAGCGATTGCCTCGTCTGTAAGCGGTACTCCATGTACATCAATGGAAGCTCCGCCTAAAAGTACTTCAGAATAAGAAAAAGTATGTCCATATTTCTCACATACTTTGTCCAGAACTTTTTTTGCTTCTGCAACGATTTCCGGACCGATTCCGTCTCCGGGGATCAGTGAAATGTTGTAATTCATAATAATTTCCTCTCCTTCGTTTCTGAATGCCAGCGGAAAATCACCTCTCGCCTGACACCAATGGATAATTGTTATTATAATAACGCACTTTCTTTAATATTTCAACATGTTAAAGTAAAAAACTGTCAAAAAACTGCCTTTTTTCCCATTCTCAAAAAACATTCACGGAAGAAAAAAGGCCCCATCCCTTTATGGAATGAAGCCTGTTCTTAGTTTCTGTCATATTCGGATGAATCTGATTATGCAGAAGCCTGCTCTGCTTTCTCAACTTCGGCAATTGCCTGTTTCCTCATAGGGATACGGCAGTTCTTATTGTTACCGAACTCTACGATCACGTCTTCTTCTGTCATGTCGATGATGACACCGTAGAAGCCGCTTGTAGTTACAATACTGTCACCTACAGCCATATCGCTGAGCATCGCCTGTACTCTCTTCTGCTCTTTCTTCTGAGGTCTGATCATCAGAAAATACATAATACCGAAAAGTACAACCAGCCATACGATGGTAAATCCCATACTCATTCCGCTTGATGCGTCCATTTGCTATTCCTCCTGTATCTTACTATCACGCCCTGTCTTTTTCACCAGCGCATTATAGTATATAATACACAAAATAATTTGATTCTTCAAGTATTTTTCCGATTTTTTATATTAATTTCATTTACTATATCTGCTGTTAATTTTTCCCTCTTCAAAACCAGCCAGTCGCATTTCTTTATATTCTGCAAAATTGCCCTGATCCAGTGCATCCCTGATTTCCTCCATCAGGTGATTGTAGAAGTAAAGATTGTGAAGCACGCAAAGGCGCATTCCCAACATTTCTTTCGCTTTCAGAAGGTGGCGGATATAGGCTCTGCTGTAATGCTGACAGGCAGGACACTGACATCCCTCTTCGATTGGGGACGGATCCAATTCATATTTCGCATTAAACAGATTCAGCTTGCCGCGATTGGTGTAAACATGTCCATGACGTCCGTTACGGCTTGGATATACACAGTCAAAGAAGTCGATTCCTCTTGCGACTCCTTCCAGAATATTAGCAGGAGTACCTACTCCCATCAGATAGGTAGGTTTGTTCTGCGGAAGGTGAGGCACGACTTCGTCCAGAATATGATACATCTGCTCATGAGTTTCCCCAACTGCAAGACCGCCAACTGCGTAGCCGTCCAGATCCAGTTTGGAAATGGTATCTGCATGCGCAATACGGATATCTGCATAGATAGCTCCCTGATTGATTCCGAAAAGCAGCTGCTCTTTATTCACTGTATCCGGCAGTCCGTTCAGTCTGGACATCTCTGCCTTGCAGCGCTCCAGCCATCTGGTAGTGCGGTCTACAGAAGCCTGTACATATTCTCTGCTTGCCACGCTGCTTGGACATTCGTCAAATGCCATGGCAATGGTGGAACCCAGATTAGACTGGATCTGCATACTCTCCTCTGGTCCCATAAAAATCTTATGACCGTCAATATGGGACTGGAAATAGACCCCCTCTTCCTTGATCTTACGAAGTCCTGCCAGGGAAAACACCTGAAAGCCGCCGGAATCAGTGAGAATCGGTCTGTCCCAGACCATAAATTTGTGAAGTCCGCCAAATTCCTTGATCAGCTTGTCTCCTGTTCTTACATGGAGATGATAGGTATTGGAAAGCTCAACCTGGGTTCCGATATCCTTCAGATCCATGGTGGATACTGCACCCTTGATGGCTCCAACAGTTCCCACGTTCATAAACACAGGTGTCTGGATAGTTCCATGTACTGTCTCAAACTGGGCACGCTTGGCACGGCCTTCTGTTTTCATAAGTGTATATTTTGCCATATGTGAATCCTTTCTTTTTTAAGTCTTTATCTTCAAAAAAATTTCTGTTTCTGCTGCCCTGCAAAGACATTTTTCTTTTTACACTTACAAAAGAGTGTAAAACCACGGCAGAAAACTTCATATATTATAGCCCGAAATAACCGAAAATTCAACACTTGTGCAAAGAATCCTTGTTAAACTTTTACATTGTCATTTAAGCCGGGGTATCGTATAATATTACGGAATATTTGCATTTGAATTTTTCACATATAAATAAGAAGATTTAAGGTTACTGTTCACTGGTAACATTCCGCGAGGTGTTTTTTGTGAACAAAGTTCACAGAAAACCCGAGAGTTGCGGCGCGAAATCATGCAAAGCATGATTTCTGTGCATCGCGAAGCGTGTTACTGTAAACGGAGTGAACAGTAACGATTTAAGCACATATGCAACAGATGAGGAGGCATATTCTTTACATGAGCAACAAATACACATTAGGAATTGACATTGGTTCCACCACTGTCAAAATTGCAATACTTGATGAAAACGACACCCTGCTTTTCGCAGATTACCAGCGTCATTTCGCCAACATCCAGGAAACACTGGCAGAGCTTCTGACGAAAGCTTATGGCAAACTTGGAGAGCTTACCCTTCATCCGGTGATCACAGGCTCCGGTGGACTTACACTCGCCAACCACCTTGGCGTTCCTTTTGTACAGGAGGTAATTGCGGTATCCACTTCTCTTCAGAAGATTGCGCCCCAGACTGATGTTGCCATCGAGCTTGGCGGTGAGGATGCCAAGATCATCTACTTCGAAGGCGGCAATATTGAACAGCGTATGAATGGTATCTGCGCAGGCGGTACCGGTTCTTTCATTGATCAGATGGCTTCCCTGCTTCAGACAGATGCCACCGGACTGAATGAATATGCGAAGAATTACAAGGCGCTTTATCCCATCGCAGCTCGCTGCGGCGTATTTGCCAAGACTGACATCCAGCCTCTGATCAACGACGGCGCCACCAAGGAGGATCTTTCCGCTTCCATTTTCCAGGCAGTTGTAAACCAGACCATTTCCGGTCTTGCCTGCGGCAAGCCGATCCGCGGTCATGTTGCATTTCTCGGCGGTCCCCTTCACTTTCTGGATCAGCTGAAGGCTGCCTTTATCCGTACCCTGAAGCTGGATGACGAGCACGCTATCACACCTGAGAATTCCCATCTTTTTGCAGCCATGGGTTCTGCTATGAATGCGAAGGATGAGGTAACCGTTTCCCTTACAGATATGACAAACCGCCTGAAGAACTCCATCAAACTGGATTTCGAGGTGGAACGTATGGAGCCTCTTTTTGCTACGGAGGAAGACTATGAGGCATTTAACAAGCGTCAAAGTGCCTATCAGGTAAAGAAGGGTGACCTTTCCCAGTATCACGGCAACTGCTATCTGGGTATTGATGCAGGTTCCACCACCACCAAGACTGCTCTTGTAGGTGAGGACGGGACCCTGCTTTACTCCTTCTACAGCAATAATAACGGAAGCCCGCTTAAGACAGCCATCCGTTCCATCCAGGAGATCTACAGCATTCTTCCAGAGGATGCCCGCATTGCATTTTCCTGTTCCACAGGTTACGGCGAGGCGCTGATGAAGGCCGCGCTGCTGCTGGATGAGGGGGAAGTTGAGACCGTTTCCCACTACTATGCGGCAGCTTTCTTTGACCCGGAGGTTGACTGTATTGTAGATATTGGTGGACAGGATATGAAATGTATCAAGATCCGTAATCAGACTGTAGACAGTGTGCAGCTGAACGAGGCATGTTCCTCTGGCTGTGGTTCCTTTATCGAAACCTTTGCCAAGTCTCTGAATTACTCCGTACAGGATTTTGCCAAGGCTGCCCTGTTTGCAGAGCACCCCATTGACCTTGGAACAAGATGTACTGTATTTATGAACTCCAAGGTAAAGCAGGCCCAGAAGGAAGGTGCATCCGTAGCTGATATTTCCGCAGGTCTTGCATACTCTGTTATCAAGAATGCGCTTTACAAGGTTATCAAGGTTTCCGATGCCAAAGAGCTGGGACGTCATATTGTGGTACAGGGTGGAACCTTCTACAACGACGGTGTACTTCGAAGCTTTGAGCGTATAGCAGGCTGTGAAGCTATTCGTCCTGACATTGCCGGTATTATGGGGGCTTTCGGTGCTGCCCTCATTGCCAAGGAGCGCTACCTCGCAGAATGCCGTGAAACCACCATGCTTTCCATTGACAAAATCAACGAGCTGAAATATACCACCTCCATGGCCAACTGCCACGGATGTACCAATAACTGTCGTCTTACCATCAACAAATTCACTGGCGGGCGTCAGTTCGTAAGCGGTAACCGCTGTGAGCGCGGTATTGGTAAGGAGAAGAATAAGGATCATATCCCCAACCTTTATGAATACAAGTACAAACGGCTTTTCTCCTATCCGCCTCTTTCTCCGGATAAGGCTACCCGGGGAAAAGTTGGTATTCCGCGAGTTTTAAATATGTTTGAGAATTATCCTTTCTGGTATACCTTCTTTACTGAGCTGAAATATCAGGTAGTGCTTTCTCCTACCTCTACTAGAAAGATTTATGAGCTGGGCATTGAATCCATTCCAAGCGAATCCGAGTGCTATCCAGCCAAGCTTGCCCACGGACATGTGACCTGGCTGATCAAAAATGGTGTGAAATTCATTTTCTATCCGTGTATCCCTTACGAGCGAAATGAATTCCCGGATGCAGTCAACCATTACAACTGCCCTATCGTTACCTCTTATGCAGAGAATATTAAGAACAATGTGGACGAGCTTCACGATCCGTCCATTACCTTTATGAATCCGTTCCTGGCCCTGACCTCTGAAGAGATCGTTACAAAGAGACTGACTGAGATTTTCCCGGATATCCCGGAATCTGAGGTGAAGGAAGCCGCTCACAAGGCATGGGAGGAAATGGCTGCCGTACATAAGGACATTGAGAAAAAAGGTGAGGAGACACTTCAGTACCTGAAGGAGACAGGCCGCCGGGGCATCGTTCTGGCTGGTCGTCCTTACCATATTGACCCTGAGATTCATCACGGTATCCCGGATCTGATCAACAGCTATGGTGTGGCAGTCCTCACTGAGGATTCTGTTTCCCATCTGGTACCTGTTGAGCGCCCGATCCGTGTCAATGACCAGTGGATGTACCACTCCAGACTGTATGCAGCAGCAAACTTTGTGAAAACCCGTGATGATCTGGATCTGATCCAGCTGAACTCCTTTGGCTGCGGACTTGACGCGGTCACCACCGATGAGGTTTATGAAATTCTGGATGGCAGCGGCAAGATTTATACCTGCCTGAAGATTGACGAGGTAAACAACCTTGGTGCCGCAAGGATCCGTGTCAGATCCCTTCTTGCAGCCCTTCGTGCAAAGGATGCTCAGAAAAAGGAGCGCACCATTAAACCATCTTCTATCGAGAAGGTTTCGTTTACTAAGGAGATGCGCAAAGATTACACCATCCTCTGCCCGCAGATGTCACCGGTGCACTTCTCCTTATTGGAAGCCGCTTTTAATGCAAACGGTTATCATCTGGAGGTGCTTCCAAATGACAACAAGCATGCCGTAGACGTAGGTCTGAAATATGTAAATAATGATGCCTGCTATCCTTCCCTGATCGTTGTGGGACAGATTATGGACGCTCTTTTATCAGGCAAATACGACCTGAACAAGACTGCAGTTATCATGTCCCAGACAGGCGGTGGATGCCGTGCATCCAACTATATTGCTTTTATCCGCCGTGCCCTTAAGAAAGCGGGAATGGAACAGGTTCCGGTTATCTCCCTTAACCTTAGCGGTCTGGAGAGCAACCCTGGATTTAAGCTTACTCTTCCGCTGGTGAAGGCTGTTGTGTATGCCGCTGTGTTTGGTGATATTTTTATGAAATGTATTTACCGCATGCGCCCATATGAACTGGAGAAGGGCATTGTAAACCGCAAGCACAAGATCTGGGAAAAACGTGTGATTGCATTTCTTACCGGCAGCTCATTAAGCCACAGCCAGTTTAAGAAAATGTGCCGGGAAATGGTTCACGATTTCGATACCATCCCGATCAGTGATGAGAAGAAGCCTCGTGTTGGTATTGTAGGTGAGATCCTGGTTAAATTCCTTCCGGCTGCAAACAATCACCTTGCAGAGCTTCTGGAAGCGGAAGGAGCTGAGCCTGTGGTACCGGATCTGATCGACTTTATGTCCTACTGCTTCTACAATCAGAATTTCAAGGTCGACAATCTTGGATTTAAGAAATCCAAGGCATTCTTTGGAAATATAGGTATTAAGGCAATCGACTGGGTTCGTAAGACTGCAAATGAGGCACTTGCGGAAAGCCGTCATTTCCATCCTACTGCAGATATCCGTGATCTGGCGAAGATGGCACGCCCCATTGTTTCTGAGGGTAACCAGACTGGCGAGGGATGGTTCCTGACCGGTGAAATGATGGAGCTGATCCATGATGATGTTCCGAATATTGTTTGTATCCAGCCATTCGGCTGCCTGCCGAACCACATTGTTGGCAAAGGTGTTATCAAAGAAATCCGCCGTCAGTATCCGAAGGCTAATATTGCAGCCATCGACTACGACCCGGGTGCAAGCGAGGTAAACCAGCTGAACCGAATTAAATTAATGCTTTCTACTGCACAGAAGAATTTGAAGACAGAAGAGGCGAAAAATAACAACTAGCCTCGGTTCGTATTCCGAAAAAATACAAGAAGAAAGCCCTCAGAGTTGCCGCTCTGAGGGCTTTCGTGCTGCATACATTGAACATATCGCTTCTTTCTTGCCGAATGGCATTATAACCTATGCATATCTAAAAGTCAATATATTATAATTTTAATAGCATATTTAAAAACCATATTCTAAAACGGCAGTTTCCCTGCAATTTTCTTCAGGTAGGCTCCGCCTGGCATCATGGCAAACTGCTCATCAGATGGCTTGCTCACTGCCAGATATACAATAAAATAGGCAACCATTCCAAGAACCACTGCGATTCCAAGGCTGATGAAATTGGAATGGATCAGCTTATAAATTCCATAATAGGAAAAGCCTGCCACTACAGCCATAGGCACAGATGCCAGAAGTGGATTCAGATAAGCACTTCTCCATGGATTTTTGTACTGCATATACTGTTTCATCGCCCGCTCGTTCAGCAGACACATAACAACCGCATAAATAATCATTGCCACTACAATAGCGTATACACCAAGGTCAGTTGCAAACAGCAGGATTGCCATGGCAATCACATCCACTACCAGAGCAATTGCTGCATTGATCATGGGGATATTGGGCTTTCCGATTCCCTGCAGCACACCATTGGAAATATTGGAATTTCCATTGAGAATGATGGTAATGACACCAAGCATCATCAGCTGAGCTGCTGCTCCCTCTGTTCGCGGAAACAAAAGTCTTGTGATCGGGCCGGCAAGAACTGCAAGCCCAACTGCACACGGAATGGAAATAAACATACTGATCCAGGTTGCGCGGTCGATCTTATCTCTGGCACTGTCCATATTCCTCTTGGCATACTGGGCAGAAACCTCCGGAATCATGGATGTGGGTGCTGTACTTGCAAGCGTAAGGGGAATATTGATCAGGGTCATATAATAGCCATATTCCGCGTAGAGACTTGTAATGGTATCATGGTCAATTCCCTTAAAGCCCTGAATGCCGGAATACATATAACTGTTAATAAAGCCGTTTACATTGTAAATAAAAGAGCTGAGGATGATCGGCATTACGATGAGAACGATATTCTTCATAACCTCGCCGGTGGCCTCATCACGGGAATGGGTATCCCTTGCCAGTCTCTTTTTGATATTCTTTCGGTTTACCCAATATACAAAAAGCATGAAAAGTAACGCTGATGCAACTCCGGCACCGGTTCCCATAGTAGCTCCGGCAGCCCCCCAGGCATTTCGTACAGATTCCTCCGCACCGCTGAATTTATTCAGCATGACAGTAGACATCAGGATTGCAAAAACCGCTACAAAACACTGTTCCACAATCTGGGATAATGAGGTAGGGAGCATGTTTCGATATGCCTGAAAATAGCCTCGGAAGGTACCAAGAATTCCTGACAGGAAAATGGTTGGTGCCAGCATTTTCAGTGCAAGTCTGGCTCCGGACATAGATTCCGGTACCAGAATGGACGAGCCGAAAAGACAAAAAAGCGCTACTACGCCTCCCATTATGATTACATATAAAAGCGCACAGTGAAATACCTTCTGGGCGTCTCTGTAACGTTTAAAAGCCAGCTTTTCTGCCATAATCTTGGACACTGCCTGCGGAATGCTGAAAGAAGCGATCATCAGCAGGATAAAGTAAACATTCTGGGCATAATTGAAAAGACCCATACTGTTATTTCCAAGAGTATTGGAAAGCGGACTTTTATAGAGCATTCCGATGATCTTGGAGATCAATGCCGCGATCATCAGGAATGAAGCATTTTTTACAAGTGTGTTATCGTTCTTTTTCCCCATTTCTTATTGTTCCTTTTTGATATTTTCAATCTGCCAGTCAATGGGGGCAAGCCCGTTTTTCTCCAGAAATTCATTGGTCTGGCTGAAATGCCTGCATCCGAAAAATCCTCTTGACGCAGACAGCGGGCTTGGATGTGCAGCTGTGAGTACCAGCTGCTTCGGATTGTTCAGCATTGCTTTTTTCATCTGGGCAGGTCTTCCCCAGAGAAGATATACGATCGGGCGATCCTGTTCATTCAAGGTCTGGATAACTGCATCGGTGAACTGTTCCCAGCCGATTCCTCTGTGGGAAAACGCCTGGTGGGCGCGGACGGTCAGTACTGTGTTCAGAAGAAATACGCCCTGCTTCGCCCATTTCTCCAGGCAGCCGTTGTCAGGAATATAGCAGCCCAGGTCACTGTGGAGCTCTTTATAAATGTTTACCAGAGACGGAGGAATGTCTATATCTTCTCTTACAGAGAAGCAAAGGCCGTTGGCCTGTCCATCGTTATGATAGGGATCCTGACCCAGAATAACTACTTTTACATCGTTTAACGGGGTGTATTCGAAAGCATTAAACATATCCTGGGGCGGTGGGAATACTTTCGTGGTGCGGTATTCTTCCATTATTGTTTTATATAGTTTGGCATAATATGGCTGATGAAATTCATTCTTCAGCGCGGCCTGCCAGTCTCCTGTTATCTGGCCCATTTTAATTGTCACCTCATCTTTTGTATTTTGCTATTTAGTGTGTTGAAAGTTGTTCAAGGCGGACGCATTCGGACAATGGTGA
>ERZ825324.3601-NODE-3601-length-14070-cov-4.211773_pt1 | contig 14070 bp, 11 predicted proteins | sample MGYA00519859_ERZ825324 | MGnify/ENA primary metagenome ERZ825324 (study PRJEB31778, sample SAMEA3449198) | human gut metagenome | biome: human gut; feature: human-associated habitat; material: faeces | place: United Kingdom | collected 2010/2012 ... | reverse complement strand
CCGGCATTTTTTACCAGATAGCACAGCAGCAGCCGGATCTCGGTGCTGCTGGTCAACCCGCCGGGACGTACACCGGCAGTAAAAGCATCATTGGCGGCCATCGTTCCATACATCCCCCTTGCATTCCTTTTCTTTTATAGTATAAAGGCTTTCACGCCGGATTGCAAGCCGCAGCGGCAAAATCTGTCTCAATGCGCTTGGGGCTTTCCGGCGTGGAGTACACCCAGTGGTCCAGATGGCCCTCGGTGATGAAATACTTCAGCTCGAACCGGTGGCGCTGGCTCAGGGCGTGGTTCACGATCACCAGCTTGATCTTCATTTTTTCCGGCAGGATGTTCTTGATGTAGACGCTCACCGCCTGCCCGGGCACAAGGTCGGTGCAGCTCTCGGCAAGGCCCGCGAGGTTGGGCGCGATCTCGATAAAGGTGCCGTATTCCTCCACGCTGCGCACGATGCCTACCACGGTCTCACCCACGGTGAACCCGGCCGCATTTTCCTCCCATGTGCCCAGCAGTTCCCGGATGGTCAGCACAAAGCGGCCCTGTACATCCCGGTTCTTGACGGCGCACAAGATCTGCTGGCCCACGCTCACCCGGTCGGCGGGGGAGGAGATGCGGCTCACCGACATGCAGTCGATGGGCAGCAGGGCACTGATGCCGCAGCCCACATCACAGAACGCGCCAAACGGCTCGATATGGGTCACGGTGCAGGGCAGGATATCGCCGGGCTGCAGGGTGTCCAGATAGTCGGCCTTGCACATCTGCTGCGCCAGCGCGCGGGAGAGCCGGTAGAAGGGCTGACCGTTCTCGTCGGTGTCCAGCGCTTCGATCACAAAGCAGGTGGGACGGCCCACCCTCGTCAGCACCGCAATGTCCCGCACGGTGCCGTTTGCGGCACCATCGGCGCACTGGGCAAAGGGCATCACGGCCCTCACCCCGCCGATCTCGAACCGCAGCTGGCGCTGGGTATCAAAGGCCAGAGCAGTGGCCTGCAGGATCTCGCGGTTTGCCATGGCGGCGCGCAGTTCAGCGGGGGACAGGCGCGCAGCAGAACGGTAGTTGCCTTCGGTACGGTAAGCTTGCATCATCTTTCATTCCTCTTTCTCTGCTTTTTAGGCCGTGCTTGGAACGGCAGCGGCCTTTCTGTTAAAACTTATGCATCCGCATGGGCGGATATTTGCATTTTGTGCGGCTTTGCATTATACTATATCTGTATGCGCAGCAAACCGGCACGCCGGGCTTTGCGCACACACCGCCTGCTGTTTTGGGCAGGCAGAAGGGAGAAGCAGAGCTATGGACATTGCTGTAGGCGATACCATTCTTACTACCAGCGGTTTTTACGGGGTTGTCATTGATATGACCGATGAAGTTGTGATCGTAGAATTTGGAAATAATAAAAACTGCCGCATTCCGATGCAGCGTGCAGCCATTGTAGAAGTAGACAAAGGCGAGGAAAACTAGGATTTGTAAAGCAGAGAGCGGAGACGGGACAGCCGGCTGACAGCCGGTGGTCTCAGGTTCCGCTTTTTTACTGTATATAAGAATATAAATGGTAAAGGAGAACAGGATGAAGGAAAGATTGTTACAGGAATTTGAGACGATCTATGGGGACAGTAAAAGGTGTCATATTTATTTTGCTCCGGGCAGAGTCAATCTCATCGGAGAGCATATTGATTACAGCGGCGGATATGTAATGCCGTGTGCCCTGACCATGGGAACTTATGGAGTTGCCAGAAAAAGAGAGGATAGAAAACTTTGCTTTAGTTCTCTGAACATGGACAAAGTGATAGTAGAAAAGTCTCTGGATGAGATAAAGCCGGATCCGGACAATGACTGGACCAATTATCTTCTGGGAGTGATTGCTGCATTTGCAAAAGAAGGATATGAGATAGGGCAGGGACTGGATCTCATGTTGTACGGCACGATCCCAAGTGGTGCAGGACTGTCATCTTCCGCTTCAGTAGAAGTGCTGATGGGATTTGTCCTGAAAGAATTGTTTGGACTGGATGTATCCGGTCAGCGGCTGGCATTAGCCGGCCAGTGGGCAGAACATGAATACTGCGGTGTCAACTGCGGGATCATGGATCAGTTTGCTGTAGCCATGGGCAAGAAAGACCATGCGGTATATCTCAATACAGGAGATTTATCTTATGAATATGTGCCGGTGGAATTAAAAGGTGTGAAACTGGTGTTGGCCAACAGCAACAAAAAGCACGCACTCAATGAGTCAGCTTACAATGACCGCCGCCGGGAATGTGAAGAAGCACTGAGAAATCTTCAGGAGATTATGGGCATTGAGGCGTTGTGCCAGTTGGATCCGGATACATTTGAGACCTGTCAGAAGGCCATCCGGGATGAGGACTGCAGACGCCGTGCCAGACATGCTGTGATGGAAAATGCCCGGACAAAAAAAGCGGTAGAAGTGCTGAAGCAGGGGGATATAGAGGCTTTTGGCAGGCTGCTAAATGAGTCTCACAAGTCTTTGTCACAGGATTATGAAGTGACCGGCGAAGAGATGGATGCCCTGGCGGAAGCAGCCTGGGAACAGCCCGGTGTGTATGGCTCCCGTATGACCGGAGGCGGTTTTGGAGGCTGCACGGTTAGTCTGGTAAGGGAAGAAGATGTGCCGTCTTTTATAGAAAACACAGGAAAGAGATACACAGAAAAAACAAGTCTCAAAGCTGACTTTTATGTGGTTGAAATTGGGGGCGGACCTGTGGTATTATAAGAGAAGGAATCGTTATGTGCAAAGCACATAATTGAGAATCGATTCCGACGACCTGCCGCCGAGCGTAAGCGAGGGGCATTACATATTGATCGTTATGAGAGAAAGGACAACAGTTATGAAAATTTTAGTAACAGGTGGAACCGGATATATAGGCTCTCATACTTGCGTGGAACTTTTACAGAAGGGATACGAAGTAGTTGTTTTTGATAATTTATTTAATTCAAAAATAGAAGTAGTAGACAAGATTGAAAGCATTACAGGTAAAAAGATCAAGTTTTACAAAGCAGATATGCTGGATAAAGAAAGTATGCGGCCTGTTTTTGAAGAGAATAAATTGGATGCCGTCATTCATTTTGCAGGATTGAAAGCGGTAGGAGAGTCGGTGGCTAAGCCGTTGTGGTATTACCAGAACAATATTACAGGTACGCTGAACTTGTGTGAGCTGATGAACGAGTATGGCTGCAAGCGCATTATATTCAGTTCTTCTGCCACCGTATATGGGTCCCCCGAAACAGTGCCGATCAAAGAAGATTTTCCTTTGTCTACCACCAATCCGTACGGAAGCACCAAGTTGATGCTGGAGCGGATCTTGTCGGATTTTTGTGTGCCGGATAAGGACTGGAGCGTTGTACTGCTTCGATATTTTAATCCCATCGGTGCCCACGAAAGCGGTCTGTTAGGCGAAAGCCCTAACGGTATCCCTAACAATCTCATGCCTTATATCATGCAGGTGGCAGTTGGTAAACTGCCAGAGTTAGGTGTATTTGGCAATGATTATGACACACCGGATGGAACTGGAGTCAGAGATTATATCCATGTGGTAGATCTGGCCAAGGGGCATGTGAATGCGGTAGAAAAAGTTACTTCCACCCAGGGTGTGAATATTTATAATCTGGGAACAGGAAAAGGATACAGTGTGCTGGACATTGTAAAAGCATTTGAAGAGGCCAATGGAGTGAAAATCCCATATTCCATTAAGCCAAGAAGAGCCGGTGATATTGCTATCTGTTATGCAGATGCCACCAAGGCAAAAGAAGAGCTGGGCTGGGAGGCCCATTATGATCTTACCAGGATGTGTCAGGATTCCTGGAGATTTGCTCAGAATTTTAAAGATTGATAAAAAACACACAGAAAGTGTAAGGAGGATAATGTAATGAGTAAAAGTGTAATTGAAAGTGGTAAAGCAGTGCTGGGTATCGAGTTTGGATCTACCCGTATCAAGGCTGTATTGGTAGACGATGCCAACAAACCGATTGCTTCCGGAAGTCATGAGTGGGAGAACCAGCTCAAAGACGGAATCTGGACCTACAGCATTGACATGATCTGGGAAGGTCTGCAGCATGCATACAAAGAGATGACAGAAGATGTAGAAAAACAGTATGGCGTAAAAGTCGAAAAACTGGCAGCTCTTGGCTTCAGTGCCATGATGCACGGTTATATGGCATTTGGTGCAGATGATGAGATCCTGGTTCCATTCCGTACATGGAGAAATGCCATCACAGAAGAGGCATCAGAGAAACTTACCAAACTGTTCAACTATAACATCCCTCAGAGATGGAGTATTGCCCACCTGTATCAGGCAATTCTCAACGGAGAGGATCATGTAAAAGATATTAAATTCCAGACAACTCTGGCAGGATACATCCACTGGAAACTCACAGGCAGAAAAGTGTTAGGCGTAGGTGAGGCATCCGGTATGTTCCCAATCGACATTGCTACCGGCAAATTTAACCAGACGATGGTAGATGCATTTAACAAAGAAGTAGAAGGAAAAGGTTATCCATGGAAGCTTCTTGACATTTTCCCAGAAGTTCTGACAGCTGGTGAAAATGCAGGAGAACTGACAGCAGAAGGAGCAAAATTACTGGATCCTACCGGAACTCTCCAGGCTGGATGCCCACTGTGTCCACCGGAAGGTGATGCAGGAACCGGTATGGTAGCAACCAACAGTGTTGCCCGCAGAACCGGTAATGTATCTGCCGGTACATCTGTATTCTCTATGGTAGTTCTTGAGAAAGAACTTTCCAAAGTATATCCGGAACTGGATCTTGTTACCACACCATCCGGTGACCTGGTAGCCATGGTACATTGTAATAACTGTACATCGGATCTGAATGCATGGGTAAATATCTTCAAAGAATTTGCAGAAGCATTTGGTGTAGATGTAGACATGAATAAATTGTTCGGAACTCTGTATAATAAAGCTATGGAAGGGGATGTAAATGGCGGCAACCTGCTGGCTTACAACTATATTTCCGGCGAAAACATTACAGGTATGGAAGAGGGACGCCCGATGTTTGTCCGTACTCCAAACAGCAAGTTTAACCTGGCTAACTTTATGCGCGTAAATCTGTACACGGCATTGGGTGCCTTGAAGATTGGTATGGATCTTCTGCTGAAAGAAGAGGGTGTACAGGTTGACAAATTGTTGGGACACGGCGGTCTCTTCAAGACAAAAGGGGTTGGACAGCAGATCCTGGCAGACGCTATGAACACACCGATCTCTGTTATGGAGACAGCAGGTGAAGGTGGTGCCTGGGGTATTGCCGTGCTGGCTTCTTATATGGTACAGAAAGCCGAAGGAGAGAGCCTTGGCGATTACCTGAACAACAAAGTGTTTGCAGGTCAGGAAGGAAGCGAACTGGCTCCGAATCCGGAAGGAGTCAAAGGATTTGACGAGTTCATCGAGATCTACAAAGCAGGACTTCCGATCCAGCGTGCAGCAATTGATTCTATGGCGTTATAAGAAAATACCCGAGATCAACGGCCAATAAGGAATATAGAAAAGAGTCGGGCGTGGTTATTGACCATGCCCGACTTCATGTTATTAAAAATAAGGTGAAATCATGAAAGTTTTTTTGGTAGAGGACGAGTACATCGTCCGAGAGGGAATAAAGAACAATATAGACTGGGAGAAAAACGGTTACGATTTTTGCGGAGAGGCTTCAGATGGAGAACTGGCGTTTCCGATGATCAGTGAAAAAAGACCGGATATTGTCATAACCGATATCCGCATGCCATTTATGGATGGCATTGAATTAAGCCGTATGATCAAAGAAGAGTATCCGGAGATCAAGATTATCATTCTCAGTGGACATGAGGAATTTGAATATGCCAAAGCAGCCATTCAGATCGGGGTGGAAGAATATCTTTTAAAACCCATCAATGGTGATGAATTATTACAGGTAGTAAACCGTGTGGCACAAAAGATCAAAGAAGAAAATGAATCAAGAGAAACACTGCAGGAGGGAGAAGGAGATGAGAACTTTGAGTATGCCAAAAGACAGCTTTTAAGCAGTCTCATTGATGACAATGCATCCCTTAGCGATGCCATGGAACAGGGAAAGAAGATCCATCTGAATTTGATGGCACAGTGTTACAACATTATGATGCTAAAACTGCAGAGAAAAAATAAGGAGCAGGGATTTTCTCAGCGGATTCTGGAATTATACAAGACCATGGAAGACACCCTGAAAGAGCAGGATGGACAAAGTATTATGTTTGACCGGGCACCGGAAGGAAAAGTGATTTTGTTCATGGGCAGCGGGGAAGAGGAAATCCGGAGAAACATGGATGTGTTTGCCGGACAATTCCGGGAGATCCTGCCGGAGTATGAGGATGTGACTTATTTTGGCAGCGTTGGAGTGCCGGTGATGCGCCTGAGAGAATTAGGCGAGTCTTATGAAGCCGCCAGCCATGGATTTTCCTATCGTTTTCTTACGGAACCGAACCAGATTGTGGATAACCATACCGTATTTGACCAGGCAAGGAATGAAAAAAAATTTTCCTGCAGTATCGGTTCTGTGGACATTCAGAATCTGGACAAACAAAAGATTGAGAGCTTTTTAAAGGGAGGTGAGATGGACGAGATTCAGTTTTTCGTGGAAGAATATATGAAAAACACAGGAGATGCCGGCAAAAATTCTATGATCTTCAGACAGTATATCGTAATGGATATGTTTTTTGCCGCCAGCCATTTTCTGACGCAGATTACCGATGGCAGAGAACAGCTGGGAGAGCCTTTTGAGTCTCCGGAGCAGATGCAGAAAATAGTCAGTGATCTGGAGGCAACGGTGGTTTATATCAAGGAACTGTTTACTAAGGTCATGCAGGTAAGAGACGCCCGGACTACAGAACACAACAGTGATGTAGTAGAAAATGCGAAAAAATACATCAGTGAAAATTACCACGATGAAGAACTGACCCTGAATACTGTTGCCCATGAGGTAAATGTCAGCCCGAACCATCTCAGTGCCATGTTCAGCCAGAAGACCGGCCAGACCTTTGTAAAATATCTTACTGATGTGCGGATGCACCGGGCCAAAGAATTGTTAAAATGTACTTCCAAGCGGAGCAACGAGATATGTGAAGAGGTAGGATATCGGGATCCTCACTATTTTTCCCATCTGTTTAAGAAAAATGTAGGATGTTCCCCGATACAGTACCGCGAGCGGGGAGGAAAAGAGTGAAAAGAAAATTTTGTCAGATAATGGAGCGGTATAAAGATTTGTCTATGACCAGCAAGATCAGTCTGGCTTTTATCAGTATGCTGCTGCCTTTTGCGATCCTTATGGGTTTTTGGTTCACGAATATGTTAAAGAGCAATGAGTTTTACAGAAAGGCTTCCCAGAATACTTCCGTAATCAGTGAATTCAGTCTTGATTTTAAGAAAAATTACGACTACAAGATCTATCTGATCATTGTTGGAAACAAAAGTTATGAGAGCCAGAAACCGGTATTGGATATCAATAATGCCAGAGCTATTCTGGACAGTGTGAAAGCACTTACGCTGAGCCGGAACAGCCCGGACATTATCCACAATATGGAGAATAACCTGGATCATCTGGAGCGGTATACAAAGGCCATACAGGCAAACATTGAATACGGAGGCCGTTATGATGAAAACGAGGAGCTGTGGGAGACAGGAGTACAGTCCATTACTTCTAATATCCAGCAGAATATGCTGGAACTTCTTTATTATGAAAACAAAGAAAGCACCCAGATTTACCAGGATGTGAACAAACGGACGGTACAGATGATAGCAGGAAGTGTGTTTATCATCGTGATCCTGGTTATTGTGGCTATTGTTATGATCACCTATATACCAAGGACAATTTCCCGACCGGTAAGGGAACTGTGCAAAGTGACAGAACAGGCGGCAGAAGGAGATCTGACGGTGCGATCCCACATTGCCCATGGTGCCGAACTGAAGGTACTGAGTGATTCCTTTAATGTAATGATTGAAAAAACCAGTAATTTGATCGACAGAGTAAAACAAGAGCAGACGAAACTCCGGGAGGCAGAACTGGAGATCCTGCAGGTGCAGATCAACCCCCACTTCCTGTATAATACCCTGGATTCCATTTCGTGGATGTGCGAGCAGGGGAAGAACGCGGAAGCCGTGGTGATGGTCAACGCGCTGGCGCGGCTGTTCCGCATCAGCATCAGTAAGGGCCACGAGCTGATCCCCATCCGCAGCGAGGTGCAGCACGCCAAGAGCTATCTGCAAATCCAGAGCGTGCGCTACAAGGAGCAGTTTTCCTACCACTTCGACGTGGAGGAAGACTGCACGGAGTATCTCTGCAACAAGATCACCCTCCAGCCCATCATCGAAAACGCCATCTACCACGGCGTCAACGGTCTGGTGGACGAGGGACATATTGAAATCCGTGTCCGCGCCGAGGGGGAGGATGTTCTCTTCACGGTGGAGGACAACGGCGTGGGCATGGAGCCGGAGCAGATCGAGGAAATTTTCCGCCGGAAGCCCGACGGAAAGTCCGGCATCGGCATCAAGAATGTCAACGACCGGCTGAAGATCTGGTTCGGCGACGCCTACGGCATCACCATCGAAAGCGTCCCGGACGAGGGGACGAAGGTAACGGTGCGTATGCCGAAGGTACGGGAGGAGGTGGAGCATGAAAAGCATTAAGTGGATCGCCGTTCTTCTGGCGCTGCTGGTGTGCCTTTCCGGCTGCGCCGGTACGCATCAGAGTGGCGGGTCATACAATATTTATCTGATCGCCAAATCCTCCACCACGGAGTTCTGGAAAGCGGTTTTTTCCGGGGCAAACGCCGCGAAATCCGAATATAACGTGCAGTTGACCATCCTTGCCCCGGACACGGAGGAGGACTTTGAGACCCAGAACGACTACATCCGGCAGGCCGTGGCCGACGGGGCGGATGCCATCGTCTTCTCCGCCATCAGCTACACGGAAAACGCCGCCGCCATCGACGAAGCCGTGGCCGCGGGCGTCCGGGTGGTGGTCATTGACAGCGATGTGGATTCCAAAGGCGTTTCCGTGCGCATCGGGACGGACAATGTGGCGGCCGGGCGCATGAGCGGGGAGGCCGCGCTGAAAACGGCGCAGGAAAAAATCGTTGTGGGCATTGTCAACGCCTACGCCGAGACCCAGAACTGCCGGGAGCGGGAGCAGGGCTTCCGGGAGGTGCTGCTTGGGGACAGCCGGGTCAAGGGTATCTATGCCGTCAATGTTTCCACCGATGCTCTGGAAGCCCGTCTGGCGGCGGAGAAGCTGCTGCGGGAGCATCCGGAGATCAACGTGCTGATCGGCTTCAACGAGCCGCTGGCCGTGGGCGTAGCCCAGGCGGTGGACTCCCTGGGGCTGACGGGGCAGGTACACGCCGTGTCCTTCGACAGCAACGTCAACTGCATCGAGTTGCTGCAAACGGGGGCGGTGGCCGCCCTGGTGGTGCAGAATTCCTACGCCATGGGGTATCTGGGCGTAGAAAAGGCGTGGCAGGTTTTGCAGGGGGAAAAATTCGATTCCACGGCGCTCATCGACACCGCGACCACCATCGTCACCAAAGAAAATATGTTTACCATGGAGAGCCAGAAGGCCATGTTTTCTTTCGGTTGATCGGCGTACTTGCAATTCTTACCGTTTCTTAGGGCTTTTTGCACAAAAACACGGCGCGTTTTTTGGAGGCGGCAAAATTTTTTGAGAAAATCCGCGAGGAAAAATGACTGTAAAAAAAATCCGTATCTGATACAATATAGTCACGGTGAAGCCAACCCGGCGAAACCAAAAAATGAATTTTATGGAGGAAAAAAGCAATGAAAAAGGCACTTGCATTGCTGCTCGCGTTTGTCATGGTAGTCGCCATGGCCGCCTGCGGCTCCAAGACCACCACCCCCAGCACTAACGCCGCTACCACCCCCGCCCCCGCAGGGAACGAGACCGAGGCTCAGGTCGAAGCTTCCGAGCTGAAGGTCGGCGTGTTCTACTACACCTTCGCCGACACCTACATTTCCAGCGTCCGTACCGCTCTGGACGCACAGCTGGACAGCCTGGGCGTTACCTACAACAACTTCGACGGCAACAACAACCAGACCACCCAGAACGAGCAGATCCAGACCGCTGTCACCGACGGCTACAACCTGCTGGTCGTCAACATGGTCACTTCCGGCTCCCCCGACGTTGCCAACGAGATCATCTCTCTGGCGAACGGCACCCCCGTTATCTTCTTCAACCGCGCCATCGAGGCTGACGGCGAGGAAGGCACCGTCCTGAACGCCAACGCCAACATCTGCTTCATCGGCACCGACGCTCCCGAAGCCGGTCACCTGCAGGGCAAGATGGTCGGCGAGTATCTGCTGGCCAACTGGGATACCGTTGACCTGAACGGCGACGGCAAGATCTCCTACGCCATGTTCAAGGGCGACGAGGCCAACGTGGAAGCCATCTACCGCACCCAGTACGGTGTTGAGGACGCCGACGCTGTCCTGACCGCTGCCGGCAAGCCCGCTCTGGAGTACTTCGACGCTTCCAACGCCTCCAAGTATCAGGTGGATCTGGGCGGCGCCTGGAGCGCACAGGCTGCTCTGGACTACATGAACACCAACCTGTCCCAGTACAACGAGGCCAACGGCAACATGATCGAGCTGATCATCTGCAACAACGACAACATGGCTGAAGGCGCTATCTCCGCTCTGGAAGCTGCCGGCTACAACACCGGCGCCGAGGGCGCGACCACCATCCCTGTGTTCGGCGTTGACGCTACCGACGCCGCCAAGGAACTGATCGCTGCCGGCAAGATGACCGGTACTGTCAAGCAGGATGCCGAGGGCATGGCCGTCGCCATCGCCGATGTCGTCAAGGCTACAGGTGAAGGCACCGCCATGGCTGACGCCATCGCCGCCACCGCCGGCACCAACGCTGAGATGTACTCCATCGCCGACGGCATTGCCAACAAGCTGTTCGTCGCCTACGCTGCCTACACCAAGTAAGTTATAAACCCAAAAAGGGCAGCCGCTGCTGTGTCGGCGGCTGCCCTTCACAGCTAAGCATGCTAGCGAAAAAGGAGGGGAATCCAGGTGGAGCAAACCGTACTGCTCCGGATGACGGATATCACAAAAACCTTTCCCGGCGTAAAAGCGCTGGATCATGTCAGCCTGGAAGTCAAGGCAGGCACCGTACACGCGCTGATGGGCGAGAACGGCGCCGGCAAATCCACGCTGATGAAATGCCTGTTCGGCATTTACAGCAAGGACAGCGGCCATATTTATCTGGAAGGCCGCGAGGTCAATTTCACCAGCTCCAAGGAGGCGCTGAACAACGGTGTCGCCATGGTTCACCAGGAGCTGAATCAGGCGCTCAAGCGGACTGTCATGGACAACCTGTGGCTGGGGCGCTATCCCAAGATCGCGGGCTTTATTGTGGACGAGCACAAGATGCTTCGCGATACCAAAGCGATTTTTGAAGAGCTCGGCATCGACGTCGACCCCCACCGGGTCATGGGTACGATGCCGGTTTCCCAGCGTCAAATGGTGGAGATCGCAAAGGCCGTCTCCTATCACTCGAAAGTCATCGTATTTGATGAACCCACGTCCTCGCTGACCGAGGAAGAGGTTGAGCATCTGTTCAGGATCATCAACATGCTCCGCGACCGCGGCATGGGCATCATCTATATTTCCCATAAAATGGCGGAGATCAAGCGTATCTCCGACGAGATTACCGTCATGCGCGACGGCCAGCTGGTGGCGACCCGTCCGGCATCCGAGCTGGAGATGAACGACATCATCCGCCTGATGGTCGGCCGTGAGCTTGGCAACCAGTTCCCGCCGAAGACGAATAAGCCCGGCGAGGTCTATCTGGAAGTGGAGCACCTGACGGGACTGTACAACAATCTGCGGGACGTTTCCTTCACCGCCCGGCGGGGCGAGATCGTGGGTCTCGCGGGTCTGGACGGCAGCGGCCGGACGGAGACGCTGGAAACCATGTTCGGCGTCGCCACCCGCAAGAGCGGCCGCATTCTGCTGGACGGCAAGGAGTGCAAGAATCTGAATCCCCGGCAGTCCATCAAGAACAACTTTGCCCTGCTCACCGAGGAGCGCCGGGCGACGGGTATTTTCGGAATCCTGGACATCCGGGAAAATTCCGTCATTTCCAGTCTGGACAGGCACAAGCGGGCGGGCTTCGTCCTCAGCGACAAGTCCATGAAGAAGGACACTCAGTGGTCCATCGACGCCATGCACACCAAGACGCCTACCCAGGAGACGAAGATCCGCAGCCTGTCCGGCGGCAACCAGCAGAAGGTCATCATCGGCCGCTGGCTGCTCACCGAGCCGGACGTGCTGCTGCTTGACGAGCCGACACGCGGCATCGACGTCGGCGCGAAATACGAGATTTACCAGCTGATCCTCGATCTGGCGAACAAAGGCAAGACGGTCATCATGGTTTCGTCCGAAATGCCCGAGCTGCTGGGCGTGTGCGACCGGATCCTCGTCATGTCCGGCGGACGGCTGGCCGGTGAAGTCGATGCAAAGACAGCAACGCAGGAAGACATCATGCGTCTTGCGGCGAAGTATGTATAAGGAGGCAGCGGTATGGCAAATCCAGTCAAACAGCTTCAGAGAAAGAGTGAAGAATACCAGAGACTCGACAAGGCGGATCGCCGCCGGTTCTGGTCGGACGGCATTCTGAATAACGCGCTGTATATTCTGATGGTGATCTTCATCGTCTATACGGCAATCAAGAATAAGAACTTCCTGTCCGCGGGTTCCATCGCGAACATCGTTTCCCTGGTGGCGGCGTCATTGCCCATGGCGCTGGGCATCGCCGGCTGTATCGTCCTGACCGGTACCGACTTGTCCGGCGGACGTGTGGTCGGCCTGACCGCAGCTGTCGCGGGCGCGCTGCTGCAGGATCGCACCATCTCCCGGAAGCTTTTCTCCAACCTCCCGGCCATCACCCCGGGTTGGATTCTGCTGACGATTCTCATTGTCGTCGCCATCGGCGCGCTGATCGGTATGGTGAACGGCTTCTTCGTAGCCAAGTTCAGCCTGCACCCCTTCATCGTGACGCTGGCCACCCAGCTCATTACCTACGGCCTGATCCTGATCTTCTTCATGCTCAACGGCAACAACGGCCAGCCCGTTTCCGGCCTGTCTCAGGAGTATAAGAGCGTGGTCTCCGCACCCATGATCCAGTTCACCACCGGCTCCGGTGCGAAGATCTCCATTCCGTGGTACGTGCTGTACGCCGTGATTTTCGTGGCGCTGATGTGGTTCATCTGGAACAAGACCGCCTTCGGCAAGAACATGTTCGCCGTCGGCTCCAACGCCGACGCTGCCAAGGTCTCCGGCGTCAACGTGTTCTGGACGACCGTAATGGTCCACACCCTCGCCGGTGCGATGTACGGCGTTACGGGCTTCATTGAGGGCGCCCGCATCAGCTCCATCACCCAGTCGGCGGGCCTTAACTACGAGTGCGACGCCATCGCAGCCTGCGTCATCGGCGGTGTTTCCTTCGTCGGCGGCACCGGCAAGATCAGCGGCATTGTGCTGGGCGTGTTCGTGCTGCGTATCATCTTCGTTGCACTGTCCATGCTGGGCATCGACCCCTCCATGCAGTACATCATCAAGGGCGGCATTATTCTGGCGGCCTGCTCGCTGGATATGCGGAAATATCTTGCCAAAAAGTAAATCATGCGTTACAATGGCGGCAGATGGAATCCATCTGCCGCCATTGCAGAGAAAAGAAACGGCGCAGACTGAAACAATCATCGGTTCCCTATGGAACCGGCACAAGGAGCATCCTCATGGCTATGACAACGGAAACTGTTTGGGCAGCGCTGGATTCGCTGCTGGATTACGCGAAAAACTGCGGCCTTCTCCATCCGCTGGACGAGACGTTTGCGAGAAATACGATTCTTTCTGAGCTGCATCTGGAAAGCTACGAAAAGCAGGCGCAGCGCTTCGACTTCCCGGCGTGCCTGGAGCTGCTGTGCGATTATGCCGCCCAGGAAGGACTGATTGCGGACACCGTCGCCGAGCGCGACCTGTTTGACACGAAGCTCATGGGCTTTCTGACGCCACGCCCC
>ERZ825324.3586-NODE-3586-length-14133-cov-6.928967_pt1 | contig 14133 bp, 9 predicted proteins | sample MGYA00519859_ERZ825324 | MGnify/ENA primary metagenome ERZ825324 (study PRJEB31778, sample SAMEA3449198) | human gut metagenome | biome: human gut; feature: human-associated habitat; material: faeces | place: United Kingdom | collected 2010/2012 ... | reverse complement strand
CAAATACTACACCTTCAGGATCGGCGTACCATCCATCAAATACAGGATTACCACTCATTTGGATTTTATCTTTACCATTCTGACGACAAGCCATCAAAGATGTCCACATCACTAATAGCAACATCCATTTATTTAATCTCATAACATTTACATTTTAAATGTAAGTAAATTATCACTCTGCAGTTATTTCAATAACACGACTAAATGCCCGGTTAGTTGTGAAAGCATCAATTCCTACCTTCATCAAATAATCCCCTGAATAAATTTGATTATCAAATATCAAATCAGACGAAACATTGGGCATAAGATTAATTTCTTTAATCTTATATCGTTTAAAAGAATCCAATCCCTGTAATTTTACAGGCAATAATTTTTCTGCGAAACGCGGATTTATATCATACGTAAAAAGTATAGCTTTGGATTTATCTTGATTCACATACATTACCGACATATGATTACCCTCATAAGGTGATACCAAACGATACTGCTGACCATCTAAAATAAGACCTTTCAAACGAGTCCAATTGGCAACAGCCTGCCGACAGAAAACCAATTCATCATTATTCAAATCTTTCAAGCCCAAATCAAAGCCAAGCTTACACATACTAGCCACATCTGTACGAAATTTCACACTTGTATTTTTATTCCAACTAGTTACATGAGCAGCCATAGCTTTAGCAGGAAAAACCTGCGAGAACCCCCACTGTATAAACAATCGTTCAATAGGATCGGTATTGTCACTACACCAAAATTCTGTAAAATACTTCAAAGCTTCATAATCACAACGTGCACCCCCACCTGAACAAAGCATCATAGGAACTTCAGGATATTTCTCTTTCACCCGTTTCAATACCCGGTAAATTCCTCGTACATAATCAATATAAAGTTGCCCCTGTTTGTTTTTCAAGTAAGGAGAATAAATATTAGTAATCGGAGAATTGCAGTCCCATTTTAGATAAGCCACTTCTGGGTTATTTGTCAAAATGCAATCCACCACTCCGAAAACAAAATCCTGTACTTTAGGATTGCTAAGATCAAGTACCAATTGATTCCTGTAATAATAAAGCTTGCGATTAGGGAGACTTATCACCCATTCGGGATGTTTTTCAAAAAGCTCACTCTTAGGATTTACCATTTCTGGTTCAATCCAAATACCCAATTTAACACCTACTTTCTTAGCCGATTCCACAAGAGTTGGTATTCCTCCCGGCAGTTTTTTCTTCATGACTTCCCAATCACCCAAACCTGCAGTATCACTGTTTCGAGGATATTTATTTCCAAACCAGCCATCATCCAACAAAAACATATCTACCCCCAAGTGGTTAGCTTCCTTCATCAAATCAGCCAAAAGAGATTCGTTAAAATCAAAACATGTATTTTCCCAATTATTCAGCAATGTAAGACGGCTTCCACATCCATCTTTTAACTGATAATTCCGCGCCCAATCATGCAGATTCCTACTAGCCTGTCCTGTACCCTTATTGCTATAAGTAAATATGAATTCAGGAGTAACAAAAAGCTCATTTGGTCTTAATTCATAATGAGATGCATACGGATTAATAGCTGGAATAACACGAAGATTACCGGCATTGTCTACTTCAAATGTAAACCTAAAATTTCCCGTCCAACCCATAGTTCCTACTAAAACACGTCCTTGAGTCTCTTGTACAGGCTGTTCCAACCCCAATTCAAAAAAAGGATGAACATGCATAGCGGCTCGACTTCCCAATTTTGTATCTATTATTCTCTTTCCAAACTGCAACTGCTGACTATTCATTTGCGCTTCCTTTGCCCAATCGCTACTAAATTCAGTCAAATAATAATTGTTTCCTGAAAAATAAAGCATTGTGGAAGCATATCTCCACAGTATTATCGTTTTTTTCTCTTGATGTTTTATTTCACTCCAAGTTTTAATAACATTTTCCTTCGGATAAGCTCTGTAATATAACATAACCTCTACCGGATATTCGCTATCTTTCAATCTGATAACCGTTTCTATTCCTCCTTTTATAGACTTTTGTTCTGAAGAAACATACTGTAACACAGTAGACGGATTCCCATCGCTATGAGTTATAGCCACAGCAGGTTCAAAGAAATCCTCGGCTCCTGATCCTGCATATACCTCCCAGCCTCGAGTTGATACACTTTTATCACTTCCGCTTTTTACGTACGGAAAAAAACAATTCAGTTCCTTATCATGTAATAATTTATCTCCCAAATATACTTGATATAGGCGACCATTGGGCGCAACCTGCAAAACGAGGTCAGTCTGATCTGTCCCAATGCGAATTATCTTTTTCGCGTCATAAGCAGAAAGACATGTAAAGATACAGAAAACTATAAGTGAAATGAATAACCTTTTCATAATACTATTTGATATATTCAAACTTATAAAGTTTCTAAACTCCAACGATCTTTCCATTCTATTATAAAGCTATCTCCTTCAAACTGAATAGGCAACCACACATAACGTCCGTCAATTGGATTTTTCGGACACCACCTATCACCCATATAAATATAACAGTCATTACATCCTTGCACTGGTAAAACATAACAACTCTGAGAATAAAAAGTCCATTCAGCATCTTTACCTTTGCAAGGATTTCCTAATTCTTTCCATTCACCGAAAGGGGCATCCGCAACGGCCGAACGTGCAGCATTAGGTTCCCATCCTGTACAACCAGACATTATAAGATAATACTTACCTTTTCGTTTAAACATGGCCGCAGCTTCCATATGACGCCCTACAAATAAACGCTTATATTTCCCTACATATCGAGTATAATCATCACTTAACAGTGAAATATGCAATGTACTGTTTTCTTCCGAGGAATAGATATGATACGCCTTACCGTCATCGTCAACAAAAAGATTCATATCCCGCGCCATTTGTCCTCCTTTCATATCACGTCCTAATAAATTCAGGCTGTCTGGTGGAGCAGGAAGGCTTCCTCCGCTAAACTGTTCCCCAGATGAAGGTACTGGACGAGTTATATGAATATCAAGTACATTCATAGGCCAATGACCTGCATTGGGACGGAACGAATGAATAAACTGATAAGGACCTGTTGGCTTTTCACTCACAGCCACACCACTCTTCGCGCCTGAATACCCCATTCCTTTCGGTTCTAAATGAAACCACATTATATATTTGCGAGTATTTGCATTGTAAATTACCTTAGGTCTTTCCAACACACACCCTTTTTCAATATCACTTCCAGATCCTTCCGGAGCTACAGACAATGCAATACCTTCATCTTTCCATTTATACAAATCAGTTGATGAATAGCAATGAACACCCACTTGAGCTGTATTTCCGATGCTACCTTCAACCTTATGCTCACCAAACCAATAATATACCCCATTATCATATAAAATTCCTCCACCATGTGCATTAATATGAACTCCATGGTTATCAGGCCATACCTCTCCCGGTTGAAAATAATATTCTTTTGTACAAGAAATAAAAAACAAACAGCACAATATACTATATATTATCTTAATCATACTAATTATCTATTACTATTTAACTTTTAACGTATAACCCAAATCTTCCAACTCCATAATACGAGCCCGTTCTTTGCCACTTGGAGAATTAGGAGAATGAATCACCAAATTTAATCGTTCTTCAAAATCCTTAAAAATCATACCATGACCTCCATCTTTGGAAAAGATAGGCTCTTTCTGTTGCTTCCATGGACCGGTTACTTTACCAGTAGTAGATTCTGCAATGCCTATCGCATAATTACCATGCATAAAACTGGACCATATCATCAATAGTTTTCCTGTCTTTGTACGATAAAGGAAACAACCATCTGTTACATAGATTGTTTCTCCTTTCATTTTACCTCCTCCTGTTGCCCACGGAGCACTGGAACCACAAAACAATCTCAACGGTTGCCCAATCGGCGCAGACATATCTTTCTTTAAAGGAATTAAATTCATTCCTCCATCTACAACCTGCAACCATTCATGACAATAAATCATATAAGGCTGTCCGTCTTCCACCCACAATGTACCATCCAGAGCCATTTCATCCATTGGTGTAAAAGGTGTATTTCCCATAGGAAGAAACGGACCTTCAGGTGAAGAAGAACGAAACACTTGCGTTCCACGGAATGTATAACGTCCTCCATCAGAAGCCTTTTTCCATTCTAAATCAGTATTCAGTGTAGCAAACAAATAGTACTTACCTTTATATTCATGAACCTCCGGTGCCCAAACAGCACCAGTAATCCAGTTATCATCATGAACTCTAAAAACTTGTTTAGGAGTCGACCAATGCTCTAAATCGTTACTTTTAAGCACCTCAACCCCTCCATACATTTTCCCATCATCTCCACGCACAGAGGCAGAACGATACATATAATAGATATTATTCTTCTTCACTGGAAGAATATAAGGATCTCGAATATATACATCTTTCAATAAAGTAGTATGCTGTGCAAACAATGTTGTTTCTGTGAACAAACAAAAACACACAAGCAAAAAACTAAATATATTTATTCTCATATATATTTATATTTTTATCTAAAAATAATGTGAAGTAAAAAATCAGGCAGTTTTACAACTGCCTGGAAATTGACGCATTGTCTTATTTTATTCTATACCCTTTTGCACGTATTTCCCCTACAATAACGTGTCCTAAATGAGGATTAGTCGGATTTTGCTCTTGTTTTGTCTCTGTTGTTCCTAAAAAATACAAAGACTTAATTCGCAATTTTAAGTAGCGGCCTACAAACTGTTCAGAAGTTTCAACAGTACGATATTCTCTTGTTCTGACGGGACAAATATCCTCTCCTATTTTTTTCCATTCCAAACTATTAAAATCATCCAATGTAGGACTTTGCGATAATTCACCGTCTGCAATCCAATATTCATAATCCTTAATTCTTTGCAACCAACCATAAGGAGTGTTATCCCATGTTCTGTGATTTACAGCCATCAAATCTACACTTTTTACATTATAGATATTTTTCATATCAATAATAAAATCATAAGGCGGCTTGATGGGATTGATACCATTTTTCGAACTAAAAATATAATCATCAACAGTATGTATATGACCGCCATTCCACACATCTCCACAATGAGTATTATTAACGGCTTCCCATTCCATACTTTCCCAATAAGAATAAATATCTCCATCAAACAATTTGGCGAAACTTTGTTCATTATCTTGGGGAGGTAAAGTATGATACACTACTTCAAAATCCTTAGTTGATATAGGTGTCGTTGGATCATATTTAGAAGGATCAAAACGTTCAAATTTACCATCTTTCAAAGTAAGATCTTTGATTTCTACATTTACAATACCTGTATTGGGAGAATGATAAGCAATTTTCAAACGCCCATACAAATCCTCAAATATCATAGCATGTCCCCCATCACTTGAATAAATTGGAAGCAACTCATGCTCCCAAGGACCTTCTACTTTACCTGATTTAGAAATAGCCTGTCCGATACAATATGTCTTATCCTGTTCGGTTCCTATATGGCTTGACCACAACATAATTAAATTACCACTTAACTCATCCTTGTAAATAAATGGAGCATCGGTAGTATAAACAGATTCTCCTGTTCCAGCCCATCCAGATTCACTTGCAGAAAACAATTTTATAGGCTCTCCTATGGCTTCAGTCAGATCTTCCTTCATCTTCACTGTCCACATTTCACCATCTTTTACATCAACCCATTCACGGCTAAAAATCATCCAAGGAGTTCCTTGATTATCCACAAACAACGAACCGTCAATACTATTCCAATCCAATGGTGTGATATAAGGTTTTTCTTTTTTTAACAATGGTTGATACATATCAATAGGACTAGCACCACCTTTAAGTATAGTAGTACCTCGCTTTACGTGATCACCTCCTGCTGTTACAAAACAATAATAGTTACCTTTATACTCATAAAAATCAGGTGCCCAAAAATAATCCACTTCAATAAAGTCTGAAGAACGCCGATATACATAACCTACATCTTTCCAACGTTTCAAATCAAGACTTTTATATGCGTAAAGATTATCTGTTTTTTTACCAGAAGTTTTTGGAGCAATCAGATAATAACATTTTTCATTGCGGTCCACCACAATAAAAGGATCACGAATATGTAAATCATCCATAGGTATATTGTATGATGTCTTATCTACCATATTAAAAGTAGTAACCTCGTCATCATCACTGCACGCTAAACAGCATAAAATCAACACTACCCATATCCACAAACTCCTGTCACATAGTGTTTTTATATTTAAATTACTAAAAATATTCATGTTGCCCAACTATTTATTTCAAATTATCAATAATGAAAATAATACTGTTTCTAGTAGCCAAAACAGAATCTTGAGTAGATATCAGCTTTAGCGGTAAAATATAGTCTAAATCTGCTGCATTCATATCTGCTGCTATCTGATTGGGATACAATACTAAATCAATTTTCTTAAAATGATCTGTTGACAGCAATTCAAATGAAGGCTCCGACAAAGAGTAATTTCTTTCATTTAGCAACTGATAAGAAGTACCATTCTGTGCATTATATTCAGCCAATTCTTCTACAGTAAACAAACGCAAAGCAGCTTTAGCAGGTTGTTCAGTTTGATATCCCCCTTTCCATACAAACAATTCTTTTTTATACTCACTATCTTCTTCAGATAATTCAAGCATAAATACACCACTCGGCTTCAAACTCAAAATTTTATGGTATTCCTGAGGCACAATATTATCCAAATCATAATCACTGCTTTGACATGCTACTAACAGAATAAACGAAAGAGAAAATAATAATTTATAATAGATTCGTTTCATACATCATATTTTTTTAAGTTACTTAGTATCCGGGAGCTTGTTCCATTTGCGGATTACTATAAATATCCAACGTTGGTACAGGTAGAACATACATATAATCATTCCATTTGAATGGCTGATTTACACGAGTAGGATGATTAAAATCTTCGAATGAAGGCCCTACTACCATAGCATTCAACCCCGAATAATTAGTAGCTCCCAAACATTCATTTCCTTTCAGATAACGACGAATATCATAATAACGCTGACCTTCTTGGAAAAATTCAATAAAACGTTCTGCTAAAATATGTTCAATCAATGACTTACCAGATTGATTAACTATTTCTTTAGTTAATTCTTCCACTCCGGCCCTCTTACGAATCTCATTCAAATTTTTGTAAGCTTCATCTCTATAAATCCCACCTACTTGAGCCTGACATTCTGCTAAATTCAAATATAATTCAGCCATTCGTACCATAGCAGTAGCAAACTTTATATGATCACCATTATTACCTCCGCTATAGGAGAATTTAAAACTCGGTCGTACATACTTTTTAGACAAATAGCCTGTTACTGAATAGTTTTGCGGTCCCCATTTACTTGGATTATAACCTTGTTCTTCTGGCTCACGTGCATGGATAATCAACGGATTGCCATCCTTGATTTTAGTCGAATATTCATCTCCATCAAAAGAAATCCATGCATAAAAACGAGCTTCTCGATCAACATGCAATTTTATAATATCATTATTACCTGCAATTCCAGCCGATTCGAACCATTCATTCTGTTTAGCAAACGTTTCATCTTCTGAAGGAATTTTTCCATTTTTAGTATAAAAATGCTCTGCGGCATACAATGTTGGAGAAATACCTCCCCAACAGCCCACATTTTGTTTATTAATATCAGTCAATACATAATGAGGAACAGCAGCTCCAAAAGGATGACTTGCTACTAAAATTCCCCAAATATTTTCTCTATTTCCTTCATTCTGTCTTGCTGTTACCATATAACGATACATCATTACACGCTTCAAGAATTCTTCTCCTAACGAAGATTTTTTATCGATACCAGGTATTGAAGGAAGAGCCACTTCATCATTCTCACGTAATATTTCCGAATCTTCTATCGTAAACAAACGATAACCAGCTTCTTTAGCAGCATCCAATGCTTCTTGACAAGCCTTGCGGGCACGTTCCCACTTACCTACATCTAAAACACCTTTCACCAACGATTTACCATATCCGGGAGTTTCATAATTTTTATTTTGCCAATGTGCATATGGTGACTTTTCACTATTCCACAAAGGAGATGCAGCATATACCAACAAACGTGCTTTCAATGCTTTAGCAACAACAGATGTACCTCGACCAAAAAATTCTTGATCCCATGTTTCAGGCAAAACCTCAGCAGCTTGATCAAACAGTCCAACAATATAATCCACACAATAGTCGAAATGCGAACGCCCCGGCAATTGGTTTGTAGGAGTATTCTGCGACATAAATGTATCCATCAAAGGAATAGGACCAAATAACTGCAAACCGCGCATATGATAATATGCTTTTACAAATGTAGCTTCAGCTTTATAAAGTTCCTTCGTATCCTGAGAAATAGGAGGATTTAATTCATCCAACAATTTAATAAACTGGTTACACAATCCAATGCCATCATAAATTGTTTTCCATGGATAACGAGCTACGCCACCTTTACTTTCTTCACGCGTTAAATTAGCCTGATAAGCGGTCATTTGTCCCCATTGAACATATGAAGCTGCATTATCCCATAAAGTAGGCAAAACATAATCATCACCTGCAGCATCCCAATTACTATAGGTTATCGGATCAAGTGGTCCATATTGAATGCGACCATAACAAGTATAGAGAAATCTCAACGTACTTTCTGCATCCGTCATCGTATCATCAATATCCGGTGTCTCAGTAGGCACAACATCTAAATAATTGCAGGATGACATGATGAAAAGTATCATGATAATGTATATTTTTCTACAAACAATTTTCATATTTTCTTCATTTTAGATTAATTAAAACGTAAACTGAGCACCTATATTTATCACACGTTGCAAAGGATAGCTATTGTAATTCAACTCCGGATCCCATAATTTGAACGGACTCCAAACAGCCAAATTATCTCCATTTACATAAATGCGACAATAAGGCAATCTATACCCCACTTCAAATGTTTTAAAACGCAAGAAATTACCATTTCTCATCCAATAGTTACTAGGAACTGTATTACTGCTAACCTGAGAATTAACAATACCTAAGCGTGGATAAGCTGCATTAGGATTAGGAGTGGCTACTGACCAGTGACTATCGGCAATCCATTTCATTAAGTTACGTTCACCATTTGTATCACTAGCACAGAATGGTACAATATTATTAATCATTATCTTCCGTTGAGCCGATCCATTGAAGAATACCCCAAAATCAAAATTCTTATAAGCTACACTCAATCCAAAGCCATATTGGATACGAGGCATATTTCCAAATGGAGAAATCATCACCTTATCTTCTTCTGTAATACGACCATCCCCATTTACATCCCGATATTTAATATCTCCCGGCATAATTTCGTTTCCAAAATCACTCATATCGGCCCAGCCGTCTATCTCTGCTTGATCTTTAAATAAGCCATCTGCTACATAACCTACTGTTGAACTAAGAGGTTTACCTGTATCCATTTGCCAAATGTACGGATAATTCGGTTCATCTTTATACACATATTTATTAATATTATACGTCATATTAGCACGAACATCTACTACTAAATCTTTCAGTATTTCCTTGTTCCAATTAACGCTCAGTTCCACACCTTTATTATCCACCTTACCTACATTACTCCATGGAATACTACGTTCATATCCCATAATCATTGGAAATGTACCTCGTTTCATTAAAATACGATCTCTACGATCATAAAAATAATCAAATGTAACATTTAATTGATCAAAAAAATGAGCATCAAAACCTATATTAAACTTTTTCACTCGTTCCCAATGCGCATTTTCAACTGCCAGACGGACAATCTGCGGTCCCCACCGTCCATATTCACCGGCCGATCCTGTAGTAAAACCATAACCGTTTGTCATATTCACCTCATTCTGATAGAGAAAATGGGCAGCTCCTGCACTTGTTCCTGTTTCATCACTTCCTACAAGCCCATAAGAAGTTCTTAACTTCAAAAAATCAACATAATTTGTAATAGGCTCCCAAAATTTTTCATTGCTGATAACCCAACCTAAAGAAACTGCAGGAAAAAACTCAAAGCGATCATTTTTCGCCAAACGTTCAGTACCATTGTAACCGAAATTAAACTCTACCAAATACTTATTCATACAATCGTACGTGAAACGGCCAGACAATCCTTGATTACGGTTAGGCAACACTTTATTACGAAATTCACGCTGCATATACATCAACATGGCTCCCACTGTGTGATCTCCAAAACGTCTGTTATAATCCAAACGGGCATCAAAATAAAAAGTGTTATCTGATGAACGGGACAAACCTGATTCTGAAATATAATCAGACCCACGTTTAATCTGCTCTACATTGAAAGTTGTGGGGTCTTTAGCAGACCATTCATCGCCCAACACCCTATAAAACCAAGGAGATATAGAACGATTATAACTTGATTCAGACCAAGCCTTAAAATTAACCATAGCCTTCACCTTCAATCCTTTAGTAATAAAGTCTAATTTTTGTTCTACAGATAACGAAGTATTCAATGTATTAAAATTTACTTCTTTGAATGAACTGGACATAAACGCATAGGGATTGGTATATACACGCCCTGATGATAAATAAGCATTACCATAACGAATATGCTTATCGCCTTCCAAAGCAGGAAGAACAGCAGGGAAAAATACTGGGCTCGTCTGATAAGCATAATTAAACAAATCCGAAGTAGAATAATTGGGCCCCTTGCTGTTACCAATCTGTGCATTCATACGTAACTCCATCTTAGTGGTCGGAGTTACTTTATAGGAAATGTTATTCTGAAAGGTATAATTCCAACGATTAATATTGTTATCAAAAGAATTTGTATTCGGAATATCCAACAAACCTGTGTCATGATTGGCCTGCAAAGACATATAATATACTACTTTCTGACCACCTCCTTGTAAATTGACATTCGCACGTTGATTCATTGTCATGTCTTTAAATAACAAGTCATACCAATCAACATCGGGAAACACATAGGGATTGACGCCAGCCCGCGTATTATCAATGCGCTGTTGTGAGTAAGGCAATTCCTGTCCAGGCGTACGTGCCAACACAGCCTCATTATATTTTTCCATCCAAGTAGCTCCATCTGCATACTCAACCATGTTACGAGGAGTTACAAAAGAATTCTCAAAAGACACATTAATCTGTGCTTTTGTATTTTCTATTCCACTCTTGGTCGTCACCAACATAACCCCATTCGCTCCACGAGCCCCATATATTGCCGTGGCTGAAGCATCTTTCAATATAGAAAAACTTTCAATGGATTCAGCAGGAATACGATCCAAATCGGTTGCGGATATTTCTACCCCATCCAATAAAATCAAAGGAGTGGCACGACCACCGAACGTACTGATACCCCGAATATAAAATTCGGAACTCGAACCCGGTTCACCACTGGTAGCAACAGAAACTACACCAGCCAACCGCCCCGTCAACCCATTCGTCAACGAAGAAGAAGGAAGTTTCAATTCGGCCCCTTTTACGGTAGCAATAGAACCTGTTACAGATACCTTTTTCTGCGTACCTGCCCCCACAATTACCACTTCATCCAACACTTCATTGTCCGATTTCATTTTCACATTCAAAACGCCCAAATCACCAACTAGCAAAGTCTGTTTCTTATAACCTATATAAGAAAACACCAATTCCGTTTTACTAGAAACTTCAATAGAAAATTTACCATCCAAATCAGTTATTGTCCCATTATCGGCACCTTCAACCAAAATACTGACTCCTACAAGTGATTCTCCAGAAGACGCATCTGTGACAGTTCCATAAACCTTACGTTTTTGTTCCTCACCTTTTTTTTTCTGAGGAACTACTTTGCCTTCTTTTTTCAATGAAATCTGCCTATCTTTAATTTCATATTTAATATCTGTATCTTGAAACAATTTATTAAGTACAAATAAAATAGATGCATTTTCAACACGCAAACTTATCTTCTTATTTGCATCAATTGTCTTATCGTAATAAAAGAAGATAAATTCACTATTTTTTTCAATATAATTAAAAAAATCTCTGTATGATTTATTAATTAACTCAAAAGTAAATGTTTTCTCCTGTACATACCGATCATTATTAACAGCCTTAAGAGATAAAGGAAGAAAACATATACTAAAAATCAGTAATATGCGAACTATTTTCACCCTCGCCAAAAAGTTGATATTGTTATTTTTCATATATTAGCATACAATTTATTATTAAACAATTTTATATTGTTTTACTTTCTACATAACTGAATGATACGCCCATATCATTCAGTTATTTTTTTAAGGGCTCTTATTTTTCATACAATATTTAACTTATTAATTCATTTCATTTTTTTTACAATCACCCTTCCTCCAATTTCTTCATAACAAATTGGTACAGAAAAAGCTATAGTATGTAAGACGTCTTCCAATTTCTCCTTTAAATCTAATTTTCCTGAAACTCTCATCAAAGCAACTTCAGAATCTAACTCAAACTCCATTCCATAATACAAATTCAATCTGCTAAACACTTTACCCAACGATTCATTGGTATACATCAGCATGTTTTTCATCCAACAGATATAAGGTTCCACATCTACTTTCTTGGGAGATGTAATCACACTTTCTGTTATGTCAACCAGTTGTCCTGGAGCTAATTGCACCTCTTCATCCAACTTATTTTTAACATTAACACACCCTTGAACCAGAACAACAGATGATGTACTTTCAGACAAATAAGCTGATATATTAAATGATGTGCCTAGCACCTTTACTTGGAAATCTCTAGTCTTCACGTAAAACGGAGCTTTCTCATCACGAAATACATCTAAATAAACTTCTCCCTCTACATAAATTTCACGCTTATGCTTTTCAAATCGACTAGGATAAACAATTCGAGTACCAGAATTAACCCACATTCGAGTACCATCAGCCAATAAAAGTTGCGTTCTTTTTCCTTTGGGAATAATCAGCTGATTAAACACAATATCCTCATCATCCATATTCCCTTGATTTATAGTATCAGCATTTATTGTTATTATACCATTCTCTAAATAAGAAATATCTACATCAGACTCGGCTACTTCTATATCTTTTTTTCCTGGAATCAGCAATCTAATCTCATCGCTTTCAATTATTTGTGCTGGAGTTTGCAAGACAAAACGCGATATAGCATTGTTATCATGATAAAAATGAATCAATGCATATCCTATCCAAAAGACACCTGCCAAAAACGCAGCAGCTGAAACTGCTCTCAAAGTCATCAAACGATAATGCCGCTGCTTCATTTTTTCTTCAGCGGCTTTTCGTTCAATACTCTTCCATAATACATCCAATTCATCGGGAGCAACTTTGCGTTCTGTTTCTTGAATATTCCGAATCAATTGACGAATGATATGATTGATATTGGCTTTAGTATTTTCCATTGTTTACCGTTCTTTATTAGTATAACGGCAAATAAATCGAAATCTACTCACTTATATTGAAAAAAAATAAAAGAAAAAATGAAAAGGAAATCGTCATTAGATAATTTTGACCTTAATTTAGTCAATGCACGTGATACTAGGTTCATAGATGATTGAGGATTAATGCCCAAAACTTCAGCCATTTCTTTATATGATAAACCTTTGATATAACGTAAATATATAGCCATTCGCTGATTATTAGGCAACAACCGATAAACTTCCATTATTTTTTTTGCACGAACTCTATCTTCATTGCAATCCTCAAAAACCACTGATAAAAAATCTTCATCCACCCAAAGTTCAAAAGGAAGCTCATCCACATTTTGCATTGGCTTGACAGCCGATAATTTATCATATAAAATATTCCGAAGAGACTTCAGTAAATACGCTCTTACATATTGCGTAGCCAACAAATATTTACCATTGCACAATTTCACAAAAAGATCCTGAATTGCATCCTTGACTAAATCTTCATCACACTTAACTTTAAGGCCATAATTCAGTAGGAGTTCATAATACTTTCTATACAACAACTCCAATGGCTTCTTATCCCCCTTCAACATTAGGTTCCACAATTCCAAATCGTCCATAGTATTATTTTAACGTGAGTTCGATATAAGAATAAATATATTTCACTTATAATTAGAAACATAGCGATAAAAGTATTAAA
>ERZ825324.3584-NODE-3584-length-14144-cov-3.042586_pt1 | contig 14144 bp, 9 predicted proteins | sample MGYA00519859_ERZ825324 | MGnify/ENA primary metagenome ERZ825324 (study PRJEB31778, sample SAMEA3449198) | human gut metagenome | biome: human gut; feature: human-associated habitat; material: faeces | place: United Kingdom | collected 2010/2012 ... | reverse complement strand
GTTTTTTGCAATCACTATTCACACAAAAGGCGGACACCCTCCTGGATCTCCGCCTATTCATTTAGCAACTATTTAAAATAAACAGTAATCTTGTCTACTTTTCCATCACGTACAGCTTCTGCTAATTCGCCTGTAATCTTATTTTCAGTAGAAACTACTTTTCCGTCTATTTCTACTTTATCAACTACTGCTGCATTAGCACCATATGTATCTTTTCCTGTGTTGTTTACATATGTTACATCACAAGTTGATAATAATCTGAATGTAGCCTTTCCTTCATCAAATAACCATTTTGCAAGCTTTGGTGTGAAGTTAAGTACTAATTCTCCATTTTCATATGTAAATACTTTTCCACCTGTAAACATTTCAATCCACATTGAAATCATTTCTGTTGTAGAACCTGAAAGTCTTGCAACAAAACCTCTTCCGTGAATGTCTTCATTTGGATTTGCACTTGATGCGATAAATGATGAATTTTCAAGAATACTTCTTCCATACATATTTGGATCTAAGAATGGAACTAACGCTCTTGTTACTGTTTCGTAGAATTCATCATATAATCCCGCTTTAATCATTGCCAACATATATTTATATTCCATATGAAGCCAGATGGATTCGTTTTCGAGCCAGCCCGGGGTAAATGCACGCGCACGCCCAAGTTCAAAAGAGGAATCCGCAAGGGAAGCATTCACCTTGTACATGGACAGTTCCCCGTCGTAGAGATCGCTCTCTTTGACCGCTTCGTACAGGGCACGCTTCTCGCCCTGCTCCACAGGCAGCTTCAGATAGCGCACCGGTCCCTCCAGAAAATACGGCATATTTTTGGGAACAAATTTTAACGGGCGGATGCCGCCGTCCTTTAACTTTTCATACTCCGGCACCTCGTAAGTAAAATACGTCGGGCAGATCTCCCCGGAGATCCGGCGCGCCTTTTTGATTCCGCAGGTAACAATCTCCAAGAATCCTTCCAGAATCGCCGCAAGCTGCTCCGTGTGATAGACCATCTTCTTACCGGATACGCCCTGATAGGTCTTGTCGCGGTAAATCTCCTTCGCGTCATTGATCCGGTTCCAGAAGGACAACAGTTCCTCGTCCCGCATGATATTGTCGTGCTCCAGCCGCGTGATCAGATTCAGTTCATCCAGGAAACATCCCAGTTCCTCTATGAGTGCGACTTCTCCCGGATATTGCTTTAAGGCCTCTATGGTGTAGGAGAGCATGCGCGCCAGCTCGTAGGTCTCCGCCATGGAAGAACCGAAAAGTCCCGGCATACCGTTTAGGGCGTCATACCATCCGGGCTTTCCGCCCTCCATCTCGATTCCCATTCCGTAAGCATCCAGCGTGGCAAATTTCACAGCACTGAGCAGTATCAATTTCTCCATCAGCGTCATGGTCAGCACATCCCCGCTGCCGTATTCGGTTCTCACCAGTTTTTCCCCCAAGTCCGCCCGCCTGGACGCCTCGTTTAACGCCCGGTACTGCCTTAAGCCATTCTCCGTCTCCACATAGCGGCGGAACCTGCGGTTCACATTGATTCTGGACAAAAAGGTGGTATAGACCTCCTCATAGAGCATTTCCTCCTCCTGCTCCGGGAACACGGAAAGGTAATCCAGAATCAGATCGAGATTGTAGGTCCAGTGATCGCTCCAGTAGCCTTCCCCGAACGATCCGTTCACCATCTCCTCCGCAAAATCAATGACCCGGATAAATAACGTCTCATCCCAGGTATCGCCGAATACCTCCCCGAACTTCCGGCAGAGTGCTCCAGGCGTAAACGGCTTTGTCGCGAAGTCAAGCAGCGCTCTTCTTTGCTCCTCCTTCACGTCTGCCAGCAGCTTCTTTGCCCGCTCCTTTGAAAGGCGGTAGGTCAGTTTCTCGACGCCAAGCGGATTGTACCCGTCCAGCTGGATCAGACTGTAGAATTCCTGTATATTCTTTCTGCCGACGAACGGTGCAAAAAAGGTGTCGCAGCGGCGGTTCTGATTGACATCGCGGAAGTTCCCGTTTCCCTGCGAATAGAATTCCGGCAGCATGGAAAAGTAATTGTAATCCCGCTCCAGATCACCGTGTTTTCTGGAATAGACATAAAAGATCTTATTGTTCCCCAGCTGCATCGGATAACCGCCGCGCAGCACATTGTCCATATAGGTGTACCTGCAGTAGGCATCGAACGCCGCGGAGGCTGTCCTGGTGCGGATACCGTCTGTCAGCGCCTCTGCAAGTTCATCAGCTTCTCTTTTTTTTGCCTCAAAATAGGCGGCATCTTTCTTTTCCGCAAAATATTCCTTTAAAAGCTGCTTGTTCTCCACCTGTCCGATCAGTTCATATAAGGTGACGCTTCCGCCTGGGGCAAGGGTGCGCGTGATGCCGTAAAAGCTGCACGGCAGCAGGTTCTGCGTCATCTGTTCTTCCAGAAGAAGTTCCTTTAACGGGCGTTCTTCAAAACCGACCGGTCTTTTCAGCGACAGATCATAGGAAAAAATCAAAGACGGATCCACGATCGGTTGTAACCGTCTGCCGTCCGCTTCGCAGCATGCCGAGAAGTTGCCGCCGTCGATCCTGCGCACCGCCGCGGTGTCATCCATGCTTGCCCGCACGCGGTAGTACGGCAGACCCTCGCTTAAATCCTCGACCTGCATCCACGCTTTCGCGGTCTGCCCCATATTTTTCATGCTGTCCATGGACACGCCGTACGGAATCACCGCCGGCATGCCGTCAATCAGTTCCAGCTCGATGGGCTCCCCGGACTGATTGGTGACACTCACCACGCGCACAAGCGCGCCGACATTTTCTCCGGGCAGTGTATAGTACACCACTTTTGTGTCCATTCCACTTGACCGGTTCTGCTCCTCGATTGCAAGACCATTCATGTGAATCTGCATCCGTTGCGTGATGTTCTCATCCGAAAACAGCTCCGTCACTTTTCCATCTTTTTTTACAAAAGTACGGAATCCTGTCGTTTTCACATTCTGGTACGCCTGATGTGCCGGATAAAATTCCATGATCGCATGATCTTTATTGTCCACGCCGAAACTCACCACACACTGTCCGCGGTTCACATAGTAGCACCAGATCGGGATTCCCCGTATTCCTGCAATTCCCGGCAGAAAACTCGCAAATGTGGATTTTTTCCCATAATCATTCATTACAAACGTCTCATTTTTCCCTGTCATCTCATTCTCCTTTACACCAGTTCCACCAAAATTTCATGCGTGACATCAAAATCCAGCTGCTTTAACCGCTCCCTATCGATGCAGACACTGCGCGTCTCTTTCTCTCCCCCGGAATAATCCCACAATTCCCCGTCAATCCGGATCGTTCCCGGGCGGTAAGCGCCGTACTCCTTGTGCTCTTTGTTCTCGTAGACCAGATGCAGCGACTGTCCCGCAAACGAAAAGAAAAGCTCCGCTCTTTCATCCAGATCAAACTGTTGCCGCTCCAGCTTCGGTTCCAACATCAGATTGCCGGCACATCCCTTCGCGCCGAACATTTCCGTAATCACGGTAAGCATGTACCAGCTTGCCGCCCCCGTCAGATAATGGTACATTCCCTTTCCGCGGCTGTTAAAATACTCCGGGATTCCCGGATAAATCCGGCTGGTTTCAAAATGGACAGACTGACGGTAAAGCGCATTCAATGCCCGGTGCCCTTCCTTTACAAATCCCCGCTTATAGAGGGCGTTTGCAAACATCACCGCCATGTGTGAAAAGACCGCACCGTTTTCCTTTTCCCCGTAAGCGAACCCGAACATTCTTCCCAGATCCATTTTCACTTCACCGAAATCCGTATTTAACCGGTAACCGCCCATCGCGTCGCAGTACAGATATTTGTCTGCGCTGCGGACAATCTCTGCCACCTGTTCATCCGTCGCGGTCTGTGCCATAACGGCAAACACCTGACTGGTCAGCATCATGCGCACGCCCTGCGCAAAGACACCCTCCACGCACCTGCCATGATTGTCATAGTATCCGTTAAACCAGCCGTTTCCCTCCTCATCGGTCACCCACTCTGTGGCACGGATATGTCCGGTCAGAAAGGCTGCTTTCTTCTGCAGGCTGCGGACAAGCTCTGTAATCGAAACCTCTGTCTTCTGCCCGCTTACTTCATGGATGCATGCATCGGTATAGCGCGTTAAGAGTTCCTGCTTTTTTTGAACCGATGCATACAGGGTGTCGTCATCCGCAAGCAGCACGAAAAGATCCCGATTTAACGGCACAGACTCCTTCCCGGTTTTCTCTGCGTAGAGTGCAAGCAGCTCCGCGAGTTCCCGGAGATTGCCTGCATAGGCGTTGGTAAATGCAACGCTCTCCCCGCGCTCGCCCGCCATATCCAGCGCATCGTTCCAGTCCGCGCCGCGAAGGCGGATATGTCCGTGTTCGCCCACCTCGTAGAAAGCCGTCAGATTCTGCAGCAGAAGATGCTCCAGCACGCTTCCGCGGTAGACATTTCCCGCGGCATCCCTCTGCCAGCAGCCGTCCTGCTCCTTCCATGCCGCATCCTTCTTTGTCCCGCGCCCTGCCTGCTGATCCTTAAAATATGGGATCTCTTCCTCCAGAACCGCAAGATCGCCGGTCTGGTCGATATAGAGCTTTGTCGTCACAAACGGCCAGACCCCGTGATCCATCCACACGCGCGTAATCTGATTGCGGTCGGCGATAAAGGTTCCCTCCTTGCTTCCGATAATGGTCGCATTGGTTCCGTCGATGCGGACACCCTGAAAATTATTGAGAAGCATCTCGCGCACACCGTCCGGATTCATCAAAAGAAGTGCCAGACAGTCCTGCCAGAGATCTCTCCAGCCTCTTCCTCCCTTTCCGTAATCATGGTGCGGCAAAAAGGAACAGCCATAGATCCGGCGCAGGATCGGCTGAAAGCTGACCCACTGCATATAGCGGTCAAACCGGCGGTCTTTCGTGTGGTAGGATACGTTTACTTTCTGTTCCCAGTATGTTTTCATGCGCTCATACGCCGCCTTCGTCTGCGCCGCCTTGCGGTACGCTGCCGTCATGCTTAAAATCGTCTCCCCGGCATGTTCCGTCTTTCGCACCGCCCCGATCATGATCGTGTATCCTGCGGTCTCGCCCGGTGCAAGAGTCCTCTCCTTAAAATGGAGTCCGCCGACCGCCTCACATCCGGCATATGCACTGCCCGCCGGCACACCGGCAAGATTTTTGACAACCGCCTTTGGCCGCTCAAAATTACCTCCCTCGCCGATAAAATCCTGTACGGTCGGATAAAAATCTTCCGGTGCCTCCCCCGTCTGGTCGTATCCGCACACAAAGTAGGTCATCTCGTTCGGGCGGTGCCCCCGCTCGTCAAAAGACATCGTCGGCGTCACAAGCACACCGTTCTCCACCGTGCGGATGCGGTGCAGCAGCGATGTCACATGCCGGTGATCCCTCAGATTGTCCGCGCTCCTGCCATAGACCGGTATGGCTGCGGTCGGCGTGAATCGTACCTGCATGTTGCCTGTATTGGTAATCTCCACATACATGATCTCCATCGGATCGTCCAGCGGAACAAACGACGTGATCTGTGCCGAAAGCTGATACTTCCTGGAGGTTCTCGTCACGGTCTGCCACATAAAACCGGCTGTCACTTCGTTTTCATCCGCAAGATCCGTAAATTTTTTTGCGATTTCTTCCGCCGAATTGCCCGTGGCGGACCAGCTTCCGTGCGTTCCGATATGGCACCAGAAATTTCTGGCATTCCGGTTATTATGAAGATTCTCCACGCTCACCGGCTCCAGCAGAAACGTATTCTGATCCAGCTTGCAGTCCCCGCCAAGTGTCGGCGTCACCGCGCTTTTGATACCACACTCCCCTGCGACCGGGAAATACAGATCACTGTAATCTGCCGCCCCCGGCAGAGAAAAAACTCCCTTATCACTGATAAATTGATATGTATTCTGCATCCTGCAAGTTTCCTTTCATTTTTTTATTATTCTAAGGAAAAAAACAGGCACAAAAAAAGATACCTTTTTTTTAAAAGGTATCTTTTTTTTAGAATCCCAGACCGTCCGGAAAAATCTCATGCAACGGTCTTTTTATTTTTTTGCGGGTCACCTCGACCAGACCGAGTGCGGTCATATCGATAAGCTGCGCCGGAACCGGATCTTTTTGCAGTGCCGCCCGGAATGTCTTAAGCAGTTCCTCTTCCGCGGATTTTGACGTCAGATTTATAAAATCCACTAGGACCATCCCCGAGAGATTCCGCAGCCGCAGTTGTCTGGCAATCTCCTCCGCCGCTTCCTTGTTCACGCGCAGAAAATTCTCCTGCATTTCTTTTTTTGCCACATTCTTTCCGGTGTTGACATCCACCACCGTCAGAGCCTCCGTCGGCTGAATGACCAGATAGGCACCGGATTTTAACCATACGCGCTCACTCAATGCATTTTTCAGCTCCGACCGGACACTGTAGAGTGCTCCAAGGGAGAGCGCCGGATCCTTGTAATAACGGATCCGGATTCCATCCGCCGTCATTACCTCGTCCACCGGCACGGGCACGCTTCCTCCCGTCGTAAGCGCCTGCTTATGGATCCGGCAGGCACTGCAGATATCCTCGAACATTCCGCGGTCATCTGTCACAATCTCTTCCAGATCGTCCTTCCGCAGGTCTCTGATATGGCGCAGCCATCCCGCTTCCTCCCTGTATACAAGCGTGTAACAGTTCTTGTGTGCCGCCGCCTCCGCCATCGTCTCATAGCGCTCCGAAAGCACTTCCAGTTCAAGCAGAACCGTCTCATCGGAAGCCTCTGCGGCATTGGTGCGGAGAATCACGCCGTACTCCCCTGCCGTCTGCTCTACAAGCTTCACCAGACGCTCTCTGGCCTCCCCCTTTACCTTTGATGAGACGCTCTTCTTCCGGTTTCCGGAAGTTAAGACGGCATAGGTTCCCGCGATCGTCAGGTTTGTCGTCACCGCGGGATCTTTTGTCTTAAGCGCCTCGCGCGAGACCTGTACCAGAAGTTCATCGCCCGCCGCAAGCGCCTTTGTCTGCGACAGCTTTCTGGTAAAAACGGGATTCTTCACATCGGACAGCGGCAGATAGCACCGTATATCCGGCGCTATCTTGACAAACGCGGCATTTAGATTGGTGACAATGTTCTCGACTTTTCCGACATAGATATTGCCGAGCAGTGATGTCTCCCCCGCCGCCTCCGGCAATACCTCAATCATATGTTTTTTCTCATCATAAAGGGCAGAAATCAGATATTCCTGCCCTTTTATCTTCTCTCGCGTTATCATGTAACGGTTCATTCGATTACTTCTCCCATCGCGCCTAAGGACACAAAATCATCCCCGTCGGACGCATAGACATCCTTCCTGTGAATCTGAATCGCATTGGGATCATAGGTAAGTCCCATGTGTAAAAACAGCGCCTCAAGCACCAGCTCCGGCTTCAGATTATCCGTACTTCCTGTGGAAAGTTTCAGATAGAAGGACGGCACGCCGCCGCGATCCGTCACCTGAAAGCCGTAGATGAGTGGTTTGATATCCAGCACGCGCTCGCTCTTTTTCGTCTGCTTGGTGATGAGAACCTCATCCGGTTTCTCAAAGAAATCGCGGATACCGTCAGCAAACGCCAAAACAGAAACCGGTGCCGCATACCCTTCCTTAAAATACAGATCATAATCTGCGGCGGCAACGATCGACATTGCCGTCTTTGCCTGATCCGGAAGTTTCACATAACCGGTGCACTCCACGCCCTCCACCATGACGCCGTTTAACGCCCGGAGGGATTCCTCCGTGGATGCACTCGTGTGCACTTCAATGTCCATATACTCGCCGTCGCTCGTGATGCCCACGCCGAGCGGCGCAGCAAACGACATGATCTGGTGCGGGGAAAATCCCTCCGAATAGCAGATGTCAATGTGTGCTCTGCGCATTGCCTTCTGGAAGTACCGCATCACATCGAGATGTCCGATAAACTTCATCACACCGTACTTGCGGAAACGGATTCTAATTTTCATAGCAGACACCTCCTCCGAACTTCTTCACACCGCAGCCCGAACAGCGCATCCGGCAGTTCGGCGTCACGGTCTCTTTCATGGCATTGTTCCACTCACGCTTTAAAAATTCCTTGGTCACGCCGGTATCGATAAAATCCCATGGGAAAATCTCGTCCATGGAACGCTCGCGCATCGTGTAAAAATCGGGATCAATGCCGCACTCCGCAAAGGCGTCCAGCCATCTCTGATAGTCAAAATATTCGGACCATGCATCAAAAATGCCACCCTTTTCATAAACCTTTAAGATAGCCTGTCCGATTTTCCGGTCGCCGCGCGCCAATACGCCCTCTAAAACTGTCACGTCCGCCTCATGCCAGTTGTATTTAATGCTCTTTTTGTTTAACTGTTCCTTGACCGTGTCGTTGACCACTTTTGCACGTCCGATGTAATCCTCCGGCGGGTACATTCTTGCCCACTGGAACGGTGTAAACGGCTTCGGGACGAAAAAGGAGGTACTGATCGTGATCTGGCATCTGCCGTTCCGCTTCTCCTTGGGAACGGTGTCATAATAGCGTGCCGCCGTCTCATTGGCAAGCTCCGCGATCGCCCGCATATCCGCCTCTGTCTCGGTCGGAAGTCCCAGCATAAAGTAGAACTTGACCTTATTCCAGCCGCCCTCAAACGCCATCTGGGCGCCGTTTAAGATGACCTCCTCCGTCAGTCCCTTGTTGATGACGTCGCGCAGGCGCTGTGATCCCGCCTCCGGTGCGAATGTCAGGCTGCTCTTTTTGATGTCCTGCACCTTGCTCATGACATCCAGTGAAAACGCATCGATGCGGAGCGACGGAAGCGAAATATTCACCCTGCGCTCCCTGCACTCGTCGATCAGGAAATTGACAAGTTCCTCCAGAGAGCTGTAGTCCGATGAACTTAAGGAGCTGAGTGAGATCTCCTCATACCCGGTCGCCTCAATCATCTGTGTGGCAAGCGCCTTTAGGCGCTCAATATTTTTCTCGCGCACCGGACGGTACACCATTCCCGCCTGGCAGAAACGGCAGCCGCGGATACAGCCGCGCTGAATCTCAAGCACAACGCGATCCTGCGTGGCTTTGATAAACGGTACGACCGGCTTTTCCGGATAGACCGCATCCGTCATATCCATCACGAGCTGCTTGGTCACAGTCGCCGGGATTTCCTCATCCACCGGTGTAAACGACGCGATCGTTCCGTCTTCTTTATATTCCACCTGATACAGGGAAGGCACATAGATTCCCGGAATCTTTGCCGCCTCATGCAAAAACTCCCTGCGGCTTCTGCCCGCCCGCTTCATCTCCTGATAGAGATCTAACATGCGGTCATATACGACCTCCCCTTCTCCCATATAAAACAGATCGAAAAAGTCTGCAATTGGTTCCGGATTGTAGGTGCAGGGACCGCCGCCGATCACGATCGGAACGGTATCGTCACGGTCTGCGGCAAGCAGCGGAATCTGGCTTAAGTCAAGAATCTGGAGAATATTGGTATAACACATCTCATACTGGATGGTAATTCCAAGAAAATCCATATTCTTCACCGGCTCCTGTGATTCCAGGCAAAACAGCGGGATGTTCTCCTCCTTCATGATCTTGTGCAGATCCGGCCACGGGGAATACACGCGCTCACACCACACATCGTCTCTCTTATTAAACATATCATAGAGAATCTGGATGCATGCCCAGATGTGACATTCCGATCTCATATACATCCGGAAAGCACATGGCAAAACGAATCGATACCTCGTCTTTGTTTTTACAGACGCTGTTCAACTCGTTTCCAATGTAGCGCGCCGGCTTATCAATCTTCATCAGTATCTCATCGGATAACGCTAACTTTGTCATTTCTTTTATCCTTTCATTCTGTATGCAGAAGTTCTGCAAGCACTGCGTCGCACTCCTGCAAAATTGTATCATACCGATTATCTTCGATCATGTCAATCATTTTCGCCGGAGTGACGCCGCAAACCGTATTTCCACTGTCATCCCATGCAAAAAAGAACAAAAACAGCAGCAGTGCCACAAGAAAGCGGAGCTGTCCCCCCGCGCGCCCTCTCTGTGGCTCCTCTCTGTCAAAAGGCTCTCCCGCATCCGCTCCCGTCTCAAAGGAACTGCGGACCTGTGAGACATACGCTCTCCGCCGTTCTACATAGTCTGTCATACTGCACCTCTCCTATCCCGCCTGTGCTCTAGGATACTATATGAGATTTTTGGGAAAAACATGTGCGCAGAACATCGATCAGTTTTGAAACCGCAAACGTCAAAAAACGGATGATGGTCTGATCCAAAATGACGGCTCCCACAAATGACAGTGCAAACGTGAGAAGTACGGCAAGCAGACAGCCTCCCACGATGCCGCCGGACAGGACATTGACGTGAAGCACCTGCTTGACGGCATAGTGGAGCACGCCCCAGTGAATCAGCAGAATCGAATAACTGTACTTCCCGATGATGCGCACAAAGGGGCTCTCTTTGCTGCCGCAGGGCACCAGCCGCTTTATGAGCACAAACACGGCGGCGGCATAAAACATCATCGTAGGAGCATTGTTGTAAATATAGTCGTCATACCAGCCATGGAACAGAATCACATAGCAGGTGATCAGATATGACACAAGACCCGCCGCAAGGAAAAAATTCTCCGCCCGCCTCCCTGCGCGGTTCGCCAGATAGTAGCCAAGCAGAAACGCCCCCGCATACGAATTCACAATACCGGAGAGTGCCGCCGGCGGCGTAACGCCAAGCAGCGGCACATAGGTGACATACGCATTCAGAAGGAAGATCACAAGCATCACGCCGTTCATGACCGGATCGGGAATGTTCTGCACCAGATACCGCAAAAACGGGGTGAGCACATACAGCCAGATAATGACATAGACCAGCCACAGATGCGGCGCTTCCACCGGCGGTCCGATGAAGAACCGCTGCAGCATCAGTCCCCACTGCGACGGAGCGAGCCGTCCGATTCCCTCTTTGGCACAGACATACAGATTGTAATAGACCACGAGTGGGATGAAGACACGGATAAAACGGCGCGCAAAAAAATCCCTGCACCGCTCTCCTTTTACCGGCAGCAGCAATGCGCCGCTGATCATGACAAAGAACAGGTTGCAGGACAAAAACGTATAATTAAAGACTTCCAATACGCGAAAAAGCAGCGTCCCCGGCGCTGCTGTCGTCTTCGCGAGCGCGACGGTGTGGACACAGATCACAAACACCGTCGCAATCACGCGCAGAACATCCATATAAACCTTTCGCGGCGGCTTTACCGCTGGGAAAGTTCCTGTGTGATATCCTCCCATGTGACTCCTCTTTCTGCCATAAGCACCATCATGTGATACAGGAAATCCGAGATCTCGTATTTTACCTCTTCCGGATCCGGATTCTTTGCCGCAATCACAATCTCGGTCGCCTCCTCGCCGACTTTCTTTAAGATCTTATCGATTCCCTTGTCAAACAGGTAATTCGTGTAAGATCCCTCCTTCGGGTGTGCCTTGCGGTCGAGAATAATCTCATAGACATCCTCGAGTACCTTAAGCGGATTCTTCTCCACATATTCCTTCTTGACAATCTCGTTGAAAAAGCAGGTCGGATTGCCGGTATGGCACGCTGCTCCCACCTGGGATACCTTCGCGAGGATTGTGTCATAATCGCAGTCTGCCGTCAAAGACTTCACATACTGGATGTGGCCGGAGGTCATGCCTTTCGTCCAGAGTTCCTGACGGCTCCGGCTGAAATAGGTCATCTTACCGATATTGATTGTGGTATAAAAAGCTTCCTCGTTCATGTAGGCAAGCATTAACACCTCATCTGTACGGTAATCCTGCACGATCACGGGAACCATGCCTTCTGAATTCTTTTTCAGATCATCCCACTTTAACGCCGGGTCAAAATTGTCCATCTTGATGCCCGCGGAAGAAAGCTGTGACTTGATCTCCATGATGTTGGTATTCGGATCGTTTAAGAAACCGCCGGCAATTCCGCGCGTGTTGCTCCGCTTTAACACCTCAATGATCTTCTCGTAATCGCAGGTCTCAAAATAGACCACATACGGAACATCCGTAATATTCTCAATCGCATCTAAAACACTGGTGTTTAACACCAGAAGTTCATGGAAATTCTCATTCATCTTCGCCTGATGTTTGAACACGAAGTCCACGTTCTCCACCGACACGAGGATCCGGTCTTTTCCGAAACGCTTGCTCGCCTCCTCGGCAAGCTCGATGCTGTTCGCCTTGGCGCCGTTGACAATGACCTGAAGGCATCCGGCATAGATAAACTTTTTGATGTCCTCGAGGCGGTTGATGTTGCCGCCCGCGCAGGTCTTGATCTCCACGTTGCGGTTGATGTTCTTGATCGTGTGAATATTCTTCTCATGCTCCTCATCATCGTCAGAGAGATCAAAAATGATAATCTTGTCAATTCCGTTGTCATTGTAAAGCTTTGCCAGCTCGATGACGTCCGCCAGCGGGGTGTGATCCTCAATCCCCCGTACCGCCTGTCCGTTCTTTAAGTAAATCGTTGCAACGATATTTTTCTGTTCCATAAAAATATAATACCTTTCTATAAACTGCCCTTCGTAGACAAAATATCCGTAATCCGCGGATCATAAGATGTCGCCTCGTCGAGGGCTCGCGCAAATGCCTTAAACATCGCCTCAATCATGTGATGGTTATTGCCCGGCGTCAGCACCTTGATGTGCAGATTCATCCCTGCCGTGTAGGAGATCGCATAGAAGAACTCCTTCACCATCTCCGTGTCCATGTATCCGACTCTCTCTACGGTAAAATTACCGTCGAAGGACAGATACGGCCGTCCGGAGAGATCTACCGCGCATAAAACGAGTGTCTCGTCCATCGGCAGAATACAGCTTCCGTAACGCTTGATGCCCTTTTTGTCCCCGACCGCCTTTTTGATCGCATTGCCGAGCACAATTCCGGTATCTTCGATCGTGTGATGACAATCCACGATCAGATCGCCCTCCGCCTTGACCGACAGATCGAAAAAACCGTGTCTGGCAAAGCCCTCGAGCATGTGATCGAAAAAGCCGATCCCGGTATCGATCTCGCTTACTCCGCTCCCGTCCAGTTCCAGACTGAGCGTGATGTCTGTCTCCTTGGTCTTTCGCACATAATCTGCTGTTCTGCTCATACAAACTCCCGTTCCTTCCCAACACTTCAACTTTTATTATATTACGGTTTCCACGAAAAAGGAATTACTTTTGTTCAGAATTTTCCTCAAACCGGACACGGATTGAATTGGCGTGTGCCGTGAGTTTTTCGCACTCCGCGAACTGGATGATGTCCTTGTATACATTCTCAAGCGCCTCCCTGGAATAGGAAATGATGCTGGATTTCTTGATAAAATCATCCACGCCAAGCGCCGAGAAGAACTTCGCCGTACCGTTGGTCGGAAGCACATGATTCGGTCCCGCAAAGTAGTCGCCGAGCGGCTCGGAGGAATATTCGCCGATAAAGATTGCTCCGGCGTTGCGGATCTTCGTCATCACCTCAAACGGATTCTTCGTCACAAGTTCCAGGTGCTCGGACGCAATCTCATTGACCGTTGCAATCGCATCGTCCAGACTGTCGGCAACCAGAATGTATCCGTAATTCTCCAGCGATTTTGTGATGATCTCCTTTCTCGACAGCTTCTCCACAAAGCGGTCGATCTCAGCCGCCACCTGCCCGGCAAGCGTGCGGCTTGTGGTAATCAGAATAGCGGAAGCCATCTCGTCATGCTCCGCCTGCGACAGCAGGTCCGCCGCCACATAACGCGGATTCGCTGTCTCGTCCGCAAGGACAAGGATCTCGCTCGGCCCCGCGATGGAGTCGATGCTGACATAACCGAACACAGCCTTTTTTGCAAGTGCCACATAGATATTTCCTGGGCCTACAATCTTGTCCACCTTCGGGATGCTCTCGGTTCCGAACGCCATCGCAGCGATCGCCTGCGCGCCGCCCACCTTATAGATGGCGTCCACGCCCGCCTCCTTTGCCGCCACGAGTGTGGACGGATAGACTTTCCCGTCTGCTCCCGGCGGTGTCGTCATAATGATCTGCTCCACACCCGCCACTTTTGCCGGAATGACATTCATGAGCACCGACGACGGGTAGACGGCCTTGCCGCCGGGCACATACAGGCCGACGCGCTGAATCGGAATC
>ERZ825324.3576-NODE-3576-length-14178-cov-4.483679_pt1 | contig 14178 bp, 13 predicted proteins | sample MGYA00519859_ERZ825324 | MGnify/ENA primary metagenome ERZ825324 (study PRJEB31778, sample SAMEA3449198) | human gut metagenome | biome: human gut; feature: human-associated habitat; material: faeces | place: United Kingdom | collected 2010/2012 ... | reverse complement strand
GAATGGCTGCCGTGTCCAAGCCGTTCTCCGCAAACACCGCCTGCACCGCGTTTTCCACCGCATCGGCGGAGATGCCACGGCGGCAGCCTACGCCTACCCGCAGCACCCGGGGGATCAGCCGCAGGGTGCTGGAAAAGGGTGCTTTGATGCGCCAACCGATAAAAAAACCCAGCGCACCGTCCTCGGCGGCAAATGTGCCTGCCGGCAGGGAGGAGGGCAGGGGATATTGGCTGCAAAGGGGGACATCCCTCTCTAAGATTGCCGCCGACACCGCCTTGGCAAGACCCATGTCGGAGATGGCGCAGCCGTGCCGGGCAGCCCATGCGTCCACGGAAAATTTGCCGCGGACATCGGTGGCGGTGGTGACCACCGCCGTGGCGCCCAGCTTTTCCGCCATTCTTTCCGCCAGTGCGTTGGCGCCGCCGATGTGGCCGGAAAGCAGGGGGATCACAAACCGCCCCGCCTCGTCGATGCACACCACCGCCGGGTCAGTTTTTTTGCTTTTGACATAAGGGGCGATCTCCCGCACGGCAATGCCGCAGGCTGCCACAAAGATCAGCGCGTCCATGGAGGAAAAACTCGCGCCATATACCGTCTTGTCCAGCGGCAGGAAATCCGGTTCCTCAAACCGCTCCATGGTGTAGCACACGAACGTTGCCTCCGGGAGCGCTGCCATCACCCGCCGCGCCGTGGCGCAGCCACCGCGGCTGAAGGCAAACAGGGCGGCTCTCATTGCGCCCCCTTGCGGAACTCCGTTGTAAAGTTGGGGTGATACAGCAGCGAGCGCAGATAGCTGTCGCCCAGACAGTTGCCCACCACGATCAGCGAGGTCTTGGTCAGACCATTGCCCGTCACCGTTTCGTGGAGCGTGCCCACGGTGCAGCGGAAGATCTTCTCCTCCGGCCAGGTGGCCTTATACACCACCGCCGCCGGCGTCTCGGCGGCATAACCACCTGCCAGCAGCTCGGCTTGCAAATGCTCCGTCAGTGAGGTGCTGAGAAACAGCACCATGGTGGCCTGATGAGCCGCCAGCGAGCGAATGGACTCCCGCTCCGGCACCGGCGTGCGGCCGGGGGCGCGGGTGATGATGACGGTCTGGCTCACATCGGGCAGGGTGTACTCCGCCCGCAGAGCCGCCGCCGCGCCGCAGAAGGCGCTGACGCCGGGGCAGACGTCGTAGGCGATACCCCGCTTTTCCAGCTCATCGAACTGCTCCCGCACCGCGCCGTAAATGCTGGAATCCCCTGTGTGCAGGCGCACGGTGGTCTTTCCCTCAGCCTCCGCTTTCTCAATGAGGGCGATGACCTCCTCCAGCGTCAGCCTGGCGCTGTCGTGGATCTCACAGCCCACTTTGGTATAGTCCAGCACCGCCGGATTCACCAGAGACCCGGCGTAGATCACCACGTCGGCCTCTCCCAGCAGCTTGGCACCACGGACGGTAATAAGGTCGGCAGCGCCGCTGCCCGCTCCCACAAAATGTACCATTGTCAGTCCTCCTTTATCCGGCGCAGCAGTGCCGCTGCGTCCTTCGTCTCACAGAGATAGCCGTATTCCTTGGAGAACAGGATAGCGCCTGCCTCCATATCGCCGCATTTATAGTGCATCATGTCGTCGATGCGCCCCGCCAGACGGTGCAGCACCGCGTCATAAAGTCCCTGCTCCTTCAATAGCCGCAGGGCATCGTCACAGGTGGCGCAGCGGAGCATCTCCGCCGCCGCACCGCCGTGCAGACTCTCTGCGGCGGCACAGGCTGTCAGAATATCCATGCGGCAGTCGCCGTAGCGGGAGTGGGTGTTCCACATACCGCCCGCCAGCTTCACCAGCTTGCCGATATGACCGATGAGCAGCGCCCCTCGGAAGCCCAACTCCCGGCACATCTCCAGCGCGTCGCCGATGAAGTTGGAGGTCATCACCGCCGTGGCGGGGTCGATGCCCATGGCGTCCTTGATATAGTCCGCGCCGTAGTTGCCGGGGGCCAGCAGCACATAGTCCGCGCCGCTCTCCCGCCGCTGCCGCAGCTCCACGTGAATGGTGTCCACCAGCGCCTGCTCGCTCATGGGTTCTACGATCCCCGTGGTGCCTAAGATGGAGATGCCGCCCTCAATGCCCAGCCGGGGATTGAAGGTCTTTTTCGCCAGCGTCTCGCCATCGGGAGCGGAGATCATCACATACAGGCCGCCGGTGTATCCGAACAGGCCGCAGACCTCCTCCACGTTCTCCTGGATCATCCGGCGGGGTACAGAGTTGATGGCCGCCGCACCCACCGGCTGGTCAAGACCCGGCTTGGTTACCCGACCGATGCCCTGTCCGCCGTCGATGACAATGCCAACAGTCTCTGTTTTCCGCACCTCGGCATAGATCAGGGTGTCACGGGTGATATCCGGGTCATCACCGCTGTCCTTCCGGATGGCACAGCGTACACAGTCCGGGGACAGATGGATGTTCTCCACCGCCAATGCCAGCTCCATGCCCTTAGGTGTCAGCAGGCGGATGGACTCCTTTTTGCTGCCGCTCAGCAGCATCCATGCGGCGGCCTTGGCTGCCGCCGCGGCACAGGAGCCGGTGGTGTAGCCCAGACGGAGCTTTTTCCCGTCCCGCATCACAAATTCCTTCATGGCTTACCGCCTGATCTGGTAGAGCATGGCGTTGCAGATGGCCGCTGCCACGTTGCTGCCGCCCTTGCGGCCCCGTGCCACGATGTAGGGCGCGGCAGCGGCCTCGATGATGCGCTCCTTGCTCTCCACCACATTCACAAAGCCCACCGGTACCCCGATGATGAGGGCGGGATGGAGCTTGTCTGCCTCCATCAGATTCTCCAGCGAAAAAAGTGCCGTAGGGGCGTTGCCGATGGCGAAGATGCAGGGCTTAGGCAGGGCTGCTGCCCGCTCCATGGATACAAAGGCACGGGTCACACCTCGCTCCTTAGACTCCGCCGCCACGTCCGCGTCCGACATGAAGCAGTGTACCTCTCCACCCAGCGAGGCGAGGATCGTCTTATTGATCCCGGCCTTGGCCATCTGGGTATCGGTGACAATGTCACAGCCCGCCCGCAGGGCGGCGATACCCTTTTCCACCGCGTGGTCGGAAAAGGCCAGATTGTCCACATAGTCAAAGTCCGCCGTGGTGTGGATGACCCGCTTGATGACCAGCTCGTTTTCCGGGTCCAGCCGCCGGTCGCCCAGCAGCTCGGTGATGATGGCAAAGCTGCGCTTCTCAATATCCATAGGCTTCATCTGCTCCATCATAGCGTCTCCTTTCTGCAAGCCGCCAAAAAGCGCTGTGCCATGACGGGCTTGGCGTAAAAATGGAAGTGAGGGAAACCCGCGTACAGCGTGTCCGTGGCATACGCACAGCGCCACTGCTTGCCGGAGGGCTTTTCCGCCAGAAAAGCGCCGCCGGGCTGGGGGGTGTCCCAGTGGTGAAATTCATGCATAGGTACCTGCTCTCCGGCGCGGCAGAGAAGGCTGTCCTCCTGCGCCGTGGCAGTGATGTAGCCGAACCGGGTCAGCTTTCCCGTGTCAAAGCAGTCACCGGGCAGTGCGCCTACCATGGCGTGGCCCGCGATGGACTGTGTCAAATACATGAAGCCGCCGCACTCGGCGATACAGGGCATCCCCGCGTGTACAGCGTCTCTGATCTGCCTGCGCAGGGTGTGGTTTGCCTCCAACTGCGCCGCGTAAAGCTCCGGATAGCCGCCTCCCAAGTACAGGCCCTGCATACCGTCGGGAAGCTTTTCGTCTGCCAGCGGGCTGAAGGATACCAGCTCCGCACCCAGCTGCCGCAGCAGGTCGAGGCTGTCCTCATAGTAAAAGCAGAACGCCCGGTCCCGTGCCACGCCGATGCGCACCGGCGCGCCTGCCTCCGGCAGCACCGGCGGCGTAAAGCGAAGGGGCGGCGCGTTGCGGGCGATCTCCAGCAGTGCGGCTATGTCCAGCGTTTTTTCCGCCGAAGCTGCCAGCTTGCGCAGCTTCTCTTGCAGATCTGTCACCTCATCCGCGGTGATGAGCCCCAGATGGCGGCTCTCCAGCGCGCACTCCGGCAGACGGGGCAGGTAGCCGCAGGCGCGGACGCCCAGACGCTTTTCCAGCTCCCGCGCCAGCGGGCCGTAGCTCATGGCGCTGCACCCGTTGAGGATGACGCCCCGGATACCGCTGTCCGGTGCGAAGTGCAAAAAGCCCTCCGCCGCCGCCAGAACCGACAGCGCCGCACCCCGGGCGTTGACCACCAGCACCACGGGACTGCTGGTTGCCCGCGCCGCCTCGTAGGTGCTGGCGCGGGTGGAGGTGAGGCCCAGACCGTCATAATAGCCCATGACGCCCTCGATCACCGTAACGTCGCAGCCCTCGCCGTTGTGCGCCAGCAGATAGCGCATGGTGTCGCGGTCAAAAAAGAAGCTGTCCAGATTGGAGCTTTTCGCGCCGATGACCCGGCTGTGGAACATGGGGTCGATGTAATCCGGGCCGCATTTCGCCGCGCCTACCCGCAGACCCCGCGTTACCAGCGCCTGCAAAACGGCGCAGGTGACGGTGGTCTTGCCGCAGCCGCTGTTGGTACCGGCCAGCACCAGCCGGGGGACTTTTTGCTCCATAGCGTCCTCTCAATCCGCCACGATGGTGGCAAAATAGCTGATCTCCTCCGGCAAGTGCCGCAGGTCGGTGTAGACCTGCTCCGTTTCCAGTCCGCAGTCTGCCACCATCCCGGCATTTGCCAGCAGGCCGTGGCGCTTTAGCGCCTCCGCCGTCTCGTGGATGGCCTTGCCGGACTTCATGATGACCTTCGTTCCCGGCAGCGCCAGCGCGTTGTTCAGATCCGTGCCGCCCGGCAGAATGTGGAGCGGCTCATCCATACGGGTGAGACTGCGCCCCAGCCGCGCCGCCACGGCGCAGAAGCTGGTGACACCGGGACACATCACCGTCTCAAACCCGTCAGCGCGGATGCGCTCCAGAATATAGCAGGCTGTGGCGTACACGGACACGTCGCCCAGATTCACCATGGCCACGTCCCGCCCCGCCGCCAGCTCGGCTTCGATAGCGGCTGCCGCCGTGCGGTAGCTGTCCTCTCGTACCGCCGCGTCATGCGCCATGGTGAAGTCCAGCGGCAAGACGGTCTTGCCCTGCATATCCACCGCTCCGGCGGCAATGTCCAGCGCCAGCATCCGCCCGGACTTCATCCGGGGAGCCGCTATAACATCACACGCCTTCAGGACCCGACACGCCTGCCGGGTCAGCAGCTCCGGGTCGCCGGGGCCCACGCTGACGGCGTAAAAAACACCCTGTTTTTCCATGATGGCACTCCTTACGGTACGAATTCCAAACTGTCGAAGCAGGGGTCGTACTTCCCGTGCTCCATCCGGTACAGCTTTGCGATATATGCACGGGTGAAGATCTCCTCCGGCGTGCCGACGCGGTCGATCCTGTCACCCGCCACACACACCACGATGTCTGAGACCCGCTGGGCCAGCTCCAGCTCGTGGAGCGACAGCAGCACCGCCAGATCGTTTTCCCGCACCATGCGCTTGAGCACCGTCAAAAGCTCCAGCTTGTATCGGATGTCCAGAAAGCTGGTGGGCTCGTCCAGCACGATGATCTCCGGCTCCTGACACAGCGCCCGGGCCAGCAGGATACGCTGGCGCTGGCCATCGCTGATGGCGGAGAAGGGGCGGTCAGCAAATTCCAGGCCGCCTACCTGCTCCAGGGAGCGCTCCACGATGGCCTGATCCTCCGGCCGCAGGATACCCAGCCGCCCCGTATAGGGATAGCGCCCGCTGCTCACCACGTCCCGGCAGGTCATCAGCTCCGGTTCCATGCGGGCCGTCATCAAAATGGCCATGCGCCGGGCGATCTCGTTGCGGCTGCGCGCCTCCATGGCCTTTCCATCCAGAAACACCGTGCCGGACACCTTGGAGAGCTGGCCGATAATGGTTTTCAATATAGTGGATTTTCCCGAGCCGTTGGGGCCTATCAGCGTGACGATCTTGCCCCGCTGCACATGGAGGGCGACATCCTCGATCAGCGGCTTGCCGTGGTAGCCCACGGACAGGTCTTTAGTTTCCAGATATGCTGCCATACTCACGCCGCCTTTCTGTGGATCATCATGTAGATCACGATGGGTGCGCCGAATACCGCCGTGACAGAGCTGATGCTCACCTCTGTGGGAGCAAAGGCGGTGCGGGCGATGAGGTCGCAGAACAGACAGAACACGCCGCCGCCCAGAAAGCAGGCCGGGATCATGACGAGCGGCTCCGCCGATTTGAACAGGGATTTCATCAGGTGCGGTACTGCGATGCCAACAAAGGAGATGGGGCCTGCAAAGGCCGTGACGCAGGCGGACAGCACGCTGGACAGCAGGATCAGCGCCGTCCGGAAGGCCCGCAGCGGCACGCCCATGTTCTGGGCGTAGACCTCGCCCAACTGGTACGCCCGGATGGGCTTGGAGAGCAGGAAGGTCAGCAGCAGTGTGATGCCGCAGACAACAGCCATGGTTTTTACGTTGTCCCAGCTCATGCCGGAGAAGGAACCGAGAGACCAGTTGTGCAGATTCACGATGCTGGAATCGTCGGCAAAGGTCACGAGAAAATCTGTCAGTGCCGAGCAGATATAGCCGATCATCACGCCGCAGACCACCAGCAGGCTCATGCGCTTGACCCGCTGGGAGATCAGCAGCACAAAGCCCATGGACACCATGGCGCCCACGAACGCCGCCGCAATGAGGATGGCGGAGGAGGTGGTCTTGCCCTGGCTCAGCAGCGCCAGCATGGCCACGCACACCGTCATCTTTGCGCCGGAGGAGATGCCCAGCACAAAGGGTCCTGCGATAGGGTTGTGGAAGAAGGTTTGCAGCAGATAGCCGGACAGGGACAGCGCCCCGCCCAGGATCAGCGCCGACAGAAGCCGGGGCAGACGGATCTTCATGATGATCTGGCTTTGGGTAAAGCCTGCGTCGCTGCCCAGCAGAATCCGCCATATTTCAGACGCGGAAAGAGAAACGCTTCCCGCAAAAATGTTCCAAATCAAAAAGACAAGTAAAAGCAGGAGGAGCAACAAAAAGCCTCCCCAGATGCGAAGTGTTCGGGTCCTCTTCATGCCGCTCCTCCTTATAATGCAATGATGTAAAAAATACTCACTTCATCCGTGTCAGAAAGTGAAATGCCGTATCCGGCGCATCGTTCAACGCATGGTTGACGTCCAGAATGAGGTCGCTCAGCTCCAGCGACTCCTGATAGAAGTTCTTGGTCAGGCACCACACATTACCGCTCTTGACGGCCTTGAAGTCGGCCATCAGCGGATCCAGTGCCATCAATTCGTCCAGCGAGTGAAGCTCGCCGTCGATGATGCTGTTGTAGATCAGCACATCGGCGTCCACCGCGCCGTTGTAGAAGGATTCCATCTGGATATTGATGGTGGACTGTGCGTTGTCCTCCGCCGACTCATCGAAGGAGACATAGTTGCCGCCTGCGATGGCGACGCATTTCGCCACATAGTCCGTGGACTTGCGGACGTTTACAGCGCCGCTGCTGGTGATGTAGAAAAACGCCACGGTCTTGCCCGTGGGCTGCTGCTCCAGCACGTCCGCCACGCTGTCCATCTTTGCGTTGAACAGCGCCTCGGCCTCGTCCTCTTTGTTCAGCAGCGCTGCGTACAGCTTGATCCACTCCATCCGGCCCAAGGGTTGGGTCTCGTAGCTGGATGTCTCCACCAGCACAGGGATACCCAGCCGCTCCAACTGCTCCAGCACCGCCGGAGAGTGATAGATCATGGTGTTTTCCACCGCCAGATCGCAGCCCTGCGACAGGATCAGCTCATAATCCGGCTCGGAGTACTTGCCGGCGTATACCAGCGCTCCGCTGTCCATGGCGTCCTTGGCACGCTGGATATACCAGTCCGACTGCTTTTTACCACTGAGGGTGATGCAGTCGATGGCGTTCAGCTTGTCGAAGTAGTCCATAGCAGCGGCGGCTACCAGATAGATCTGGTCCAGCGGCTGCTGCAAAACAGTGACGCCGGAGGGGATCCCCTCGGGTACCGCTGCGCCCTCCGCCACCAGCAGGTACACCCGGTCATTGTTGATGGTGATGCGTTTGTAGCTCTCTCCGGCGTACTCCACAGTGAACTGCTCCGCGTAGCGCAGGGACATGGTACGGTCAAAGACCAACTCATCCCACGATACGGAGGCGGTTTGTCCGTCTGTTTTGACGGGAGCGTCAGCCGCGCCGCAGGCGCAGAGGGACAAGACCGTCAGCGCCGCCAGCAGCCCGGCGAGAAAACGCCTCACTGGGCGGCCTCCACAGCGGTGGAGGAATCGAAGGTCAGGGTGTACTCGATCTCGTGGGGGGTGCTCATGGCGGTGGTATCGCCGATCACCGTCAGCGGGGTATCCAGCGCCCGCACGGGGATCTCAAAGGTGGAGCCGCCCTCGGTGGTGAGGACATCGTAACGCTGGCCGTCCACCACCATATAGACATACTTATCACTGCTCCACACGATGGTGGCGGTGGCAGCGCCGTTCTCCACCTTCAGGGTGCAGGGGGTCAGCACGTGGGACTTGCCGGAGCCGCCCTCGAAGCCTACCTCAATGGTGTAGGTGCCGTCCGCCAATGCGATGGCGGCAGTGTCATCGCCGTCATCCTCCTTCAGGACAGGGTTGGAGACGGATACCTTGTGGTCATACCATACGCCCTTCTTGCCGATGAGGGCCACATCGAACTCCTCGTCCAGCGCGGGAACGGGGATATCAAAGCCATTGACTGTCTCAGTCAGACCGTCGGGATAGGTGACGGTGTCCTTGGTGGGCTGGAGCAGCACGGCGCCGTCCTTCTGGGCGTCCTCCTTCAGACCGGGGAACAGGTTGACGATGCTGGTAGAGGCCAGACTGACGTGGATGGTCATCTGGCCGTCCTTCACGGTCAGCACGCCTTTGCCGTCACATGTCTCGTTGGCGTGGAACATGCTGCTGTCGGTGTTGAAGTCGGCGGTGTACACACCGTCCGCCAGAGCGGGCTGGTCAGGCGCATCGTTGCCGGGGGCATCGGTCTGCTGCTGTCCGCAGCCCACCAGCAGCGCCGCCATCATCAGAACAGCCAGCAGGCAGGAAAAAAATTTCTTCATAGTTAAGTCCTCCTTGCTTTGAAAAAGGCTCCGAGGCGATGGTATACCGCCCCGGAGCCCGTTCAGTCCTTGTTACGCGATGGCGTCAATGGCAGCCTTGGTGTGGGCCACATAGAGGGCCTGCACGTCCGCGATACGGCCCAGACCGGAGATCTGGCAGTTCACGGTGAAGCCGGCGGCCTCAAACATGGTCTTCCAGGAGTCATCGTCAGCACCGGCCATGTCGTTGTTGGCATGGTCGCCAGCCACGACCATCAGGGGACGCAGCACCACGGTGGTGTAGCCGGCGTTCTTGACGGCCTCGATCACGGCCTCGCAGGAGGTCTCCTCGGGCTCGCCCTCCACGGTGCCGACGAACACGTTCTCATAGCCCAGCTCGGCCATCTGGGTAGCCATCTGGCTGTAGGTGACCTTGGCCACATGAGCCGTACCGTGGCCCATCAGCACATAGGCAACACCGGCATCCTTGGCGGCAGCGGTGGTCTCATAGCCGCTCTCCTCGAGGGCAGCGGCCACAACGGCCTTAGCAACGGCTTCCTTGTCGGCGTTGATAACGGTGGCATCGTCGCCAACCTCACCCAGCAGGGGCTCGGCGATCTCAACGGAGTCAAACTGGTCGCGAACCTTGTCGATGGCGGCGCACATCTCGTCGTACTCAGCACCGTGCATCAGATGGGTGGGCTGCACCACCAGCTGCTTCACACCGTTGGCGACAGCGCGCTCCAGAGCCTGGTCCATGTTGTCGATCTTCTCGCCGTCACGGGCCTGGATGTGGTTGATGATGATCTGCGCGGTGAAAGCGCGGCGCACGGACCAGTCGGGATTGGCCTCCTGCAGGGCATCCTCAACGCTCTTGATGTCGGCTACGCGGCTGTCGTTGAAGGAGGTGCCGAAGGAGACCACCAGCAGCTCCTTCTCGCCGATCTCGTCCTGGTTGCGGGGATCGTCCTTGGACGCGTCACCGGTGTCCAGACCGAAATAGTCGGGGCTGGCTTCCTCACCCTCCACCAGAGCCTTCTGGGCGTCGGTCAGGGCATCCCAAGCGGCCTTGGCGGCCTCGCACTGGGCGTCGGTCTCCTCGGTGCGCTCCTGTACGTAGATGGCGTCGATCAGAGCGGCAACCTTGTCGGCGGCGGCCTTGTCAGTTTCCTCGGTGTTCACATTGTTGTTGTCAGCGTCGTTGTTGTCGGCAGCATTGTCCTTGTTGCCGCAGGCGGTCAGCATGCTCATCAGCATCACAGCCGCCATCAGAAAGGCAAGTGCTTTCTTCATGGGGGATCTACCTCTTTCTAAAATATTTGTTCTGAAAGAAATATAAAAACGGCTGTGTGAGACACGGCCGCCCTCGGTGCTTCTTACTACATACACATCCGTGCGGTCCACCGCGCCGGATCATAAGTTCGTAGGAAAACCAACCTGTTGGCAGCAGGCTTGAGATTCCACACACAGGCAGGTCTCCTGACTTCGTTCATCGCGGCATTGCCCTTCCCAGTTTCCCAGTGGATTGCAGGGCCGCTCCCGTACACAGTGACTGCATCGTTCCGGATTCGCACCGGATTCCCTTTTCATCTGCTTTTGGGCAGACACCTCTGTGCTACAACTTTATATTTTTCCAGACAGCGGGATTATATCACATTTTGTCGAATTGTCAATCCGTTCTGATGGCGGATCTCTAAAATCTATTGATTCGTGCATGCCGGATTTGCTGTTATCGCAATGTATTCTCCCCACAGTGTCTGCAAGGAGCAGAGAAGCACCTTGCCGCCTCTCTGCTCCCGCGCTTGCTTATTTATTTCGGGTATTTTCTTCCTTGTCCAGCAGGTCGGTCATATTCCGCAGGCTGATGCCCAGGGTGGACCCGTTGTGCAGCAGTGCCGAGGTGGCAGGTGGCAGTACACCCGCCACGCCCAGCGCGATCAGCGTCAGGTTGAAGCCCACGATAAACCGGTAGCTGCCGTGGATGCGCTCCATTAGTGCCTGACTGAGCCGACGCAGCGTTACCAGCGCGAAGAGATCTTCCGAGGAAACGGTGATGTCGGCGATCTCCCGGGCGATGGCCGCGCCGGTGGAGATGGCGATGCCCGCGTCCGCCTCGGAGAGAGCCGGAGAATCGTTGACGCCGTCGCCCACCATGATAACGGTGTGGCCCTTCGCCTTTTCCTGCCGGATAAACGCGGCCTTGTCCTCCGGCAGCACCTCGGCGTACACGGCGTCCACGCCCACCTCGGCGGCCACGGTCTCCGCCGTGCGGCGGTTGTCGCCGGTCATCATCACCACATTGGCAAAACCGCTCTCGTGCAGCGCTCTTACCGCCTCCCGTGCCTCCCGGCGCAGGGGATCGTGGATGCAGATTACCGCCGCCAGCTCCCCGTCTATGCAGAGGTACAGGTGGGAATACGCGGCGGGCAGGGTGTCAAATTTTGGCTGCTCTCCCGCCGGGATGCAGCTGCCTTCGTCCTCAAAGACAAAGTGTGCGCTGCCGATGATGACCTTCTTGCCCTCCACCATGCTGGAGATGCCGTGGGCCACCACATACTGCACCTGCGAATGGTACTCCTCGTGGGTGAGCCCGTGCCGCTTTGCCTCCGCCACCACGGCGTTTGCCATGGAATGGGGGTAATGCTCCTCCAGACAGGCGGCAAGGCGCAGCATTTCCGCCTCGTCGTGCCCGCCGAAGGGAATGACCGCCGCCACGGTGGGCGTCGCATAGGTCAGCGTGCCGGTCTTGTCGAACACAATGGTGTCCGCCTTGGCCACCGCCTCCAAAAAGCGTCCGCCCTTGACGGAGATGTGATAGCCGCTGCTCTCCCGCATGGCGGACAGCACCGCTATGGGGATGGCCAGCTTCAGGGCACAGGAGAAGTCCACCATCAGCACCGAGAGCATTTTCGTCACATTCCGGGTCAGAAGATAGGTCAGCGCCGTGCCGCCCAGCGTATAGGGCACCAGTCTGTCCGCCATCCGGGAGGCTTTGTCCTCGGCGGTGGATTTCAGCTTCTCCGACTCCTCGATCATGTGAACCACCCGGTCATACCGCCCGCTGCCGGAGGATTTCTCCACGGAGATGACGCACTCACCCTCCTCCGCCACCGTCCCGGCATAGACGGGACTGCCGGGGTGCTTCGCCACGGGCATGGACTCGCCGGTGAGGGAGGACTGGTTCACCATGGCCTCGCCCTCCACCACCCGGCCGTCCAGCGGGATCATGCCGCCGGTGCGGATCACGATACGGTCCCCCGGCTTCACATCGGTGATCTTCGTCAGCACCTCGGTGCCGTTTACCTGCTGCCAGACGCTGTCCACCCGCAGGCTCATGGCGGAGGCAAGGTCGGCCACGGACTTTTTGTGGGTCCACTCCTCCAGAATTTCGCCCAGATGCAGCATGAACATCACAGAGCCGGCGGTGGCAAAATCGCCCCGTGCCATGGACACCGTGACGGCGGTGGCATCCAGCACGGCGACGGACAGTTTGCCGTGCCACAGTGCCGAAAGCCCCTCCCGGATGTACTTTACGGAACGGAACACCGCCAGTGCCGTGGTGATGGGCGCAGGCAGAAACAGCTTGGAGATGCATCTGCGCATAACGGCAACTGCCAGCTTGTCCTCAAACTCCCGGTTTAGGGCCCGGGAAGTATGCTCCGGCACCAGCTCCATAGCTTCCGCCTTGGCGAAGGAGAATTGTGCCAGCGCACGAATTATGTTTCCGCGCTCCGCCTCATAGAGCACCACGGCGTCCTGCGTCCGGTCGTAGACCTTGACCGCCTGCACGCCGTCCTGGGCGCGCAGATAGTATTCCAGCACATCCGCTTGGGATACTGTCATCCGCCCGCAGCACAGGTGTACCCGCAGCCGTCCGGTCGTTTCATGTAGGATTTTGCATTTCATGGCTCACTCCGCCTTGCTTTCCTCCGCAGAAGCGTCCTCCACCACGGCGGCGGCCTCCGCCTCCGCGCGGCGCTCGTTGATTGCCTTCGCATCGGCATAAACATCCTCCGCACCCTCACGCACCGCCGTGACCGTTTTCATCACGCCCTCCTTGGCACGCAGTGCGGCGGCAGTGGTGTGGGCGTAGACCTTCTTGGCATCCTTGCTGCCCAGCAGCTTAATGCCTGCCGTTCCGAACAGCACGCCTGCTGCAAATAAACCGAGTTTTTTCATAATGATTGTCCTCCTAATATAAAATATATATGTCAAACCGATGGCCGCGATGGCGGCATCGGAATGATCTTACTGTTTCTTCTTCCCAAAGCTGCTCTCAAAACAACGGTGTAATCAACGCCTATATGTCCCAAGGCATCCCGGTGTATTTCATTACCTGCCGCCGAATTTGATCTTTACAATCTGCATCTTCATCATTCCGTCACCGACTTTGGCAAGAAAACGGAAAAATCTGCTGACAGAGGGGGCTTTCAAATCATTGTAGCCCAACATATAGCCCCGGCTGGTGACCTGCAAACGGCTGTCCCACGCGCCGATCTCTTGGGGAGCGTCCGAAACTGCGAAATACGCGCCCACATCCCTGATCTTCGCGCTTTTGAGCCATGTCTTGGCGATCATCTTCACCGCCGTCCGGTTGGCCGCATCAAACACCAGCACGCCGCCGGGGAAGGAGTCCGCCATGCCCTGCGCAAGTGCTTTGACCTGTTCCACCGGGAAATAACAGAACACACCGGAGGCAAAGAACGCCAGCACCTCCGCGCCTATCCCAGCGCCACATCCAGCGTCATCATCACGCTGAAGCCGACGGCAAAGAACACCGTTCCGAGGTTGGAGTGCTTTCCCTGTGACATTTCGGGAATCAGCTCCTCCACAACCACATAGAGCATGGCGCCCGCCGCAAAGCTCAGAAAATACGGCAGCGCCGGGATCACGAGCTGCGCCGCGAGAATCGTCAGCACCGCGCCGATAGGCTCCACCACGCCGGAGAGCACGCCGCCGAGAAATGCCTTACTCTTGCTCTCGCCCTCCGCCCGGAGCGGCATGGAGATGATCGCTCCCTCGGGAAAATTCTGAATGGCGATGCCGAGGGATAGCGCCAGTGCGCTTGCCGCAGTAATCTGCGTATTTCCCGAAA
>ERZ825324.3563-NODE-3563-length-14198-cov-3.279290_pt1 | contig 14198 bp, 12 predicted proteins | sample MGYA00519859_ERZ825324 | MGnify/ENA primary metagenome ERZ825324 (study PRJEB31778, sample SAMEA3449198) | human gut metagenome | biome: human gut; feature: human-associated habitat; material: faeces | place: United Kingdom | collected 2010/2012 ... | reverse complement strand
ATCCGTTTTTCTCCCGGTTTTCAAGTAGCTCTATCCCGGTTTTACCACAAAGCGGATTGAGATACAGTTCATATGGAAGCAACGACGAATAGACCACCGAATCGAGGCTATGGACAGATTCGAGGCGACACAGGGCATCAAACACCGCTATGCCTGTGGTGACCACAGGACCCTCGCCCACGTGTGGCAACCGGATCTCGCGCAGTGTGTTCCCTTCTACCCTTATCTGCACGGCTGAATCGCCGGCAGCCTTGACAATCACACCGGAATGGAAGTCGATACTGTCAGGCCACACATCGTAAGCCTCACAATGATATACAGGCTCATGGACAGACGGCAGCGAAACGCGGCCACAGGATGTGGCGACTAAAATCATGGCCGCGGCAACCGCATGACGCAGCCACCGCGACAATAATATGTTTTTTTGAGCCAACTCTGCCATGATCACAAATCCGCGTACGACGGAATTGACGAAGGTTTACTTCCTGTTGATTTTGGCTGCTATTTTATCGGGAACAGCATCTTTGTGAACCAGAATGCTGAGTGTCTTCGACAGGAAATAAGGCTCGGAAACATAGAAGAAACCATCGTAAATCTGGTTGGTATCCCATGAGTTTTTCACCTTATAATAGCGGTTGCCGTTCTGGTCGGTGGCCACGCCTACGATTTCCATACCGTGGTCGTCGGTGGTCTCCTGACGGTCAAACATCTCCTGACGCATATCCTGTGTCACTTCAATCTCCTTGACCGGACCTTTTACGTCGAATTTCTCGCGGTTTTTCTCTGCATCGGAAAGCTTCACCCATCGCGAGAGCTCAGTACCTTCGAGGTCAGCCTCATCTTTGTCGGCCGGCATAACTGCAAAACCTTCCTTCCACTTGAATCCGCCCTCGCTGACGTCGGCTGCCCATGCTACAGAATAGCCCTTGTCGATGGCATTGTCCACAATAGCCTTGAGGTCGGCCAGAGGAACGTTCATATACTGTCCGGCAAGCCAGTTGTCGGAAACTTCAAGGACAAAGGGTTTGTCGAACGGATGATGGGTAAACGAGGTGAATGTGGCATAGTCGTCGGGGTTGATGCCGAGCGACTGTGCGAACGTCTGGGGGGTATAGGTCTGTCCCTCGTATTCGAAAGTAGCCGGTATCTCGCCGAAATAAGCGTTGAGGATTCCCTGAAGCCCCTTGCGCCAGGCAGTGGAGAGACGGCGGTTGGGCTTGCGGTTGATAGCTCCGAGATAACCCTGCATGGCTGCCTCAAGCTCTCCGTGCACGTGATTGTCCTCGCCGTAATTCAGACCCTTGTAGGCCTCTTCAGGCATCATGCCGTAGGCAGCCCATACATACGGGACGTCGAGGCCGCTTCCGCCCTGAGAGAAATTGATCTTGCCGTTGGTGCGGATATACTTGTCGGCCTTGTCGTCATAGGTGTGCCATACGACGAACATTTCGGAGAGATCCACCGGTTTGCCACCCTTGCGGATAATCTCGTTCTCAAAAAACGAATTGCTCGAGAAGCACCAGCATGTGCCCGACTTGTTCTGGTCGCGCACAGGATTGGTCTTCACCGTCTTGACGTCGGTAAACTTGAAGCCCTCTACTGAATCGGTCTTGGCGGCTTCCTGAGCCTGCACCGAGAGAGCGGCCGCCAGAGCGGCCAGAATAAGGATTGGTCTCATATCTAAAAATGTAAATGTTCCTGTTCCACAAAATTACCTAAAATCACCGGGATATGAAAATAATCGTAAAAAAATAAAAAAGAGCGGACCTCACGGTTGGCTCTTCCAAGTGTAATTTTTACAGGGATGTGAGCGGCATTTCCTCTCGGGTCGATCGCTCACTTATTTATATACAGGATAGTCAGCTGTAAAAGCTGACCGGATTATGATGCTGTGTTGTTACTGTTTGGCTTATCCGCTGCAAGGCATAAACAATCGACTGCCCCCAACGGATCAGACATACGAAAACGGCCCACCGCATCAGCGATGAGCAGACTGAAACTACTGAAAACGGTCGGTATACCAACCGACTTACAACCGGAAATACCCCCCAAGGTCTCGCTGACAGCGAGTTGCGCTTCGGCATTGTTATTCTCAACGCCTCTCGACATCAGAATGCCGACCTGTCGACAATCCTGCCGGCACGATCCGCCGGCATCTGCATAATAGCTTGTTAACGATTTGATTGTTGACATATAACAGTTAGTATACGTTGATTGTCCGTGCAAAATTAGCTTTTTTAAGCGGGAACTGCAAATGTGTGAATTACGCCGGACGCATATTTAACATCCGCCCCCGAGATGTCGACATATAGGCGCCTACTTTCCGGGAATGGCTGGCGCCACTGCCGGTCATGACAATATGGCTGATTCGAGCTTCGAGAGATCCTCCTGCAGCCGCTTTTCAAGCGGCAGACGCTCCTCGATGTTGCGGCATGCGTAGAGCACCGTAGCGTGGGTTCTCGACAGGCGTGAACCGATTGCCTTCAGACCCATTTTGGCATGTTTTTTAGCCAGGAACATCACCATCTGGCGGGCATCGGATATCTCCCTGCGGCGCGACTTGGTAAACAGCTGGTCGGGCTCTATCTTATAGTAGGCGCTCACTTCCTGAGCTATCATTTCAAAATTGACCTGACGGCGATTGATCTTTACCGCATTGCCGAGCACCTTGCGGGCGAGGTCGACGGAGATCTCACAGCCGAGCACCGTTGCATGCGCTATGAGCGACACCATAATGCCTTCGAGCTCCCTTATGGAATCAGTGACATTGCCAGCTATGAAGTCGAGCACATCGTCGGGGATCACCAGACCGTCCTTCATGGCCTTGCGCTCGAGCACCTCGCGCCGCAGATTGTAGTCGGGCTTCTCGAGCTCGGCTGTCATACCCCACTTGAACCGGTCGAGCATGCGTTTCTCCATGCCTTCCATCATCGACGGACGTGTATCCGACGAGAGTATTATCTGCTTCTGATTGAGCTGAAGATGGTTGAATATATGGAAGAATGTGCCCTGAGTGCTCGTCTTGCCGATAAGATCCTGTATATCGTCGAGGATGAGCACGTCGATGCTCTGGTAGAAATTGATGAAGTCGTTGATGCGTCCGCTGCGCAGAGCCGTAGTATACTGGCTCTCGAAGAGGCGCGCCGTCACATACAGCACCCTCTGCTGCGGATTCAGCTCCTTGATGCGTATGCCGATGGCCTGTATCAGATGGGTCTTGCCGACGCCGGGCGATCCGAATATAAAGAGCGGGTTGAATGTCTTGCACTTCGGATCCGACGCGATGGCCTCGCCGATCGAACGCGCCACGCGGTTGCTCACTCCGATGCAATAGTTCTCGAACGTGTAGCGGGGATTAAGCTGAGCATCAATATCAGCCGGCTGGGGCTTCGGAGCAAAGGGGTTGGATGACGCTCCCGGAGCCGGAGCTACAGCCGTGGACGGATTGGAGCTCTCCATCGTGACGGCAGTGGACGGATCGTCGGATACTTGGTCGAAGTGGTAAAAAAGCTTCACCGATGGCCCGTAGACCTTATGAAGGGTCTTGCTGATAAGCTTGAAATAGCGCTCTTCAAGCTGTTCTACGAAGAATTGCGACGGCACTCTGATATTCAGGTTTCCGTCGGTGAAGCTGATCGAGGTGACCGGCCTGAACCAGGCCTCAAACTGCTCCTTGGGAAGATTGTCATGAAAAATCTCAAGACAATTATCCCACATCTGCGTATGATTCTGCTCCATTTTGTTGCGTTATGATTATTGATTAGAGGAGAGCGTGCGCTCTTTTACCGGATGCAAAATTGGGGCAAAAAAAAGACAAAAACAAAGGCGTTTTTATTTGCAAATCATAAGTATTTTTCAACTATACTGACTTTCAGTCCCTTACAGAGAGCATAAGCGCAATCTCCAGCCGTCGGCTTTCGAGCACAGCGTGCCTCCCTGACCGCCAACGAGTTACACTGACGCCTCTCCCAAAAAGAGCACCCGCCATCAACGCATGCCGGAAACGTTAACGGCGGCTTGTCAGCTAACGGGGAGAGCCGGCGCAAAGGCCGGCCCTCTTCAATCGTTATTTATAATCAGTCTGAATAAGCGATGACTGCTCCGACAACTGCCGCTACGCTTAAAGGAGTTTGATGCTGATATAGCGTTTAGGATGACGCTTGACGTCCTGAAGAAGCGAGTCAAGACTTCCTACAGCCGCATTGAGAGAGTTGTAGAGCGACGGATCATTAAGGAGCAGGCCCAGCGAAGAATCGCGGCTCTGGAGCTGTCCGGATATCTGGTTAAGACGCTCGGTGAGGCTCTGCACGTTGGCCATGGTAGAGTCAAGAGGCATCCTGCGGAGGGCAGCTGTAACCTCTGTGAGATCTGTACTGATCTGACGCACATTTGCCATAGTAGTCTGCGCATCCGAGGCTATGGCCGGCGTACGGGCCATTGTCGCCGACAGAGCCGACGTACTCCGCTCCAGATTGGCCATCACAGCGTCGAGCCTCTTCACGGCACCAAGCAGCGCCGGATCCGACACAATGGCTGTGACCGCTGTCAGGAGCGAGTCGATCTTTGGAAGAGCCGAGCTCACCGCGGGGAGAAGATCCTTGGTGACATTATCCATCAGTCCGGCCGCATTGGCTCCGATGAGTTTGTCGCCGACCTTGTGCATCTGGCTTTCGCGGCCCATCTTAAGCTCGATGGAAGAGGTTCCGAGCATATCGGTCACCAGCACCGCCTCCGTACCCACCGGAAGCTGCAGCTTGCGGTCAAGCGACAGCTCCACCCTTACATGCCCCGGATTATCATACTCGTAGTTTATCTCACGCACCAGCCCGACTTTATAGCCGTTGACAGTCACGGGAGCCGACTGTGCAAGTCCGGCCACATTGGTATATGATGCATAGTAATAGTTGGCAGCCTTGAACACATTGACACCCTTCAGGTAATCTATGCCGAAAAAGAGTATGAGAAGAGTGATCAACACGGTCAGACCGATCATCAGCTCCTTCTTTTGCATTGTTTTCATTGTAGGGAAGATTGTATTAAATCGTTATATGGTTGTGTTATTTAACTCTTTTGCCGTCGCATGTCTTGATGATGAACGCGTCAGAGAACTGCTTTTTCACTTTTTTCAGACGTTTTTGAGCGTCATCAAACGAATCATATGATCCTACCGTATATTTATAGACACGCCCCTCCTTATACATCTCCACATCAGTCATGCCCTTGTATTCCGATGATTTTTTGCCCAGCTGCTTCATGCCGGTCATGAACTGGATCTTGTATATGATGCGCCGTTCGGTTTTGTCAGCTGACTTCTCGCCATGGCTATCCGATGCCGTGGAGGTTTCTTCAGCGGTCATACTGTCGGCCGACGTCCCATCCTTGCCGGAATGGTCACCGGCTGCTGAACCGGCAGGAGTAGTCACCTCCATGACAGGAGGATCCACCGGGGTGAGCCGACGTTGCTGACGCGGCATTGTTTTCTTCTGGCGGTCGGGGGTCTCGCCTTTGAGAGTAGCCTTCTGATGATCGACCGAGAGCTTGTATTCACGGAAGCCGTTGAAGATCGCCTCGGCCATCTGCTGGCGTCCTTTGTCTGATGCCATATATTTCTCCTGAACGGGATTGCATATAAAATCAAGCTCTACCAGTACGGCCGGCATACTCGTCTTGAACAGCACCCAGAAATTGGCCTGCCGCACGCCCCTGTCACGGCGTCCGGCTGAAGCTATCAGTTCCTCCTGAATGGCCTGGGCTGCCGCTACGCTCTGCTCCACATGCTTGTTGCGGCTCATCTCGAATATGATGTAGGATTCGGTCGATGACGGATCGAAACCTTCGTAGACGGTAGTATAATCATCCTCAAGCTTCATGACGGAGTTTTCACGCATTGCCACCGCAAGGTTTTCCTCCGTGCGGCGGAAACCGAGAGTATATACCGACGCTCCGGCCACAGTCCGGTAATTGCGGGCTTTCTTGTCAATGGCATTGGTATGAATGGATATGAACAGGTCGCCTCCGGCCTTGTTGGCTATATCGGCGCGGCCCTGAAGCGTGACGAATCTGTCGTCATCGCGTGTATAGACCACTTTCACATCCTTGCAGTTGTCCTCCACAAGCTTCCCCAGTTTCTTTGCGACGGCGAGATTGATGTCCTTCTCGCGGGTTATGATGCCTGACGCACCATGATCGGTGCCACCGTGTCCGGCATCGATTACCAATATGAAATCTTCAGCCGAAGCCGTCAGCGACATTATCGCGACGGCCAGAGCGACCGATATAAAGCGGATTATTCCGTGCATATTTAGCGTCAATTGAATTATTCCGTTTCAGTTGCCGCACCCGGCAGTCGGGGGCGGCAACACCAATCAAAGCGCAAAGTTAGTAAATATCGGCCATTTTTGCCCATATTCACCTCAAAATCGGCTTCAGAAGCCAAAGTTACCTACTTTTTTGCGTAACTTTGGCCATATGAAACCGCTAATCATCCTACTGCTCTTGCCGCTGCTTGCCGCCGGATGCCGCCATACGCCGGCCGGCCGGGTGAGCGTGGAGAGACTCACGTCGGCCGACGCCCTTTATTCATCCCCCGGAGGCGCATCCTCCATGATGATCGCATTCGGTGCGGGCTACGACACGACTGAGTGGCGGACATTCGCCCGACAGTTCGGTCAATCCGAGGCCATGAGGGTATTCGGCCATAATGTCGACTCGATCATGCCCGATCTCTCGGCATTTACTGATGAAATCAATGAATTATACGACAATATCGCAGCCACGCTGCCCGCAGCGCAGCTGACACGCCGGATTTACGCCACCGTCATACCCTACTCGCAGTCGGTCATTATTCCTCCCGGGACAGACAGCGTTGTCATCATCGGGCTCAACCACTATCTCGGATCGGATTACGACGGCTACAGCTCGTTTGCGGCTTACCAGCGAGCCCGCAAGGAACCGTCACGGATGACCCGCGACATAGCCGAGGCAACAGTACGTGCCGCATATCCGTTTCAGGCGCCAGACTCGCCGACTCTCCTGCAACGTATGCTCTACGAGGGAGCGATTGCAACTGTTCTCGCACATCTTATGCCCGGCGACGCGGCCAAAGCCATAGGAATTCCCGAAGACGACTTCGACCGACTGAGCCGCTACGAGAAGGAGATATGGCAACGCATGGTAGGCTCCGACATGCTGTTCAACCGTTCGGTCCGCCTGGCCAACGCAATGCTCCGCGAAGGAGCTTCGGCCTCGGTGCTTGGCGAAAGGGCGCCGTCCCTTGCTGGTCGATTCATCGGATGGCGCATAGCCGAGGCATACCTCGACTCGCATCCTGACTCGGCCGCGGAAACGCTGCTGCGACCAGGCTACTACCTCGCGGATCAGACACTGCGCGAGACGAGATATGCGCCATAGCGCCCCATGTTAACCAAATTTAACAACAGCCCGAATCCCGCGCCACAAGCCATGTGCCGACCGATCGCGACACTCCGACACAGCTCGGGAATTGCATATCACGCAACAAATTCGTAACTTTGCGGTGTTTTAAGAAAGGTGGCAGGCGAAGAGTCGCCTGCAGATGACGCCGAAAATCGGCGGGGCAAGCTTTCTGACACGTCCACACCACACAAGTGAAACCGTGATGCCACCCTCCTTCAGGCAGCTTGCCTTATGTGTAACATTAAACCTGGACAATGAAGAAAACAATGAAAATCATTGTGCTCTTCGCCGTTCTTGTCATTTCAGTCTCCGCTTATTCCGAGCGTGTGTTTGAAGCCGCCGAAGGCTATAGCGCACCCTCGATGACCATCGAAAACAGCGACACGACGATGTCGCTTGCAGAGATGAAGGGATGCTATGTGATCGTCACATTCTGGTCGTCGGCCGACGCCGATTCCCGACTCAGGGCACGCCAGTATGACGAAGCATCAAAGCTGCTTCCGCAAGAACGATTTTGTCTCTTGTCGGTCAATTTCGACCGTAGCGAGCGCCTCTTTCGTGAGATAGTGCGTAGAGACAATCTTAGTGCGAAGAACCACATCCATGTCGACGGCAGCCAAGCCAACCGTATTATCAATGACTATCGGCTGTCCGAAGGATTCAAAACGCTTCTGATCAATCCCGAGGGACGGATCGTAGCAATGAATCCGAGCATCGAGACTCTGACAGAATTGAGTATCTGAAGCTGACAACGCTACAATCCGGAAGGAAGAAATTCCTCCCGGCTTTTTATTTATATACACTCACATATATTCATATACGGGCATTCTATTGCGCGACTGCAGAGGGCGCAAATTTCGGAACTGCGACAGCAAAAGTCCTACTATTTACGGAATGCCACCCAAAACCGACGACATTGATTTGGGCGATCCCACTGAAGAAAGTATCTTTGCATAAGATTATTCAATTCTTCCACAACTGTCCATCACATCCATCTGACGCACCGCCTGATCGCTCGCCGCGACTGGTTAAGTTTTGTTAAACTGCCGTCATCCGTGCAAGATTTGCGCTACCTGCCGATTTGACAGAGCAGAATAACCAAACAAATTTTACAGAATGAAAAAACACCTGTTCATGCCGGCCGCGGCCGCACTGCTATCACTTCCGATGATCCTGTCATCGTGCAGCGACAACGATGACACTCTTAATTTCGCCAGCCCCACCGCACTTGTGACCGTCTGCCCCAATGACGACGGCAGCTGGGTGATGCAGCTCGACGACGTCACCACGCTATTGCCGACCAACATGCCCGAAGCCCCTTTTGACGGCAAAGAGGTGCGTGCACTTGTCAACTATACCGAGACACCTTTGTATACCCGAACCAGAGATTCCGGAGAGGAGAAAACGACGATCAGCGTCGAGGTCAACTGGATCGACAGCATACGCACCAAACTCCCCGTAATGATAACGGACTTCAACGACACGCAGATCTTCGGCAACGACCCGATAGAAATTATCAACGACTGGGTCACTGTGGCCGAAGACGGTTACCTCACCCTTCGCGTACGCACCAAATGGAGCAACCCGCACTCTATCCACGCCATAAACCTGGTGACCGGCATCAACCCCGACGACCCCTTCGATATGGAGTTAAGACATGATGCCAAAGGCGATCTGTACGGTCAGCCCGGAGATGCGCTTGTAGCTTTCAACCTCAACGGCCTGCGGCACACCGACGGCGACAAGGTCAGGCTGAAAATCAGGTGGAGATCATTCACCGGTGAAAAAAACGCAGAATTCGACCTGCAGATGCGGCGACAGGCTACTGTCGACCCGACCGGCATATTGTATTCACGATCCGTCAGATAATCGCTTTCACCTGAAGCATCTGTCCGGAACCCGACACAGATATCAATATCAGCGCTAATAGCTAATGATGCCTGACGAACCCGACAATGAGATCCGACTTGTCAGTCTGTTGCGACAGGGTGATCCGGATGCCATGAGACAGCTATACACCACACACATACGCTATCTCACTGCCGTCTGCGCCCGCTATGTCGTCAACAGCGAGGATGTCAAGGATGTGCTTCAGGAGAGCTTCCTGAAGATTATGTCGGGGATCGCATCATTCAGCTACCGCGGCAAAGGATCCCTCAGAGGATGGCTCACGAAAGTGACCGTCAACGAGGCTCTGAAACATCTGCAACGCGACAACCGGATAGCCTTCGTCGGGATATCCGTGCCGGATCACGATCAGGCCGACACGGAGCCCGATGTCGACTCGATACCTTCGGCGGATCTGTTCCGAATGATCCGTGAACTCCCCGACGGATACCGCACAATCTTCAACCTTTATGTCATCGAGAATAAAAGCCACAGAGAGATCGCCGCTCTTCTTAACATCAAAGAAAGCACTTCAGCCTCGCAGCTCCATAGAGCCAAAGCACTGCTTGCCTCAAAAATAAGGCAATATCATAATCCTTTATCCACCAATATATAATCATCCTGATCAATATGAACGAAGACTGGCTGCATAAGATCCACGACAGGATGTCGGACTACGAAACCGACGCCCCCGACCGGCTGTGGGAAGCCATAGAAGAGAAGCTGGCTCCGGCGTCCGGCGGACAACGGCCGGCGCGTCGCCGGACGATATTGATCCGGGTAAGAAGAGGCATGGCGGCCGCAGCCATGCTTGCTTTGGCGATATCCCTGTGCTTTTATCTTCTCGACGGCAACAAGGAGACAGAGCTGCGACCGATTCTGTCAGCCCACGCACCGACAGCATCAGATCCTCGGCAGCACGATGTGCCGTCCGGCATTATCAGCAAACAGCTCGCATCCCTTCAGGCCCCGCAACCGACACCGACGGCAGTGACTTCAGCAAAGTATTCCGCCGAAGTCACCGAACAGGCCCAGGAGCCGGCTGACACTTCAGACTCCGGTCACAGCACCATGCCGACGGCCATCCCTGAGACCGATGGAAACGACAGCTTACCCCCGCACACCGCTGACCGGCCCCGCACCTCCTCACCGCTCCCTGTCAGAAGCGGTATCCCCGACAATCGGCGGAAGAACGGCCCATCATCCCGCAATCTCTCGATAGCCATGTTCAGTTCAGGCGCCACCGGCTCAATGTCGGCCCGACGTTCGCCGGCTTATCTCTCTGGCGCGCCCCTCGGAGCCGACTATGCCTCGTGGAAAGACACCCCAATGCTCGGACTGATGCTTTTTAATAAAGGCCGACGGCTCGATACAAAGGTCAGACACAACATTCCTGTCAGAGCCGGCATAACCGTCGACTACTCCATCAATAGGCGTATCTCCCTCGAAAGCGGCATCAGCTATGCCTATCTGTCGTCAGACATCACCGAAGGAAGCGACCACAACTACTATGAAGGGCGCCAGCGGCTGCATTACATCGGCATCCCGCTCAACGTCAAATACCGCATCATGTCGTGGGGACGCATCGGACTTTACGCCTCCGCAGGAGTATTGGCCGAAAAATGCGTGTCGGCGCGCATTGAGAAACATTTCATTTTCGACCACGTCCCTAACGGCACTACTGCCGAATCCCTGCCGGAACGGCCTATGCAATGGTCGGTCAATGTCGCCGCCGGCCTGCAGTGCCGCCTTGCAGGCACGGCCCGTCTGTTTGCAGAGCCGGGCGTCAGCTATTATTTTAACGACGGCACAAAAATACCGACCGTCTACAGCGACAAACCGTTAAATTTCAACCTAAATCTGGGCATCAGATTCACATTGGGAGAGTAGGCGGCAGAATAATCTCAGGACATCGTGCAAAATAGCGTCCCCTGGGGTTGACTGAACGGGAATTGTTTGCTATATTTGCACCATTATGAAAGGAATCGTACTCGCTGGCGGCAGCGGCACTCGCCTCTACCCCATTACCAAAGGAGTCAGCAAGCAGCTCCTCCCGGTCTATGACAAGCCTATGGTCTACTACCCCATATCGGCGCTGATGCTTGCAGGCATACGCGACATACTTGTCATCTCCACCCCCCAGGATCTCCCCGGATTCAAGCGTCTGTTAGGTGACGGAAGCGACTATGGCATCCATCTTGAATATGCCGAACAGCCGTCGCCCGACGGTCTGGCCCAGGCGTTCATCATCGGCCGCGATTTCATCGGCGACGACTCGGCATGCCTCGTTCTGGGCGACAACATATTCCACGGCGCCGGATTCTCACGCCTGCTGAAAGACGCTGTAGCCGACGCAGAGCGCGGAACAGCGACCGTATTCGGATACTGGGTCGACGATCCAGAACGTTACGGCGTAGCCGAATTCGACGAATCCGGCCGGTGCCTCTCCATCGAGGAGAAGCCCGAGCATCCCAAATCCAACTATGCCGTGGTAGGACTTTACTTTTACCCTAACAAAGTGGTCGATGTAGCGGCGTCCATCAAGCCATCGGCGCGCGGGGAGCTTGAGATAACATCAGTCAACCAGGAATTCCTACGCTCCGGCGACCTGCGCGTCCGCACACTTCCCCGCGGATTCGCGTGGCTCGATACCGGCACCCACGACAGCCTCGCCGAAGCATCGATCTATGTGGAGGTGCTCGAAAAACGCCAGGGACTTAAAATAGCATGTCTTGAAGGGATTGCATACCGGCAGGGATGGATCGGCCGCGAACGCATGGTCGAACTGGCCCGGCCGATGCTCAAAAACCAGTATGGCCGCTATCTCATGAAAGTGATCGACGAGCTCGACCGCACCGGCATGCAGAATCTTGACTAACCCTCACTGCCACCCACATGGAAATCATCACCACAACGATACCCGAAGTAGTAATACTCCGGCCCAGAGTATTTGATGACTCTCGCGGCTATTTTTTCGAAAGCTACTCGCGCCGCGACTTCAACACCCTTATTGGCCGCGACATAGAGTTCGTGCAGGACAACCAGAGCAAATCATCACGCGGAGTAATGCGCGGACTGCACTTCCAGAGGCCCCCTTTCACCCAGGCAAAACTCGTCAGATGCGTCGAAGGCGCCGTTCTTGATGTGGCGGTCGACATACGGCGCGGCTCCCCCACTTACGGCAAGCACGTGGCCGTTGAGCTGACCGCCGACAATCACCTGCAGTTTTTCGTGCCGCGCGGATTCGCCCATGGATTTGCAGTCCTGTCAGAGACAGCGGTCTTTCAGTACAAATGCGACAATTACTACGCCCCGCAGGCCGACGGAGGCATATCGCTCCTCGACCCGGAGCTTGACATCGACTGGCGCATTGATCCGTCGTCGGCTATTCTCTCCGACAAAGACACCCGTCATCCAATGCTCGGTCAGTTTGAATCGCCATTTGTTTACGGCGAATACTGACCGTATCGATTCATACCAATCAGATCTCCTGCCGGCGAAAGTAGCCGGGCAGGAGATCTTTTTTGCATCACTAAGGCGGCATTCGAATGTGACAGGCTTACAATATGCTTAAAAATCATGCTGAAAAAGATACTGTTTTTTCAGTTTTAGCAGAAAAGCCTTCAAGATTTCAAAAATAATGCATAACTTTGCTAACACTACTACACATAGTATATACATTTAGTATAGCACACAATCAGTGACATGAATAAGGTAAGAGCCGCTCTTGAAAAGGTGATGAGCGAAGACCTGTCGGAAATCTGGACCATACTCAACGCTGACGAAAAGCGCAAGATCACCGACAATTTCTCAATCCACCATTTCAAAAAGAATCAGATCATATATGCCGAAAACGAAGCGCCTGAATTTCTCTGGTGCCTCCTTAAAGGCAAAGCGAAGCTTTACAAGGATGGAGCGGGCAACCGGACTCAGATACTCCGCCTCATTCGCCCTGTGCAATATTTCGGCTACCGGGCATTTTTCGCTGAAGAGCCATACGTCTCGACTGCAGCGACCATAGAGCCGTCAATATTGGGATCCATACCGATGACGGTGGTCAAAGACCTCATCGACAACAATATACAGGTCGCATGGTTTTTCATCCGAGAGCTGTCTCACAACCTCGGGCGATCTGACACCAACATCGTCAATCTCACCCAGAAGCATCTTCGCGGACGCCTTGCTGAGGCTCTCATAGCACTGAAGGACAGCTACGGATATGAAGAGGACGGCACTACCATCAGGGTATACATGGGACGCCAGGATCTCGCCAATCTGTCGAATATGACCACAGCCAACGCCATCCGCACCCTGACTGACTTCGGCAATGAGAAGATCATCGTCGTGGACGGACGCACGATAAAGATAGTCGACGAGAAGACATTGCTGAAAATAAGCCGCTTCGGCTGACGTCACAATTTCGCCGCAGACCTCATTTATCCATATTGAACTAAAAGATCGCCGGGCACACGTGCTGATGTGTGTCCGGCGATCCTGTTCTATCGGTATTCAAGTCTACGGATTATTCTCCTATAGCGTCATACAGAGCCTTGACATCCTCGTTGTCGGGATCGATAGTCAGGTAATCCTGAAGATATGTCTTGGCCTTGGCCTTGTCAACATCGAAATAATAGATGCCGAGGATATAGTAGGCCGCACGATATGATGCCATCTGCGACTCACGGTTCTCGGGCTTTTCATTGAGCAGTTCGAGCATCTTCTCGTAGGCGGCGGCCACTTCTGCGTCGGGCTTGTCGTTGTTGCGGGCAAAGAGGAGCTCACCTTTCAGACGGTAGAGAGTAGCGTTGTTGGGGACACGCTCGATGGCCATGCCGTAATATTTAAGACCCTCGTCGGCGGCAGCCACGCGCTCCGGA
>ERZ825324.3558-NODE-3558-length-14223-cov-3.339145_pt1 | contig 14223 bp, 10 predicted proteins | sample MGYA00519859_ERZ825324 | MGnify/ENA primary metagenome ERZ825324 (study PRJEB31778, sample SAMEA3449198) | human gut metagenome | biome: human gut; feature: human-associated habitat; material: faeces | place: United Kingdom | collected 2010/2012 ... | reverse complement strand
CTGCTGCTGGATGCAGAGCTTCGCGCCAAGATTACACAGCCGAAGATGCTGCTCAATATCTTGTGCTGTCTGGTGGTATTTCTGGCGGTACAGGTTTTTACCAATAATACGGGACTTACCTGCATGATTTCCCACATTTTTCTGGTGTCACTGGCGGGAATCAACTATTTTGTATATCTGTTCCGCGGGAACGAATTTATTTTCAGCGATCTGAAATCCATCCAGACCGGACTTTCGGTGGCGGGCAATTATGAGTTTGTGATGGATGACCGGGCGGGCTATGTGATTCTGATTTCCACGCTCTATGTGGCGCTGATCCGTAAGCTTCACGTTTCCTTTAAAAAGAGAGTGCCGATGGCGATCATCTGTATCTCTCTTGCGGTGCTGAGCGGCGTGTATATCGGTCATAAGACGGAGTACATAGTGACAGAGACCTGGGAGCAGAAAGGAAGCTACCGCAACGGATATATTCTGAATTTTGTGCTGAGCATAAGAGACTGTTTTATCGCTGCACCTGACGGGTATTCCGGTGAGGCGGTGAAAGCGCTGGAAGAGCAGTATTCCGGCGGGGATAGCGACGGGAAGAAGCAGGGAGAGAAAGATGCTGCCTCGGCATATGCGGATGTGGCAGCTGATCCGGGAGAAAAGCCGGCCATTATCGTGGTCATGAGCGAGTCGTATGCGGATCTTTCGGTGGTGGGAGATTTTTCCACGAATATCGATGTGGCGCCTTATTTCCACTCCCTGAAGGAGAACACGATTCACGGATATGCGCTGTCCTCCGTGTTCGGTGCGAAGACGCCGAATTCGGAGTGGGAGTTTATGACCGGGAATTCCATGGCATTTCTGCCGAGCGGTTCTGTGGTATACCAGCAGTATATTTCCAAGACGCCGACCTCGATTGTGTCCAACTTAAAGAACGACGGCTATACCTGTGTGGCAATGCATCCGTACTATGAGACCGGATGGAGCCGCAACGCGGTGTATCCGGATCTCGGGTTTGATGAGACACATTTTATCGACGATTTTGACCAGACGAAGATTCTGCGGGAATATATCACCGACCGGGAACTGTATGAAAAAATCATTAACCGCTATGAGAGCCGTGCGGCGAATGAGGATCTGTTTATCATGAGCATTTCCATGCAGAATCATGGCGGTTATACGGAAAAGTACGATAATTTTGATGAGAAGGTACGCCTGTTGGGATTAAACTATCCGGATGTCAATCAGTATCTCTCTCTGGTGCACGAGAGCGATTCAGCGTTGGAGTATCTGATCTCCTATTTTCAAAATGTGGATGATCCGGTGGAGATCGTATTTTTCGGCGATCACCAGCCAAGCCTTTCGTCCAGTTTTTATCCGAACTTAAACGGCAAGGGGCTTTCGGGACTGACCGAGGATGAACTGGAAGATCTGTATACGATACCGTTTTTCATATGGACGAACTATGAGAGCACGGAGGTGGAACTGCCGATCACCAGCATCAATTATCTCTCGACGCTGGCGCTGGAGCGGGCAGGAATAGAACTTCCGGCGTACAATCAGTTCCTGGCGGATATGATGGAGACCATTCCGGCAATCAATTCCAGAGGCTATTATTCCAAGTCCGCCGGCGGATTTTTGCACATCGAGGAAGCGGTGGGTGAGGAAGCGGACTGGATCCGGAACTATAATATTTTGCAGTACAATAACATGTTTGACAAAAAGGAAAAGAGTGAAGTATTCTTTCCTTATCTGAAGTAGTATTAAGAAAGCAACAGGGATACAGCTTTTTAGCGGGCAATGTGTATAAGAAAAATGTGGAGGCGAAAGAATGGAGAGAGTGACACTTGGAAAAACAGGGATTACCGTCAATAAGAACGGGTTTGGCGCACTTCCGATCCAGCGGATCAGCACGGAGGACGCCGTGAAGCTGGCGCGAAAGGCATATGATGCCGGCATCACTTTTTTTGATACCGCGCGGTTCTACACGGACAGCGAGGAGAAGCTTGGAGAAGCGTTTGAGGGCATGCGGGAAAAAGTCTATATTGCGACGAAAACGGCGGCTGCCAACGCGGACGAATTCTGGGAGCAGCTTGGCATTTCCCTGCACAATCTGCGCACGGATTACATTGACATCTATCAGTTCCACAATCCATCCTTCTGCCCGAAGCCGGGCGACGGAACCGGACTTTACGAGGCGATGCTGGAAGCGAAGGCACAGGGAAAAATCCGCCACATCGGTATCACGAACCACCGGCTTGCCGTGGCAGATGAGGCGATCGAGTCAGGACTTTATGAGACGCTTCAGTTCCCGTTCTGCTATCTGGCGACAGAGAAGGACATCGAGCTGGTGGAGAAGTGTAAGCAGGCGGGAATGGGATTTATTGCAATGAAAGCGCTCTCGGGAGGATTGATCAACAATTCGGCTGCAGCGTACGTGTTTGAGGCACAGTATGAGAATGTGCTGCCAATCTGGGGCGTGCAGAGAGAGCGGGAACTGGACGAGTTCATTTCCTACATTGAACATCCGCCGGTCATGACGGAGGAGATCGCAGCGGTGATTGAGCATGACAGAAAAGAACTCTCGGGCGAATTCTGCCGTGGCTGCGGTTACTGCATGCCATGTCCTGCCGGAATTGAGATCAACAATTGTGCGAGAATGTCCCTGATGCTGCGCCGCGCGCCGTCGGAGGCACAGCTGACGCCGGAGATGCAGGCGAAGATGAAAAAAATTGAGGGCTGCCTGCACTGTAACAAATGCAAGAGCAAATGTCCGTACGGACTGGACACACCGGCACTGCTTGCGAAGAATTACGAAGATTACAAGCGGGTACTGGCGGGAGAAGTCAGCGTAAAATAAGAGATGCGCAGACATGCAGAACGACATGCAATGCGCGTAATGCACACGTGAGGCGAAGAGGAGTGGGAGAATGAAGAAATATGAGACAGTCATTTTTGATCTGGATGGAACACTTTTGTATACACTGGAGGATCTGACAAAAGCGACAAACTATGCGCTGCGCAGGATGAATATGCCGGAGCGCACGCTGGATGATGTGCGCCGTTTTGTCGGAAACGGTGTGGCGCGCCTGATCGAGCTGGCAGTTCCGGAGGGAACACCGACGGAAGTTTTTGAGCAGACGCTTGCAATTTTCCGGGAGTATTATGATATTCACTGCAATGACAATACAAAAGCTTATGACGGAGTGGTCGATCTGCTCCGGGAACTGAAGGCGGACGGATATGCGCTTGCGATCGTGTCGAACAAGCCGGATTCTGCGGTGAAGGAACTGGCGGAGATTTATTTTGAGAGGATCGTGAAAGTGGCAATCGGGGAGAGCGCCGGAGTGGCGAAGAAGCCTGCACCGGATACAGTCTATGCGGCACTAAAGGAGCTTGGCATGCCAAAGGAGAGTGCCGTGTATGTCGGAGATTCCGAGGTGGATGTGATGACAGCAAAAAATTCCGGTCTGCCGTGCATTTCCGTCCTGTGGGGATTCCGGGAGGAAGCGTTCTTAAAAGAACATGGTGCAGATCATTTTGTCCGCGAACCGGAGGAGATCAGAGATTTCCTGAATGCGTAGGTCTGTTGAGAAATGTTTCACTTTTAGTAAGGAAGTACCATTGCATGATTTTTGTACATAAAGTACAATAAAAATAATGAGAAACACAGAAGAGTTGTGCGGAATCACAACAAGGAAGGCGGCATGGTATGAACAGAAGAAGTGTGAAACATACGTTAACGATGACCTGTCTGATGCTGGTATTACTGGCATCCCTGTTGCTTGGGGCAACTTCCATTTTCAGTATCCGGAATACGACCAATATGGCGCTGACGGAATATGAAAGTGCGATGGATTCCGGTTACAACACAGAGATCAAGTCTGAGGTCCAGACGGTGATTGCTGTGCTGCAGGCAGAATATGATAAGAGCCAGGCAGGGGAACTGACAGAGGAAGAAGCGAAAGCAGAAGCGAAGGAGATCGTCCGCGCCATGCGTTACCGCGATGACGGAAGCGGATATTTCTGGATTGATGATACGGATTACAATCTGGTAATGCATCCGATTCTGGCGGAGCAGGAAGGAAATAACCGCTACGATCTGGAGGATCAGAATGGTGTCATGATCATCCAGGAGATTATGAAGGTCTGTAACAGTGCCGACGGAGGCGGATTCAATGAATTTTACTTTACGAAGGCGGACGGTGTGACGGTTGCGCCGAAGGTAGCATATTCCGAGTTGTTTGCACCGTGGGGATGGGCAGTCTCCACCGGTAACTACGTCGATGACATGCAGGTAGAGATGACGGGTGTGGAAGGACGCATCAACCAGAAGTTCGAGGTTCTCTGCATTGTGATAGTGATAATGATGGCTGTAATGCTTGTGATGGCGTTCGTGTGGGCGAGAATCTATGCGGCGAAGCTCTGCAAGCCGCTGGTGGAGATCCAGGGGCTTGCATCCAGACTTTCCGACGGAGATCTGACAACGACCGTGAACGTAAGGGAGAAGAACGAGCTGGGAGACACGGCAGAGGCACTCAATGCCGCGCAGAAGCAGATTGTTTCCCTGATAGGAAGCATCAGCACGGCATCAACAGATCTGCGGAATGCACTGCAGTCGTTTACTGGTAATTTCTCCTCGATGCAGGAGTCCATCGGAAACGTTACGGTTGCCGTCAATGAGATTGCGGAAAACAGCACGACGCAGGCAGGATCCACGACGGAAGCGTCCAACGGTATCATGACGATCGCGGAAGGCATCGAGAAGATCTCCAGCGAGATGGAAGAACTGGTCGGCAATGCCAATCAGATGCAGGAGTATTCCAATAAGTCGCTCGCTAAGCTTCGTGAACTGATCGATACGAACAATAAGACAGAGGCGGATATCGAGTCGATGTATACACAGACGGAGAGTACCAATGCATCCGTCAATAAGATCAGCAAGGCGGCGACGCTGATCAGTGAGATCGCAGATCAGACGAATCTGCTTTCACTGAATGCTTCGATCGAGGCGGCGCGCGCGGGAGAAGCCGGACGCGGATTTGCGGTAGTTGCGGAAGAGATCGGAAGTCTTGCGACACAGTCGGCAGATACAGCGCATGAGATTAACGACATTATCGGAGAACTGACAGAGAATTCCGAGAAGTCGATGAGCATTATGGTACAGATGAATGATGCGTCGAAGCAGCAGGTAGAGGCGCTGAATCATACCAGCGAGATGTTTCTGGATATGCAGAAGGCACTGGAGGCGTGCACGAATTCCATCCGCGTGGTGACGGATATGATCCGCACTGCGAATGAGGAGCGTGAGAAAGTTACCCAGAGCATCGAGGTGCTGACGCATCTTGCGACAGATAATGCGGTATCCACGGAGGAGACTTCCAGTATGACAACCGAACTGGAGGGAACGGTGGAGCGTTCCAGCGGAATGATCGAGAAGCTGGAGGGCGACATGAAAGTGCTCGCAGACAGCATGGAGCATTTCCGGTTGTAGGAAGACTGCGGCAAGAATACAAATGATAAGATGAGAATGAAAGCGGGCGTGTCAGAAACTGACACGCCCGTAATTTCATGTCTGCAGATATTCTGCGAATGTGAATATATAGCTGGGTACGAATAGGGAAAAAACCTTTTATATTTCACATGCGGCATCATATGCTGATTTAATGGCATGATCGATATTGCTCGGACGCTCTCCGGCACAATCGCCAATATAATGAAGCGGGAGCGGACAAGCCGAAAGATCCGGAAGATTCTTTCTTGCACCAACAGCCATTACAACGAAATCCGATCTGATCTCTAAGACCGAGGTTTTTTCATTTTCTGTTTTCTCAACAATAACTGCATGGTCATTGATCTCTGATAGTTTTGCAGAGGTAAGAATCTGGACATTGGAATGCTCTAATTCACTCATCAAAGTTGGGAGAATCGTGCTGCTTTCTTCCTTTGCAATCTGATCCATCATTTCAATAATTGTAACGTTACATCCGCGGGCAGCAAGGTATTCCGCAGTTTCAACACCTACAAGACCACCGCCGATGACAGAGACGTTGCCGAATACAATTTCTTTTTTAGCAAGAATATCCCATGCACTTGTAACGATTGGAAGATCTTTGCCCGGAACGGGAATGATTGCATTCGTTGCACCTGTTGCAACAATTACTTCATCAAACGAATCATAGTCTTTTCCGGTAAATTCCTGACCCAGACGGAATGTCACTGATAACTTGGGAAGCACGTTAAGATAGTAGTTAATGCTTCTCATCATCTCTTCTTTTCGGGGTGGAACGCTGGCAATAAGAAGCTGACCACCGATCTGGAGTGACTTTTCAAATATAGTTACCTGATGGCCTCTCAGAGCGGCAACACGTGCTGCTTCAAGTCCTGCAATTCCTGCACCGATAATTGCAATTCGCTTTGCTGTGACTGCAGGAGTAATCTGACGGCTTGTCTCATAACCATTCTCGGCATTTAATACACAGCTTAGGAATGCACGGTTTTGGATATTGTCTGTACATCCTTTATTACACATCATACATGTTCTGACATCGCAGCAGTGTCCATCGGCACACTTGTTTGCAAAATCAGGATCGGTAAGCAGTGAACGCCCGAGTGCAACGATGTCAGCAGAGCCATTTGTAATAACGGCTTCAGCAGCTTCCGGTGTTACAATACGACCAACCACGGATACGGGAATGGAAACGAGTTCCTTGATTTTTTTAGAGTATGAAACCATAAAACCGTATGGCTGTGTTCCCATGGCAGGGATGGTATCTCCCATATTTCCGGTATGGTTAGCCTGCGCGACATGCAATGTGTCAACACCGGCAGCTTCTAATTCTTTTGCAAAAATGCAGGCCTCATCAAGTGGAAGACCACCTTTTCCCCGAAAGCCGTTATCTCCAAGAGGAGTTACGATTGGAAGCTTGTAGTCGATAACCATATCTGGGACAATTGCTTTTAAACGCCGTACAAGAGTTAAGGCGAAACGTGTACGGTTTGCAAGGTCTCCGCCATATTCATCTGTTCTGTGATTTAAAATAGGAGAGCAGAGCGATCCGACAAGGCGGTCTCCATGTACTTCGATACAGTCAACGCCTGCTTTGTGGGCTAAAACAGCACAATTTTCCATGTGCTTAATAATTTCATCCAGTTCTTCCGCAGTTACTTCATTTACAAAGTGCTGCATATCATGGTGAAGTTTGGCTCTTGCCTCCTGCATTTTTCCCTGGTGAAACATTTCGTTTAAAGCTGCGACGTTATAGTCTGGATGGAACAGCTGGATTCCAAGCTTTGCACCGTATTTATGACATGCATCGGCAAGCCGCTGGAAGCCTTCTGCCTGTTGAGGAGAGTAAAGTTTTGGTGTAGGAGAGAATGTTGAAAGAGGAGCAACGTCTCCAATGACAATGTATCCAACACCACCTTTTGCAAGGCGCTCATAGAAACGAAAACTCTGTTCGCCGATAGATCCATCTTTTTCTTCGTATCCTGTTGTAAGTGGGGGAAACATAATACGGTTTTTAAATTCAATGTTTCCAACTTTAATGGGCTCTAATAATTTCATTGTGCACACATCCTTTCAAAGTGATTATCTTATTTCAATGGTGTTAAAAACTCTAATATGAGCCTGTCTAATTCAGCTCTTGCAGAACCGCTTGCAAAGTTGTGATTTGCGCCTTCAATTGTTTTGTAACTGCATTTGCCATTATAGAGTGCTTCATATCGATGACAGGTAGCATCATCTACCAGATCGTCTGCCGTTCCTCTGATAAGAAGAACAGCACCTGTATATCCCGCTGCGGATGAAAACGGTTCATACTGATATAAATCATGGTTAAAAGAAGTAGGGAAGCAAAGCCCTTCTATATCTGCTTTTGTGATTCCCTGTGCTTCCATTGCCTCGGCGCGGTCTTTACATCCAAACCACATGCCGGCTCCCGGGCACATGAGTATGAGAGCATGTGGATTAACGATAGGCGCAGCAGTGGCAGCTGCATAGCCGCCCATGCTCTGACCTGATAAAATAATTTTATCAGGATTGGCAAAATCCTGCTGTTTTGTCCAGTTTATAATATCTTCGATATCATGTAAGATACCGGTGAATGTCATGTCCTCGAACTCACCGTCGCTTTCGCCATTTCCGTATAAATCAAAGCGGACGCTGGCAAATCCGTTTTCAGCCAGAAATCTGGCTGTGTGGGTATAGATATTTTTGTATCCGCTTTTATTTCCGGTAAATCCGTGTACGTTAATGATGGCGGGGAAGCGCGAGCCTTCATCCGGAATATTTACAATTCCGCGTAAGACATGACCTGAGCGGTTTGTTATTTCAACTTGTTTTGTCAATGCAAGATACCTCGGTTTCTGAAGTTATTCTGCGTTTGCAGCATTTCGTTTGTCTGATAAATTCTGTAACATTTCAGCTGTTTTCTCTTTTGTAAGAGGGTATACAAACTTTAATACAAGTACAGCTAATAAGTACCCGGCTACATATAATCCGGTATATGTTTTCCAGAGACGTCCGGAGAATGCTTCGCTCTGAACGGCCTCATTTACGTTAAAGCCTGCGATTGCAAGTGCAAAGCTGCTCATACTTCCGGATACGGCATTAGCAAGCTTACGGAAAAATGTATATGCAGAGTACACGATACCTTCGTTACGTTTTCCGGTCTGAAGTTCCTGATAGTCAATTGCGTCATTTACAAGGGCCCAGACTAATACCTGGAAACCGCTGACACCAAGATAACAGATTCCGTTGATAATAATAAAGAGCATTGGGTTCTCAAGAGGGAAAAAGAATAAAATAGCATAAACAACAACTGAGAAAGTTGCACTATACATAATCCATTCTTTCTTTCCAAATTTCTTTGCAACAAATTTTGTCCCAATGAATGCGATAAGCGACCAGATAACGCTTAACATGCCTGAAACTGCCATAATGGCGACATTTCCGAAATAGTCACGGAATAAGTAGGTATTTAAGCCGTTTACCATACCGGCACCAACGATACCAATAAAGCTGGATAACATAACACCAAGTAAAGCTTTGTTTTTGGAGATGGCTTTCAGCACGTCTAAATAGTTAAGCTTCTCTTTTTCTTTGGCAACTGGCTCGGTGATAATACGCTCCTTGCACCAGTGTGATGTAAACATAAGGCAGATGAAACCGATAACAGCACAGATGGCTGCCATAATAAGGAAGTGGCTTGGTACAGGCTGGTTGTCTTTGTATAAGAATAATGGACCGGCAATAACGATGACGGTCATAAAGATTGTGCCGCCAAGACTTCTGAAGCGTGAAAGGTCGGTCCGTTGGTTTACATCATCTGTCATAACACTTGAAAGACTTCCAAATGGTACGCTTACACATGTGTACATAATTTCATATACAACATATGTGATGAACATGTAAGCAAGACGGGCACCATAAGCAAAATTACTTACGTTGACGAAGCCTAAGATACAAAGGACTGCGGTTGGGAAAGCAAAGAATTTAATCCACGGAATGAATTTACCCTTGCCCTTGTTCTGGTGACTGTCAACAAGTGCACCGATTAATGGATCGTTTATGGCATCCCAAAGCTTTGTGATAAGCATAAGGATTCCTACGTGCACCGGGTTGACCTTCAGCACCAGGGTATAAAAAATAGCAAGATACATGGCTCGGAACTGTTCTGTACAGCAACATCCCAAATCGCCAAGAGTGTAACCGATTTTGTCCTTCATGGAAAATGGTCTTGTTTCTTTCATAATAATACCTCTCATTTTTGTGTTGTTTTGGTAGCTACATGTTCATTATATGGGGATTAGAGAGATAAACATATACAAAAATTGCTTGCAAACTATGGAAAATTGATGTATTGTATAAATTGACAAAATGAACAAAAATATGGATGCTGGAATGTGCAAAATTAACATATGAAAAAACAGAGTTATGAGATGGAATATATAAAAATAGAAGATAGCGGACAGCGCAGTTTTGGACAGAAGAAAAACCATACAATTATTTTTGTGACAGGTGGTATGGGATATTTACGTCAGGAAAATGAAAAGGCGGTCTGTACCATGGAGGACTTAATATTTATTAAGCCTGGCAATAAAGTGAAGATTGAATATCGAAAAAACAAATATCCGTTAGAACTATATGTGCTCTATGTGGGAACAGAGTTATTGCAGAGCTTATCAGATGAAAATACAAGACTTGACGAGGCATTTGATATCGTTCCCTTTCAGGTTAAGACAGTTCATTCTGAGAGTGAATCTGCCATGCTTATAAAGAATATTTCCAAAAAGCTGTATTCAATGCTTAAGGAATCTCCTAAATTTGCACACACATTGTATGAGAAAAGCCTGCTGACAATGCTTCTGGTACTTGCGTTGCGGTCGTCTGTCAAGGAGGACGTACAGCTAAAATTAAATAAGAAAAAGCATGTTGTAATGGATGATATTTTCATATATATAAGAGAACACCTGACAGAAGATATATCATTGGAGCGCCTGGAAAACGAGTTTTATGTAAGCCGCTATCATATTGTGAGAGAATTCAAGAAGATGACAGGCGAAACGCCACATTCATATATTGTAAAGAGCAGACTGGATCTGTGCAGACACTATATAGAGCAGGGAAAAAGTATCCGTGAGGTTTATGAACTTGGAGGATTTGGCGGATACAATCATTTTTTCAGGGCATTTAAGAAAGAGTATGGTGTTACTCCAATGCAATATTATAAAAATCTGCAGATCGACAGGAATGAAAGATAAATTGATAAAAACAGCAGTATCATGTTTGAAATAATGCAATGGGTAGCGGACAGTTTCCCGAATAAATTTTTCAGTTTTCCCATATACTAACTCCCAAGCTAATATATAGCAAATAAGAGAGGCTTTATCTACAGAGATGGAAACAGACAAAGCGCTCTTGCGAAAATAAAGCATTGGAGGAAAATTTATGAAAGCAACGGGAATCGTGCGTAGAATAGATGATCTGGGCAGAATTGTGGTGCCCAAAGAAATCCGCAGAACGCTCCGCATACGTGAGGGAGATCCGCTTGAGATATTTACCGACCGTGAGGGAGAGATTATTTTAAAAAAATATTCGCCCATCGGAGAATTGAGCCAGTTTGCCGGGGAATATGCCGAGAGTCTGGCGCACACGACGGGATATCTGGTGCTGATCACGGACGGGGATCATGTGGTCGCGGCGTCCGGCAGTGGCAAGAGAGATTTTGAGGGCAAGCCCATCAGCGGACAGTTGGAGGAGATCATCGGTGAGCGGAAAAGTCTGGTAGCTTCTGACGACGAAAAGACATTTGTAAAGTTGACGGCGGACGATGCCGGCGAGTACAGACAGCAGGCAATCAGCACGATTATCTGTGAGGGGGACGCCATTGGCGCAGTGATCCTCTGCTCACGGGAAGAACGGGAGAAAATGGGAGAGACAGAGAGCAAACTTGTCGCGGCGGCGGCAGGCTTTCTGGGCAGACAGATGGAACAGTAGAACAGAACTGGAAAAAGGCATTTGAAACAGTGTGTTTCAGGTGCCTTTTTGGGCATATGCCTTGAAAGAAGCCGGGAGACATGATAATCTCATAAGGCAAATGAGTTTCATGGAAAGTTAGAAAGGTGGAAACATATGAGCGAAAAACCTGACGTGACGATGGGGGAAATGACCAAAACAAATGAAAAGTCTGGCAGGAAGGTGCCGAAAAAAATCATATGGACGATCGGCGCAGTGGCTGTGGCGGCAATTATTTTGATCATTGGAATTTGCAGCGGAGCATTTTTGAGCAGAAGTAACAGGATTCTGCTTGCAGCAAGAAATACCATAAAAGATCTGCCCACGGTTGTTGAGAATAGGAATGTTGCAGATATTATAGCATCCGGAAAATATACGATTGGTGTAAAAGGGGCTGTCAGGGGAAAAGACTTTGATGGAACGTTTAAATACAAAGATACACAGCTGCAGGCAGGGGGAACGATTTCACTTTTCGGTAGGGAGAATCTGGATTTTCTGGCAAACCTGGATGATGAGCAGCTCTGCGCAAGCATCCCGATGCTTACAGATAATCTGCTGGTATACAATTACAAAGAAGAGAAAGACGGCTACATAGTGGATCTTCTGGGAGCGGATGGGGTTGCATCGATCGATGCGGCACTTCGTGAACTTACCTCGAAAGAAGAACAGAACAGAGCGGCGCAGGAGATCCTGTCCGTAATATACGATGAGTACAAGACGCTCGATATAAAAAAAGCAGAAAAAGAAGAATTCATAGTGGACGGCAGCGTCAGAAAATGTAACGGGTATGAATTTACCGTCACAGAGGATGAACTTCTGCAGGTAATGGATGGAGTGAAGGAGGTATACGATGCGTATTACGGTGGAGCAGCAGATGCATTGAAGCTGAAGCTGGGGGATGACTTTTCGCAGCTCAGAGATAGAGCATGCAGTATGGGGGATATCAATGTAAAAGTCTATGTGTATCAGAATAAACTGGCAGCGGTTGTTGCGGAGGCGGAAAATTCTGATACGGCATTCCACCTGCTGTTCAAGGGAGGAGAATACAGAATGCAGAATCTGGAATTGCTCGCAGAGGATTTGGAGGGTGAGCATTCCATACTGGAACTGACAGGAAAAGCAGCAGGGGAAGAAGGGGGCTATGAGTTTTTGATTGATAATGGTGAGCATGATATAAACCTTGTGATTTCGATCAGTGGGGAGGTTCAATTTGAAAAAATGAGCGGCGACAGAATAGATGTGGGCAACATGTCTGAAGCAGATCTGAGAAAATTTATTTTGCGTACGGTTGGAACAATCATCACAAGCCACATCAGGTAACCGCAAGACGGGGATAAGAATACCAGTATCCCGGAGAGAGATGTGACAGCAGCCGGGCGTGTGAGTGGAGATGAGACTGTATTACGGTGCACGGAGATTGGAAAGATACAGAGAAGAACAAATATGGCAAAATAAAGCCAAGTTGTGTAATTGTTCCACAGTATGGATCTGTCCTATAATGAGGACAAAGAAAAAAGGCGGCGTCTGACGGGGGAGAAGACGATCAGATGCTGCGGGCAGGGGGAAAACATGGAGAAGTATGGTTTTGGCGTAGATGTCGGGGGCACAAGCTGCAAACTTGGTCTGTTTACAGACAGCGGGAAACTGATGGAAAAATGGGAGATTCCAACGGATACCAGTGAACAGGGGGAACATATTATAGAACATGTGGCAGCCTCACTGGAACGCAGACAGAGAGAGCGGGGGCTTGCGGATGAGCAGATCATAGGCGTCGGCATTGACACACCGGGAATTGCCGGGCGGGATGGAGTTGTCAGAGGCGCTGTGAATCTGGGATGGGAGGCATGTCCGGTGCAGGAGCAGTTAAAGATGCGCCTGCAGAAAAAGGTCTGTGTCTGCAACGACGCAAATGCGGCGGCTCTCGGAGAACTGTGGCAGGGCGGCGGCAGGGGGTACCGCGATATGGTGATGGTAACGCTTGGAACGGGCGTGGGCGGAGCGGTCATCCTGAATGGAAAAGTGCTCGCAGGCGCCCATGGAATCGCGGGCGAGATCGGGCATATGACCGTGTTCCACAAGGAGATTGAGCGGTGTGCCTGTGGAAAATACGGGTGCGTGGAGCAGTACGCTTCCGCAAAGGGACTGATCCGCATAACGAGACAATTATTGGAGAAAAAGGATCCCTACACGGTACTCGTCGACACGCCGGAACTGTCGGCAAAACAGATTCTGGATGCGGCAAAGAGAGGCGACCGTCTGGCACTGGATGCTGTGGAGGTTCTGGGAAAAGCGCTTGGAAGCGCGCTCGCAGCCGTGGCGGAAGTGATAGATCCAGAGGTCTTTGTGATCGGTGGAGGAATCGCCGGGGCGGGAGAGATCATCCTGCGTATCGTACAGAAGTATTACAGACCTGACGTACTGCCAGCAGGTGCGGACATTCCGTTTGAACTGGCGCGTCTGGGAAATGATGCCGGCATGTACGGCAGCATGAAACTTCTGCTGGACTCCTCAGACGAAAAATAACTGCCGGATTTCTGAAGCCGGAATGGAAGATGTTTTATGATGGAGATGTCAGAAAATACGAAGTTCCAGAATACAGCCGGCAGCGGCATTCTGATCGCAAAATCCGGTATTTCTAACCATGCCGCGTCGAACATCCTCGATGATCTGTGTTTTTCCAAGTTTGGAACATTCCACGGGGGGTGTCCGCAATCCGCAGA
>ERZ825324.3536-NODE-3536-length-14300-cov-3.481643_pt1 | contig 14300 bp, 16 predicted proteins | sample MGYA00519859_ERZ825324 | MGnify/ENA primary metagenome ERZ825324 (study PRJEB31778, sample SAMEA3449198) | human gut metagenome | biome: human gut; feature: human-associated habitat; material: faeces | place: United Kingdom | collected 2010/2012 ... | reverse complement strand
CATGCCCTGCAATTTCTTTTGCGGCTATTAAGCCATTGTATATAGACAATTGACCTGTTTCTCCTCCTGAAACAACTTTTTTCACCTTTTCAATTCTAAATTTGTAAAGTAGGTCATTCAAATAGGGAATCCAACTTTCAATGCATACAACAACAATCGCATCAATCAAAGAATGATCTTGAAAGTGTTCTAATGTATGGATAATAATTGGCTTATTGTACATTTCGAGGAATTGCTTAGGTCTTTCCTTACTATGCATACGACTACCAACACCCCCCGCAAAAATTACTGCAATATTCATAATTTAATGTTCCCCCTTACAATTTCATGAACATTATGATTCCTATCATCACGAACCGGTATCATATAGTTTTTTCCATAGCAATCACATAGCAATTCATCATATTTTAAAATTACCGAAAGTTCCACATTTTCAAATGGTACTCGAATATATTCATCCATCCAACTCGATGGAAATACCTTTGAGCGCCCACTTAATTGATCATTACTTCTATGCATATAATTCTTATTTCCAAGATATTTATATTCTGAAATCCTATTGTAAATTTTTATTATAAAGTTTCTAGGAACTACTCTTCCCAAAACATACACAATCTTATAAGCTACCCGTTTAGGATAGCTATACTTTTCAAAATTCACTAATTTAATACTATTTTTATCTTTATACATAATGTCCAGCAGCGTTAAACCCAGTAGCTTTTTCTGCCTTTCATATGATCCCCCAATATAGTCACAAATAAAGATATCAACCCAAACAGAACTATCATTTTTTTGTCTAAATTGCTTCTTTATATCGCCATAAACATAAAAAGTATCATCATTTTTGAGCGTTTCTTCCAACTTGTTGAACTCTTCTCTTGACATTGCGATGTCAACATCATCGTCCCATGGTATAAATCCATGTTCTCTTATTGCACCAAGTAAACTTCCTCCATGCAATGTGTAGCTAATATTATGCTCTAAGCATATTTTATCAAGTTCAATCATTAAATTCAGAAGCTTTTTTTGAACCTCTTTAATATCCATATGTGTTACCTTCCAGTCCAAACTTTCTCATATAATCCGCAAATCTTATCCCATGTGTACTCTTCTGCCACACGCTTTTTTGCTCTCCGACCCATCTCTGCAATTTCATCTGTACTCATCTGATCAGCCTTATCAATGAGCTTTGCAAGGCTCCCAGGCTTACGACTCCAATAAAGAGCACAATCCTCTGCGACTTCTTTATTAAAGCCAACATCAACCAGCAGGTTCAAATCCGTGCTACCGAGAGCTTCAATCAGAGACGGGTTCGTACCGCCAACTGTGTGGCCATGAAAATATGCATAGGCATTTTCTCGAATCTTCTTCAACAACTCCTGATCATAAACAGTGCCAACAAATTTGATTCTCTTATCGCTCTTGAAATGAAGTTTTTCTTCAAGCTCACTTAAGAACTTCTCATTCACATTTGTGATAATGGCAAAATCCTTTTTGCTCTTGCTCTTCATGAACTCTCGAATCATGACCTCAAAAGAGTTCTCCGGTACAAAACGACCGACGACAAGGTAGTAGTCCTTTTTCGTCAGTCCTTTTTCTCTATACCAGTTCATCAGCTTCTCATCGTCATCAGCTAACTTACTTAAGGTCAAATCTGCTCCATACGCAATAAATATCGTCTTCGGATTTTTTTCTTAATACCCTTACCGTCATAGCATTCATGGATATACTTTTCGATATTCACAGAGTCACAGATAGCAAGGTCGCAATATTTGACCATCATCTGCTCAGAAATCTTCCAATACTTCCGAATTGGTGCCGACCATTTTGCCCTCATCCACTCATGTCCATCCGGGTTCAGATACACAGTTCCACCCAGTTTATGGATTTCTCTGTAAAAATGACCAGCAAAAGGCCCAATGCGGCAAGCCATGATGTAAACTATCGGATGAGGGATATGGTTTTTCTTGATATGTTCGCAACAAGCCTTTAGTGCAGCAACATCATAATAAATTGCCTGCGCAGGCCCAATCTGAGGAACATCAATTTTGAAACAGTGGGCATTGTGGAGTTCAAATTCATGTTCGTTGATTTTTGTCACACCATCAAATTTGCTCTCATCCATGCAGCCGTCACCATTAGCTTTGCAGGCAACATGATATTTGATGTTTTCTTTATTCTGGTGATACTCTGTGAGCTTGTAGACAAAGGTCTCATAACCTCCGTAAGCCCCCAATGACTTCGCGCCGACAAGGTATACGTGCTGCACTTCTTTTTTTGAATTCATTCCTCTATTCCATCCTCACATTTTTATCGCTAATGTTGCATCTATTCCCTTATGGATAAAAACAAACCTACGGCGGGTCGCACAAAGGCAATCCACCGTAGGCTTGAACTCTCCTTCAATTTTTATTTGCTGCTCCTTTTGTGGGTCAAAACAGAGCTTTCCAAAAAGCCTCCTACATATAACCCCAGGATTTCCCGCTTCTTGCAGTCTTTTCAACAAATAAAACTTTTGAAGGACAACTCAAGCCGTCAAAACCCTTTAGTTATCGTAGTTTTTCTTGGTTGACCCTATTATATCTCTAGCCCCCTTCTTCTCAATGGTCGGAACAACCTTTTGACGGATGCCATCATATTCAATTGTTTTGTCATACTCTGCACCGCTCACATGATGGCCTGCTCTATTGTAGCAAGTTATATCACAACCATTCTGTGCCATTCGGGTGCATAACTCTTTTACAACAATCTCTATCCCGCCTTCACGCGAAAGACGTTTCTGTCCGAAAACCGCAAGTCTGATTTTTTCTTCCATTACTTCTCTCCAACCGTCATTCCATAGTTTCTATTCTTGTCCTAGGCTTATACACAATCCCAGCAGTTCTTTTCCTTAAATTGTCATGCTCGTCTTTCACTATTCACCTTTCCTACTTCATAGCACAACAACAAGCCTGTATACAGATTGCAGCAACAATCTATACGCAGGCTTGTCCTCGTACCTCCTTATTCTGTTTTCTGCTCTATCAGCTTTCGCTGTGGTGGGTTAAGTATAGAGCGCAACCAGAAGCCATTAACCCCCGAAATCACGCCGGAACGCAACGCACCATGGTAAACAGAAACAAGTTAAGGTAAAAAAGGTCAAGCCGCGCAAACCCGCATGAAATCAGGATTTTTTCTGGTTACTAACATTATTTCACAGGTTCCATGGACGGTAACAACAACTCTTTTCCCAAACATCTTCGGCAGCCATGCAAAGAACGCCGGTCCTTCGGCGTGGATGTGCACCACATCGTATTTTCCAAATGCACTATAAAGTGCCGCAAATGCGGAGGAGCTGACTGCAGCAAGTCCGCGCCGTTCAATGGTCGGAACAGACTTCTGACGGATTCCCTCGTACTCCGTTTTACCAGCATCGTCATATTCTGCACCACTCACATGATGGCCTGCTCTGTTGTAGCAGGTCACGTCACAGCCATTCTGTGCCATTCGGGTGCAGAGCTCTTTGACAACGATCTCTACTCCGCCTTCTCTCGATAAGTGCTTCTGTCCGAACATCGCAATCGCAAGTTTCTTCCCCATAAATCTTTCCCACAATCCCTCTCAATTTCTTCATCAACATCTCGGTCAACACAAAGCGCGGATATCCTGCATTCCCCTTCTGTGTTTCCTTTTTAATTGCACATTAATCTCTCTGGAAAATATCACGTGTATAGACTTTAGCCTTCACATCATCCAGACACTTGTCATAGCGATTTGCGATGATGGCATGGCTCATTTCCTTGAACTTAGCCAGATCATTAACCACTACCGATCCAAAGAAAGTCTCTCCGTCTTTCAGTGTTGGCTCATAGATAATCACAGTCGCACCCTTTGCCTTGATGCGCTTCATAACACCCTGGATAGAACTCTGGCGGAAATTATCGCTGTTGCTCTTCATGGTCAGGCGGTACACGCCGATGGTCACAGACTTTTCCTGCTTCTCATCGTATTCATTATCCTCATCATAGCCGTAGTAACCAGCCAGCTTCAGGACACGGTCTGCGATAAAGTCCTTTCGGGTTCTGTTGCTCTCCACAATCGCCGACATCATGTTCTGCGGCACGTCGGCGTAATTGGCCAAAAGCTGCTTGGTGTCCTTCGGCAGGCAATATCCGCCGTAGCCAAAGCTCGGATTGTTGTAGTGGCTGCCGATGCGCGGATCCAGACACACGCCCTCGATGATCTGCTGAGTGTTCAGCCCCTTGCTCTCTGCATAGGTGTCCAGCTCATTGAAGTAGGCAACGCGCAGAGCCAGATATGTATTGGCGAACAGCTTGACAGCCTCTGCCTCGGTAAAGCCCATGAACAGGGTGTCAATGTCTTCCTTGATGGCGCCCTCCTGCAACAGCGCCGCGAACTCGTGCGCAGCCTCCGTCAGGCGCGCGTCGCTCAAATCCGTGCCCACAATGATGCGGCTCGGGTACAGATTGTCGTAAAGCGCCTTGCTCTCGCGCAGGAACTCCGGGCTGAAGATGATGTTCTTGCTGCCGAACTTCTTACGTGCGCTTGCAGTGTAGCCAACCGGAATGGTAGACTTAATGACCATGATGGCATCCGGGTTGTACTCCATAACCAGCTTGATCACAGCCTCCACCGCGCTCGTATCGAAGCGCTGCGTGTGGCTGTCGTAGTTCGTAGGAACCGCTATAACAACAAAGTCCGCATCTGAGTACGCAGCCTTTGCATCCAGCGTTGCAGTCAAATTCAGTTCTTTCTCTGCGAAGTACTTCTCGATATAGTCATCCTGAATCGGAGACTTGCGATTGTTGATCAGCTCAACCTTCTCCGGAACAATATCAACTGCGGTCACCTGATGGTGCTGAGAAAGCAACGTGGCAATTGACAAACCCACATAACCAGTGCCCGCAACGGCAATTTTCCTTTTTTCCATGCTTCGTATTCCCTTCAACGCCCTTTCGGCATTTTTTCGTCCCGCTTAAATGGCAAAAGCCCGAGACTGCCGCTTGTCTGGCCTCGGGCTTTCATATCAAATACGTTTGATTTCCACCTTCAGCCCATCACAGATAACATCTGGCTTTATCATTTTTATTATAGTCTTCTTTCCCCTCGCTTGTCAAGTTACCAATACCGTTCGCGCCTTTTTTGGCTAATTTTCCGTTTTCAAGTCGTTCGCATGCACGTTCCTCTCGCGCGTCGCTCTTGACATTTTCTTCATTTAGGCGTACACTGATTTCATCAATTCCCAGTAACGCAATAGGAAAGGATGATTCACCGATGAAGCCTGTTACCGATTCCCTGCTGAATCGTTTCGGCGCGGATTATGAAGCCAGCGCCGAGCGCCATCTCGCCACCCTCGCGCTTTCCAAAAGCGAATTGAGCAGCGTCGCGTTTTCTTCAAAGGGCGCGAACGCCATGCGTCAGAAGTTTTCCGTCGAGGTGCCGACGCTGGAGGTCACCAACCAGAAATCCAGCGGCCGCTGCTGGCTCTTTGCGGCGACCAACGTTCTGCGCGAGCGAATCGCTCAGGCGCGCAACCTCGAAAATTTTGAGCTGTCGCAGAGCTATCTCGCCTTTTGGGATAAATTCGAGCGCTGCAATTACTTCCTTGAGAGCATTTTGGAAACCGCCGCTCTGCCGACGACCGACCGCACGGTGATGCACATTCTCTCCACCGGCGTGCACGACGGCGGCCAGTGGGATATGTTCGCCAACATCGTCCGCAAATACGGCGTGGTGCCCAAGGACGTCTATGACGAAACATATCAGAGCAGCAACACCCGCTCGATGAACGCGCAGCTCAACCGCGCGCTCAAGGTCGCAGCGGCAGGACTGCGCCGGATGGCTGCCGACAAGGCCGGTGCGGATGCCATTCAGGCCGAAAAAAACAAGACGCTGGATGCGATTTACGGCTTCCTCTGCAGTTGCTACGGCGAACCGCCCAAGGCCTTCGATTTTGAGTTTGTCGATAAGGATCAGGTCTATCACATCGAAAAGAACCTCACTCCGCTGACCTTCGCCGAGCGCTACGTCGGCGATCTGCTCGATCAGGTCGTCAGCGTCATCAACGCCCCAACGGCCGATAAGCCCTATCACAAGACCTACACCATCCGCCTGCTGGGCAACGTCGTCGAGGGCCGCCCCGTCGTCCACCTCAACCTGACGATGGACGAACTCAAGGCCGCGATCATCGCCCAGCTCAAGGCGGGCAAGGTCGTCTGGTTCGGCAGCGACGTCGGCCATTTCGGCGAGCGCACGCTGGGCGTTTGGGATGACCGCAGCTTTGATTTCGCCGCGCTGACTGGCCTCTCTCTGGCCATGGACAAGGCCGACGCGCTGGATTACGGCCTCGCCGCCATGAATCACGCCATGGTGCTCACCGGCGTGAACCTCGACGAAGCCGGAAAGCCGACCCGCTGGAAGATTGAAAACAGTTGGGGCGACAAGAACGGCGAAAAGGGCTACTATGTCTGCTCGGATAGCTGGTTCGATCAGTACGTCTTCCAGGCCGCCGTCGAGCGGGAATACCTCGGCGGCCTCGCCGACCTCGCCGCGCAGGAGCCAATCGTCCTCGAGCCGTGGGATCCGATGGGCACGCTGGCGGATTAAACGCGCACCTTCAAACATCAAAACGGATTGCCCGTCTGCTTCTGCAAACTTCGGCAATCCGTTTTCTTTATTGTGCGTCCGCCGTTTTTCTCGGCGGGTTCACCCGTTTGAATTTAATTGCCCGTTCCGGCGTTGTTTCCGGGCAGTCTTCGTCAAATGTAATCGGCATTTTCCGCGCGTTCTCCAGTTCCGCCAATTCTTCCGGAGTAAACAATATCGTTCTTCCTTCGTCCATACGTCTTTCCCTCATATTCTCTCCAGTAAATGAGAAAATCCGAAATTTTACACATATTTCCATAACGGGCGCGCGATGCGCGCCCCTACAACGTTGCGGAAAAAAAGTAGCCGCTATTGTCGCGCCGTACCCGTAGGGGTGCGCATTGCGCGCCCGCTTTTCGTGCATCATTTGCTTTTTTCAATTATTGTTCTCTCTTCTATTTGATCTTATCACATCCATTCCGTTAAATCAAGCGTCTTCTTTTTCAAAGGTCACCCCCCTTTCACACCGCCCTCCTCTTTGGAATAGGCTATGGTATCTGAGAGAAAGGAGGGCGGCGGAGTTTTTGACGAACTCCGCCATGCAGATATGGAACAAGATCGAAGCATTTTGGATGCGCCCGTCGCGCCCCTGCCCAATCCCGGCGAAGGTGGCCCCGTCTACTCCGGGGAGGACGACGGGCCGGTTCCGGTGATTCCCTGGCCCAATCCCGACGACGACGGCCACGTTCCCGTCGCGCCCCTACCGAACCCCGGCGAAGGCGGCCCCGTTTCCCCCGGCAACGTCATCCAGCCGCTGCCCGTCCAGCCCCTGCCCACGATTACATACGCCGCCGTTCGCTTTCTAAACGCGGCCTACGGCTATCCCGCCTTCCGCGTCTATGTGGGCAACCGTCGGGCGGCCAGCCTGCTGAACTTCGCGTCGCTCTCGGGCTACACGCGCCTAGCCGCGGGCTACCAAACCGTGACCGTCACCGGCACGGACGGCTATATCTACATCCAGAAGACCATTCCGTTTGAATCCGGCGGCCGCTTCACCGTCGCCGTCATCAATCGCCCAGGCGGGCTCGATCTGCTGCGCATCACGGATACCTGCTGCTTTGCCCCGTCGCGGGCGGCGCATTTCCGCGTCGGCAACCTCGCCCGAAACAGCGGCGCGCTCGACGTTCTCCTGCCGGATGGCCGCGCGGCCTATTCCGATGTGCGCTTCAAGGAGATCACCTCGTTCAAACGCATCGCTCCCGGCGCATACGAATTTCTCTTTGCGGAAACCAATCAGCTTCCCGCGCCCGCTTACACGGATATCGAAACGCTGGATTCCGCGTTCATCGGCGCGAATCCGCTTCCCGATACCGCCGCGTCGGTCTATCTGCAAGTGACGCGCGGCCGCGCCTACACGGTCTATCTGCTGCAAAGTGGGCAGGGCTACAACGCCATCAGCCCGCTGGTCGTGGAAGACGCGATCTAAAACAAATACAAGCCGCCTTTTTGAAGGTGGCTTGTATTTGTCTACAGTCTGATCCTGTACCGTGTTTCATTTCGGATTGAATGTTCCTATTTTCCTTCTATATTCAATTTTCCATCGTTATCGGCACCGACTCCACATAACATGTATCCGGGCAAATATCAATTTGATTGTTCCATACCACCCGGCTGTCTACCTTCGGGTCGATATCCCAGCACACGGTGTGGTCTTCATTCAGATACACACGCTTGAAATCCTTCAAGTCAGCGATTTTCTGAAAAACGCCTTCTTTTATCCCCGGAATATCCAGCCTTCGTTTTTCTCCGTCGTCAAACGTCAAGGTCAGCGTATAATCATCGTTCGCCTTTACCGCCGTAATCCGCTTACGTCCGCTTGCAAAATATTCCGCATAAGGCCGCGAAAAACCACGCGCCAGATATTCTTCAACCGTCTTTTTCATTCATCTCACCTCCGGATTCACCCAACGAAGAATGAAAAACTCATTTCAGCGGCTCAATCTCGAAAAGTTCCTGCTTTTTCTGCGCCAATTCCCAATTTTCCATCAATTCATCCTGATGAAACGCAGCCCAGCCCAACAGCATTTTAAGTTGCTTGGAGGGCATGCTTCCTTCCAAAACTTCGATATCCAGGATAGACACGATGACTTCATCTTCGCCGTAAGAAGCATGGAAATGCGGCGGCATGTGATCCCGCCAGTTAATCGAAATCTTGATTCCCCGAAATCTGCAAATCGTCGGCATAACGTTTCCCTCCTCTCTTCGTTTTTATTATACCAAAAAACAACCTTCGGAAGCAATAGCGCCATATGCAAAACCGGCGAGCCGCCTTCTTGGACAGCTCGCCGGTTTCTTAATTTTCGCTTACTTCACCACGCCGATGGCGTTCATCTGTGCCGGGATGGACATGGTAGCCATGCCGTTGGTGTAGAAGGTCGCGGTTTCGCCCGCTTCCATCGTCACGCCGTCCGGCAGGGAGAGCACCACCTGCTCGCCGCCATCCGCCGGGGTCACGAGTACGCGGCCGTCCTCCTCCACCGCGTCCACCGTGCCCTTCAGCGGATAGACATTGATCGCCAGCGCCGCAATCTGCGCGGGGATGGAGCGCGTCATCTTGCCGTCGTAGATCACCTCGGCATACTGGCCGACAGCCAGCTCGCCCTGCTGGAGCGAACCGTTGTAGAGCGTGTCGTCGAAGATGTTGACCTGCACCGTGCCCTGCTGTGTGCCTTCCAGAATCAGGTATTCGTCGTTGATCTCCGTAATCTGGCCGCAGAGCGTGTCAATTTCCTCCGCGCCGTCCTCCGTCTCCGTCGTCTCCGTCGTCTCCGTCTCTTCGCGCAGCGCGTCCGCCGTTTCCGCCTCTTCACTCGGCGCGTTTGTCGTCATCTCCGGCACGGCCGTTCCTTCCGGCGTCGCGCCCTGTTTTTTGTCGCTCGCGCCCTTCACCGCAAAACCGATTCCCAGAACCACCAGAATCGCCGCCGCGAGAATCATCCACTTTTTCATATTGTCGTCCTCCTGAATGTCTTTTTGAAGTCGAACCGCTTTGTTCGATATCATTTAGACGGATGAGGCGGCAAAAAAGTTCCCGGCTTTCAGAAATTTTTTTCGGAAAATTTCGAATACCCCAAAATGCCGACCGTCTGCGTAGTCGGCGCGAAGGCTCGCCCGTTCCACGCCAGCGTCGTGATGAAGTCGCCCAGCGCGTCCGCGTGATACAGCCCGCTGATCTTCTGCCACGCCACCAGCTCCAGCAGCCCGTCGCGGTTCACGTCCGCCGGGTAGAGCAGGCTTACGGGATCGACGAAGCCCGTCTGCGGCTGCCTGAGCACGCCGTTTTCGTCGTAGAGCTGCGCGAGATAGTCGCCGTCCTTCCCCGCCAGATCAATGAAATACGCCATGCCCGTGTTTTCATTCTCCGCCCGAACGACGTATTGATCGAGGTACTGCACCCGGTATCGCATCCTCTTGGCGTATTGCTCGCTGTCAAACACCGTCTGATACGCGCCGTTTTGGTACGCGACGACGCTGTACAGCCCCACCGCGCCGCTCGATCCCGTTTCCAGCGCGATCAGCGCATCCACCCGGTCGCGCGCCGTCATGCTGCCCAGCACCAGCTGCGGATCATAGCCGCCGTCGTGTGCCAAAGGGACGCGCGCGGTTCTCCCCGTTCGGCCATCCGTGATTTCCAGCTCAATGTTCTGCCAATACGCCGATCCCGCGCTCTGTTCGCCGGATAAAACCAGGCTTTCCGGCGCGCCGCCGCCCGTCAGGTCACCCCTCGCGGTTGCAATCCGTTTCCGCATAGCCTCTCCCCCTTTTCAGAAGAGCTTATGTGTCGGGGCGGGAAAAAAGCCCTCGCGGACGGGCTTCAAAACGGGCTCTGCTTCCGCATTTTCCCATACGTTAAAAAAATCCCCCATGCCCGGCGTCGTTTCGACACGGACATGGGGGAAACATTTATGGATTAGGAAACCGACGGCCTTCTATTCGCCGCTGCGCTGTCGCCTTCCCGGCGGGTCTTGCCCGCGGGCAGCTTGCGCTTGGGTTCGCCGGGCACGAGCGTCGGCTCTTTGCCCTCGGAAATGACCTCCGGCGTGACGACGACCTTCGCCACGTCGCTGCGCGACGGCAGATCGAACATCGTGCCCATCAGCGCATCCTCGATGATGGCGCGCAGGCCGCGAGCGCCGCTCTTGCGGGCAATCGCCTTCGCAGCAATCGCCTTGAGCGCGTCCGGCTCGAACTCCAGCTCCACACCGTCCATCTCCAGCAGCTTGCCGTACTGACGGCACAGCGCGTTGCGCGGCTCGGTCAGGATGCGCACCAGCGCGTCCTCGTCGAGGTTATCCAGCGTCACGATGATCGGCAGGCGGCCGACAAACTCCGGAATCAGGCCGAACTTGAGCAGATCCTCCGGACGGATATCCTTGAGCACCTGACCGACGTTGCGCGTCTCCTTGCTCTTGACGTCCGCGCCGAAGCCGATGGAGCCCGCGCCCTCGCGCTTTTCGATGATCTTGTCGATCCCGTCAAACGCGCCGCCGCAGATGAAGAGGATGTTGGTCGTGTCGATCTGGATGAACTCCTGATGCGGGTGCTTGCGTCCGCCCTGCGGCGGCACGCTGGCGACGGTGCCCTCGATGATCTTGAGCAGCGCCTGCTGTACGCCCTCGCCGGAAACGTCGCGCGTGATCGAGGGGTTCTCGCTCTTGCGCGCGATCTTGTCGATCTCGTCGATGTAGATGATGCCGCGCTGCGCCGCCTGAATGTCGTAATCGGCGTTCTGAATCAGGCGCAGCAGGATGTTTTCCACATCCTCGCCGACGTAGCCCGCCTCGGTGAGGCTGGTCGCGTCCGCGATGGCAAAGGGAACGTTGAGGATCTTCGCCAGCGACTGCGCGAGGAACGTCTTGCCGCAGCCGGTCGGGCCGACCATGACGATGTTGCTCTTTTGCAGCTCCACGTCGCCGCGCTTTTTCGGCGCGTTGATCCTCTTGTAATGGTTGTAGACGGCGACTGCCAGCGCGCGCTTGGCCTTTTCCTGACCGATCACGTACTCGTCGAGCACCGCCTTGATTTCGGTGGGCTTGGGCAGGTTCTGCGGCTCCTGCGTCGGGGCCGTGCCCAGATCATCCGCGATGATCTCCTGACACAGCGCGACGCACTCGTCGCAGATATACACGCCGTTGCCCGCAATGATGCGGCGAACCTGATCCTGCGTTTTATCGCAGAAGGAGCAGCGCGCCACGCGCGGCTGCCGGGTTTCGTCCTTATCTCTCGGCATTTCGCACCTCAGAAAACATTGATTTCACGTCTTGGCCGAAAAGCAATTCTCCCCTCCCTTTTCGGGAAGGGAGAACGCTCTGGCTTACTTTTTGCGCGGCTGGTAGATTTCGTCGATGATGCCGTAGGCGAGCGCCTCTTCGGCCGTCATGAAGTAATCGCGTTCCACGTCGCGCTCGATGCGCTCCAGCGGCTGATGGGTCATTTCGCTCATCAGCTTATTCATCTTGCCCTTGGTGCGCAGCAGCCACTGGGCGTGCAGCTGCACGTCGGTGGCCTGCCCGCTCGCGCCGCCGCTGGGCTGGTGAATCATCACTTCGCTGTTGGGCAGCGCAAGGCGCATCCCGGGTTCGCCCGCCATCAGCAGGAACGCGCCCATCGAGGCGGCCATGCCGAGGCAGACGGTGCGAACCTTCGGCTTGATGTAGCGCATCGTGTCAAAGATGGCCATGCCGTCGGTCACGCTTCCGCCCGGGCTGTTGATGTACATGGAGATATCGGCGTCCGGGTCTTCCATTTCCAGAAAGAGCAGCTGGGCGACGATGCTGTTGGCCAGCGCCTCGTTCACCTCGCCGCGCAGAAAGACCACGCGATCCTTCAGCAGGCGGGAGTAAACGTCATAAGAACGTTCGCCGTAAGGCGTCTTTTCAATGACGCTGGGTTCAAAGTAATAGTTGTTGTTGGTCATCATGGACGCCTCCTTAACAGGCGTTTATTTCTCAATTTCCTTTTTCGCTTGTATACTCGTTTGAATATGCGTCAAAGCGATTTCACACGCGAAACCGGCGTCGGGTCGATTACTCGGCCTTGGCGTTGTCGCAGAGGAACTTCACGGCCTTGTCGCGGATCACGTCGGCCTTGAAATACTCGCGGTCGCCCTCGGTCAGGTTCTTCTTGAGCTCCTCGACGCTCTGGCCGATCTGCTTGGCAAACTTCTCGATCTCCGCGTCGATCTCTTCGTCGCTCACTTCGAAGTTCTCGACGTTCTCAATCGCTTCGAGCACGAGGTTCGCGCGGACGCTCTTCTCGGCCTGATCGCGGTACTGGCCGCGGAAGCTCTTCTCGTCCTGACCGGTGTACTTCATAAAGTCGGCGAGCTTGAGGCCCTGCTGAGCCAGACGTGCCTCGAAGTTGCGGATCATGGAGTCGATCTGGCGCTCGATCATCGCTTCCGGAATCTCGACCGTGGCGTTCTCCATCACCTTACCGATCACCGCGTTGGTGAACACGTTGTTGTCGCGCTCGGCAGCCTGAGCTTCCAGTTTGGCGCGAACGTCGGCCTTATATGCGTCCAGCGTGTCAAACTCGCTGATGTCCTTGGCGAAATCGTCGTCAAGCGCCGGAAGCTGGGTCTCGGTGATGCCGTTGACCTTCACGTGGAAGACGGCTTCCTTGCCCGCCAGCTCCTTCGCGTGATACTCGGTCGGGAAAGTGACGTTCAGATCCTTCTCCTCGCCGATGTTCATGCCGACCATCTGCTCTTCAAAGCCCGGGATGAAGGTGTGGCTGCCGATCTTGAGGGTCTGGTTCTCGGCGGTGCCGCCGGCGAACTTCACGCCGTCCACGCTGCCGGAGTAATCGAGGTTCACGGTGTCGCCTTCGGCAACCGGGCGGTCGTCAACGGCGACCTCGGCGGCCTGCTTGTTGCGCTCCTTCTCGATCTCGGCGTTCACCTCGTCCTCGGTCACGAGGGTGTGCTCGCGCTTGACCTCAACGCCCTTGTACTCGCCCAGGGTCACGTCCGGCTTGACGAACACTTCGCAGGTGAACTGCAGGTTCTTGCCGGCGCCGATCTGCTGGATATCGACCTGCGGACGATCGACGACCTCGAGCTTGTTCTCGTCGATGGCCGGGCCGTACACCTCGTCGAAGATCAGCTCGAACGCCTCGTCATAGAAGACGCCTTCGCCGTACATGTTCTCAATCATCTTGCGCGGGGCGTGTCCCTTGCGGAAGCCGGGGATCGCGATCTGACCGCGCACCTTGATGTATGCCTTGCCCATCGCCTCGTCGAACTTGGCCGCGTCGATGTCAAAGGAAAGTTTCACCTTATTGCTGGAAATCTTTTCAACAGTGGTGCTCATGCTCTTATGCTCCTCTACGGTAATGGTTGCGCCCCGGAAATCCCAAAACGCTATCTTATATTATAGCACGGGGCGGATGGCTTTTCAATCCTCAATCCGTGGTATTGAAGCGTTTTTTTGTGGTTTTCGGTCTTTTTTTCTTTTGCTTTTCTGATTTTTATGCCGCGCTCCGCTTTTTTATGCGCGTATATTTTCATCTTTGGGGCAGGCTAAACAAAAAGGAGGCGCGCCATGTCCCTGCTCTGTGTTCTTTCCGCCGCGCCGCGCACCCCGGCGCAGGTTCGCCCGCTCGCCCGCCGTCTGCTTTCCATGCGTCCCTGCGCGGATGCGCTGCTGCTCCTG
>ERZ825324.3532-NODE-3532-length-14314-cov-2.899292_pt1 | contig 14314 bp, 9 predicted proteins | sample MGYA00519859_ERZ825324 | MGnify/ENA primary metagenome ERZ825324 (study PRJEB31778, sample SAMEA3449198) | human gut metagenome | biome: human gut; feature: human-associated habitat; material: faeces | place: United Kingdom | collected 2010/2012 ... | reverse complement strand
CGCTCAGCCCATGGCGACCCGGCATACCCCTGCACGATCCGATGTGCGGCACGGGCACGCTGATGATCGAGGCCGCCATGCGCATGGCGCACCGCGCGCCGGGGCTGACCCGCGAATTTGCCCTCGAATCGTGGCGCAGCATGCCGGTGGAAGCGTTCCGCGACATCCGCGAACAGGCGCGCGCGGAATTTGATCCGGCGCGCGTGGAGGGCATTTCCGGCGCGGATATCGACCCGGAGGCCGTCGAGCTGGCCAACCGCCATCTGAAGCAGGCCGGTCTGGCCGGGCGCGTCCGCTTTGAAGTCGCCGATATGCGCGATTGCAGGCGCGCAGAGCCACAAGGCGCGTTCCTCTGCAATCCGCCCTACGGCGAGCGGCTGAGCGACCGCAGAGCCTGCGAAACGCTCTACCGCGACATGGGGCAGATGCTCCGCGCCAACCCCGGCTGGTCGCTCTCCGCGATCACGTCGCACCCCGGCTTTGAGCGTTGCTTCGGCCGCCGCGCCGATAAAAAGCGCCGCTTCTACAATGGCCGCCTCGAATGTGAATTTATGACCTTCGGTCTGCCCAAGTCAAGGCGGTAAACGCGCTCTGCGCATCTGAAAAAAGAAAAGACGCCGTTTTAGATGGTTTTCATCATCGACAGCGTCTTTTCTGTTTATGCCGTGTAAAAAATCGTCTCAACCAGCCCTTACAGGTGATCCACAAAATAATTCTGAATCGCCGCGACGGCCGCTTCCTCGTCCGTTCCCTCAACGGTGACGGTGATTCTGTTGCCGCACTGCATATCAAGCCCCATCACATCGCGCATCTGCGCGAGCGCCGCGGTTTTCGTGCCGTTTACCAGGCGCACCTTGCTGCTGAAGCGGGCAGCTTCCCGCATCAGGCTGCTCATGGGCCGAGTATGCAGCGCGTCCTGATTGGTCAAAACATAGCTGAACTGTTTCATGAGCAAAACTCCTCCTCTGCGTCCTTCTCGCCGCGAGAAGGTATTATACCCCAGTCCCCGCCGCCTTGCAAGCCTGCGCGTTTTCTCCTCCGGCCTGCATATCGGTATTCCGACGAATTAGACGCCCAGCTTTTTGTGCAAGCCTCCGTATTCTTTTCTGCCGCCGCAGACTGCAAAATGCTAACTTCCATAAACTGACGAAAAACAGGCTTCAAATTCGCCCAAGGTACTGGTTTTTGCATTTTTCATATTCAATCTGTTCTTTTATCCAAGCCGTCAGGGGCGCAAAAACGCCGAACGGGCGCGATTTTGCTCATCGCGCCCGTCCGTTTGGTTTTAGTCAAATTGCAGGTATTCCGTCATCATGTAGCCGCGCTTGCCGTTCGGCAAAACCACGCCCGTCCACTTGTTGCCGTAATCCGTCACCAGCAGCCGGTCGCCCGTGCGCGCCTTGCCGATGATCGCGCCGCTCTGGTTGTCCGCCTCGCTGCGCACGTTCACCTTATCCTTGAGGACGGAGGCCGTCAGGTGCGTGGTGCTCGCCGGGGCGTTCAGCGCCGCCAACGGCACAAAGCCCGCGCGATCGCCCGTCGTCGCCGTCACATCCAGCGAAGGCGAATCGCCCGCCAGCACATACGCCCAGTCGCCGAACTTGCCGAACATATACACGCGCGCACCGCTGGAAACCGTTTCTGCCACGGCCGCCTTGACCTCCGGCTTAAAGCGGATATCCACGTCCGTCTTGGTCGTCGCGCGCTGCGGAATCCGATCCGAAAGCGGCTCGTTCGGCGCAGTCAGCACCCGAATCTGGCTCTTTTTCACATAGCCGACCAGCGATCCGAGTGAAATCTGAACGTAATCCGTCTGCGTGTAGGATGTAATCCGCGCCTGCGCGCCGCTGCACAGCGCGCCGATGACGCTCTTTTCGTCATCCGGATCACCCAGCACGACAACCGGCAGATCGCCGTCGTCCGCCTGCGCCACGCCGATGCTCTGGCTCGTCTGCGCCAGAGAGAGGTTGGCAGGAAGCCGAAGTCGCCGCAGTCATACGCGCCCGAACCGCCCTCGCTCGTGCGCACATACGCATAGCTGTCGCTTTCCGCCAGCAGCTCGACGTACATGCCCTGTCCCAGCGTCATATAGCGGCTGGCCGCGTCGTCCTTCTGCTGATAAAGCAGCGTGTCGCTCTTGGTCTGCATCAGCAGCGGATAATACGGCACCACGCTGCGCATTTGGTCGCCCAGCGCATACAGGTTGCCCGTCTGCGTGTACTTGATCCAGCCGGAAACGCCGCCCACGCGGACGCGCCGCCATTCGCCCTCCTTGCGTCCGAAGAGCGTGAAGCAGGCCGTTCCGTTGCTCAGGCGCATGATTTCCTTCGCCTTGGCCGTCGGCGCGTCATACAGAATCGTCTTTTTATCGGTCTTTCCGCTGGAAATGATGCTGACCTTCAGGTTGCCCACGTCCGTCAGCACATCCAGCGGCACATAGCCGAGCTTTCGCCCGTCGTCCGTCTCTGCCCAGATGTATGCCCACGCATCCAGAATACCGAGCAGGCCGACCTTGCTGTTTGAATTAAGCGTCGCCAACGCCGCGCTCGTGTCGTCCGTCGTTTCGCGGAGGGTCACGCTCGTCATCCACATGCCCGTCAGGTCGATCTCGGCCGCGCGGCCGTCGCCGAAGCCGGAATTTTCCCCGTAGCGCGCCGTCGCTTCCTCCTGCGGGATCAGGTAGTTCGAAGCCATGTAGCCGGTCATGCCGCCGACCTCAACCTTGTCGTATTCCTCGTTCTCCACCGCGAGCACGTTGACCTCCGTGCCCGTGTAGTAAAGCCCCAGAATCGCGCCGTTCTTCGCGGGCTGCGCGCGCAAGTTCAGCCGCTCGGGATAGATCTTATCCGTCTCCCGATTGTCCACGAACAGGCTTTCGCCAAGGCCGCATGCCGCGCTCAGCAGCAGCGCAAGGGCGATCCATGCGCACAAGAGTTTTTTCATCATGCTCACGCTCCTTTTGTGTTTCCTCCTGTCTACTAAACGAAGGAACACGCCTTTTTAATCCCGTTTTGGAAAAATTTTACGCTCTGGGTTTTTTCATCCGGATGGCGCCGGGCAGAATTTTGTATTTCGCCTCGTCCGCCCGCAGCAGCTTGCCGTCCAGATTGACGATCATCCCCTTCGCGCGCATCGTGACGTTTTTCGCCCGAACCACGCGCGCCAGCCCGATTTTCGTGTGCCAGCCGAGCATAAAGGCCGGCAGCAGCAGCGGAATCAGCATCCGCGGCACCTTCTTGACCACCACCACGTCGAAATAGCCGTCGTCCAGCTTCGCGTCCGGCGCAACGCGCATGCCGCCGCCGATGCTCTGCCCGTTGGCGATTTCCACAATGGTGCAGGCCTCGTGCGTTTCCGCGCCGCCGTCAATCGAAACGTCCGCCTCGAACGCCTTATACCGCCCCAGCACGGAGAGCACGGCCTTTCGGTATGCCTTCTCGCCCGGATAGACGGCTTTCAGCTCCTCGGTCTTTTGCAGCACGGCCACGTCGAACCCCGATCCGGAGACGTTGAGAAAGCTCTGGCCGTTCATCCGTCCGCAGTCGATTTCGACCGGCTCGCCCGCCAACTGCGCCTCAAACGCCGCCATCGGGTTTTTCGGCAGATGAAACGCGCGCGCAAAATCGTTGCCCGTTCCGCCCGGCACGACGTAAAACGTCGCGCCCGTGTGGCAAAGCTCCCCCGCCACCTCGCAAATCGTGCCGTCCCCGCCGATGCAGACGATGCTTTGGCAGCCCGCCGCCAGCGCCGCGCGGGTTTGGGCAGCCGCGTCGCCGTCGCCGCCGGTTTCAAATATACGGCTTTCCTCCCCCAGCGCGACGATCCGCTCCGTAATCTGAACGGCCAGCCCCGCGGCCTCTCTGCCGCCGGATACAGGGTTGACAATCACGCCAAACACGGCGCATCCCTCCGTTTATCTTTGGTTCACGGTTCTTCCGTCTCGTCGTCCTCGCGCAGCTTGGCGAACGCCCCCGGCATCACCCAGCGCACGGGATCGAGCTCCACCTTGCCCGGTTTCTTGGCGAAGCGCGCGAATTTAATCGGCACGCCCAACGCGGTGAACTTCATTTCGTGCTCGCTGACGTAGTTAGGGGTCACGCCCGCCGCGTGCAAATCGCCCGTCTGATAGCGCAGCTCAAACCCGCATGCGTCAAAATACGGCAGGGGTTCCTCAAACAGCGCGTCGTCGTCCGTCTTGAACCAGATTTCGCCGCCGTCCACCAGAAACTCGCGGTATTGCATCAGCTGGCGCGGGTGCGTCAGGCGGCGCTTGGCGTATTTCGGCCGCTTCGTCCACGGGTTGCAGAAATTGATGTAGATGCGTTCCACGCGATCCTCCGGCGCGAACACCTTCTCGATGTAGCTGATGTCATAGCGCGCGATCATCACGTTTTTCACCGGCTCGCCGTCAAACGCCTTTTCGATGTTGCGGCGCGTGTCGCCCAGCACGTTGCAGGTGATATCCACCGCAACGTAGTTGATCGTGGGGTTATCCTTCACCATCGCGGCGGTGGAAACGCCCTTGCCGCAGCCCAGCTCCAGATACAGCGGCTGCTCGCGTTCAAACTGCGCCCGCCAGCGGCCGCGCTTGGTTTCGGGTTCGTCGGTGAAATACGGGCAGACGGCCAGCTCGGGCTTCGCCCATTTCTTTGTGCGCATGTGCATGGGTTGCTGTTCTCCTCTTTCTTTATGGCGTTCGGCTTACAGGCGCGCCGCTCAATCGGTCAGCCGCTTTTCGTAGCAGAGCCAGTGTCCTTCCCACTCCTCGCACTCGCCGCAGACCTCGTAGTTCAGCTTGGCATACGAGCGCTGCGCCGGGATGTTGCAGGTCGCCACCAGAAAGCGGACGGCCTCGCAGCCGCGTTCCTTCGCCTGCTCCATCGCGTGCGCCAGCATTCTGCGGGCGATGCCGTGCCCCTGCGCGTCATGCGCCACGCCGAGCCGCCCGAGCTGCGCCCAGCGCGTCACGTCGGCATACCACGGCGCAAGGCCGTCAAACTCGTGAATATCCTGCTCGTCCACAATCGCGGAGACGATCCGCCCCGTCGCGTCGCGCATCGCATACACGATGTTTTCCTTCAAATCGTTCTGCACGCACTCCAGCGACGGGTATTCCTCGTTCCACGTTCCATACGGATCATCCAGCAGAGAATGATAGAGCGCGTAGATTTCCTCTCCGTCCTTCTTTTCGGCAAGGCCGATGGTCAGCGGTTCCTGTATCATGGTTTTGTTCCTTCTTTCTTTTCGATCCTTCGCGTTGATTCTTTCGCGTTTGCTTTCTTCGCGTTTTATTTTTCCGCGCGTTCGGTCAGGCCGACGTCGATGTTCAGCCGGGTTTCGCCGGATTGCAGGCGGAACACGTCGCTCACGCCCGTTTCGGGGTCGATGTCGCTGTCGATTTCGCCCAGCGGCGCGCCGAAGCGGAAGGTCAGCGTGTCGCCCGCCTCAAGCTCCACGCGCAGGCTGTAACTGCCGGGGCGCAGATTTCTGAAGTGATAGTAGCCATATTCGTCGCTGACGGTCTGCGCCGCGATATCCGCCTGTCCGTCCCCGTCCACGCGCAGGAGCGTCAGGGCGACGCCCGCGAGACCCGGCTCGCCGTAATCCTGCAAGCCGTTTCCGTTCTGATCCAGCCAGACCGTGTCGCCGATCTGAGCCGCTTGAATCGCGCCGAGGTTGAGGCTGTCGATTTTCTGCCCGCCCTCCAGCGTCATCGGCGCAGTCGCCGCCGTGCTGCCCCCCCCCGGCGCAACGCACGAGCCGCCCGCCTCGCCGCTCCGGTCGGCGAACAATTCGCCGCCAGGCAGGGTAAAGCGCAGCGAATAGCACCCGCTTCGAATCAGCCTGAAGCTGTATCGGCCGTCCTCGCCGACGGTCTGCTCCGCCGCAACGCCGCCGTTTTCATCCAGCAGCGCCACCGTCACGCCGGGGAGCGCCGGTTCCTGCGCGTCCATCACGCCGTCCGCGTTCTGATCCTGCCACGCGCGGCCGCCGACCGTCGCGGTTTCCACCGCCGTGATCGTTTCAAGCGTCAGGCGTTCGCCCATCGCGAGGTTGATTTCGCCCGTCTGCCCTTCCTGCGCGTCCGCATGCGTCAGTTCCAGCGCCGCGCCGCGCTCAAAGAGCCTGTCCTCCGGCAGCGCCATGCGCACCCGGTATTGACCCGGCCTGAGTGCCGTCAGCTCGAAATCGCCGTTTGCGTCCGTCTGCGTCGCCGCGACCACCGTGCCGCCCTGCGTCAGGGTAATCACCGCGTTCGGCGCGGTCACACGTCCGGCGATAGACGCCGCCGCAATCGCGCCGACGTTCATGGCCTCGCGGCTTTCGCCCATCGCCACGGAGAACGCCGCGCTCTGCGCGCAGCCTGCGTCCGTCTCCGCGATGGCGCTCTCGCCGCCGCAGGTGAACATCATCCCATCCGGCAGCGTCACGCGGAGCGTATAATCGCCCGCGCGCACAAAGTCCAGCGCATACCGACCGTTTTCGTCCGTCTCCGCATGCTTCAGGGTTTCTCCGCTGGCCGCGTCGAGCAGCTCAACCCACGCACCGGATACGCCCGCTTCCTTTTTGCCGTATACGCCGTCATATCGGCTGTCCTGCCAGACCGTGCCGGCCATCGTGCCGACCGCCACCACGCCGACGTCCAAATCCAGATTGTTTTCGCCGCTGAGGATGTCCACGCCGTCCGTCTGCCCGTTTACGCTGTCCGCCATCGGCACGACGCTGACGCGCCGCGTCCCGCTCGCGTTCTTCGCAAACGCATAGCCGTCCGCAAGGGTGAACGACAGCTCCGCCCTTCCGGGCATCACGCCGTCAAACCGGTAGCTGCCCGAAGCATCCGTCGTTGCGTTCAGGGTAGTGCCCGCGTCCGCGCCGTCCGTGATGCGCATCTGCACCGTCACGCCCTGCACGCCCGCGTCGCCGTTCTGCCTGCGGCCGTCGTCGTCCGCGTCCATCCAGACCACGCCGCCGACGGAGGTCGGCTTCAGTGCGCCGACGTTCACGCCCGAGAGTGTTTCGCCCATGTGCAATTCGCCCAGACCGATTGTGACCGCCGCTTCGTCCGTCCGCAGGGCGAGCGAATCCGCGCCGCCCACGGTATAGACATAGCCCTCCGGCAGCGTCACGCGGACGCTGTACGTGCCGGGCATCAGCCGGTCGAACGTAAATTCGCCGGTTCGGGTCGATTGCGTCTGCGCCATCTCCTCGCCGTCGCCGCCGAGCAGCGCGACCGTCGCGCCGCGCAGCCCCTCCGCCGTTTCGCCCATCAGGCCGTCATAATCGCCGTCCAGCCATACGCGGCCCGTGATTTTGCCCTGCGTCAGCAGGCCGAAGGAAATGCCCTCGACCTTCGCGCCGCCGAGCATCGTGAACGAGGCGGAATACCCGCGCCCGTCCCGTGTGCTTTCCAGCGGGAGAACGCTGTCCTGCGCCGCGCCGGAAAAGACGTAGCCCTCCGGCGCGTCCACGCGGAGTTTATAGCTGCCGGGCGTGACGCGCGCAAACGCGAACCGCCCGTTTTCGTCGGTTGTCGTGCTTTCCGTGATGAAGCGCCCTGCGCCGTCCATCAGGTGCACCTCGACGCCGGAGAGCAGCTCTTCCTCCGCCTGCCGTACGCAGTCGCCGTTTCGGTCGATCCAAACGGAGCCGGTCAGCGTCCCTCTGCGCACAACGCCCGCGTTCACCTCGCTGAGCGTGTCGCCGCCGGAGAGCGTCAACACGCGCGTGGTGGAAACCGAATCGTCGCTCTGCTGCACGCCGCCCTTGGCCATGCTGCGTTCCGTCGCGGAGAAGCCGCTATCCGCCTCCTTCGCCGTAAACCGCACGCGATAGCGTCCCGGCGCAACGCCCTCAAAGGCATAGCTTCCGTCCTCGGCGGTGCTCGCGGCGGCCACCGTATCGCCCGCCGCGTTCAGCAGCTCCACCTTCACATCCCTGCAATACAGCTCGCTTGCGCCGAGCTTCGCGTCCGCGTCGTCGTCATAATAGACTCTGCCGGAAATCGAGCCGGAGAGCATCGCGCCGATGTACAGCTTCACGCCGGTCTGCCCCATCGTCAGGGTGAACGGTTCGCTTCTGCCGCCGGATAGCGTCGTCTGGGGCACGCAGCTCACCGGCGCGGAGGCCGAAGCCGCGTCCGCCTGCTTCGTCGCGCGCCACTGACCCGGAAGCTGATAGGCAATCGCGTATTCGCCCGGGCTGACGCCCGCAAAGGTGACGTTGCCCTCCGCGTCCGTCCGATAGGTCACGGATTCCGCGTCCTCGCCGTTGACAAGGTGAATCAGCGTGACGCCGATCCCCTCAAACGCCTCTTCGTAAACGCCCTTGACGCCGTCCGCCTGCGTATCCTTGAACACGTTGACGATCAGCTGCGCCGGGATGGTCACGCCCGCGTCGATGTTTTTCACCTCGTCGCCGATTTGCAGCGAAATCGTCTGCGTGCTGCCGCTTTGGGTCAGCGCGCCGTATACGGCGGAATCCTGACCGTATTGGGTGAACGTCCATTCGCCGTCCAGCTCGAAGAGCACGCTGTATTCGCCCGCGTAGAGCGCGTCAAAGCGGTATCGGCCGTTTTCATCCGTCCGGGTCTCCGCGATGCTTTCGGTATGACCGTTCTTGACGCGCAGCAGCACGACGCGCAGATCGGAAACGGGCTGCGCGCCCTCCGCAATCACACCGTCGCCGTCGTCGTCGATGCGCACCGCGCCGGAAATGGAGGCGCTCTGGCACATCGTCACCGTGCCGAAATCCACAACGTCGCCCTGCGCCAGCTCCACCGTGCGGCGAATCTCGCCGTCCTCCGCATCCGCGGAGAGATAGCCCTGCGGCAGCGTCAGCACAACGTCGTATTTGCCCGGCAGCATCCCTGCGAAATCAAACGCGCCGCTGTCGCCCGTCATCACCACGGCCGGCTCCTCTTCGCCGCTCTTTTCCATTTCGAGGTTCAGCCCGCCGAAACCGACCGTCTGCCCGTCCGCAAGCTGCTCAAGCACATTGCCGTAGACCTCGCCCGCGTAAATGCAGCCCGCGTTGACGATATAATCGCTGTGGTCGCCGTCGATCACGAGGGTTTCGCTCAGGCCGTAATGCGTATCGCGCACGGCGCTTTGCAGATGGTCGGAATACAGCTCGCCGCTGGAGAAGATCACGCCGCTTCCCCCGTCAAACTGCACGGTATAGCTGCCGCCGGAGACGGGCGAAAACGCATAGCGTCCGTCCGAATCGGTGCGGCAGGCGCTGACAACCTCGCCCGCCCGCGTGAGCAGCGTCACGTTCAGCCCCGCGTAGCGCGCGGTTTCGTCCGCGTCCATCACGCCGTCGGCGTCGCTGTCCAGAAACGCAATGCCGCTGATCGTGCCGTCCACGCCCGCGGAGGCCGCCACAAACATGCCGCTGCCCGTCACGCCGAAGCTGTCCGTCCGTTCCGCGGTGCGCGCAATCGCCTGCTTCGCGCCGTCCGCCTGCGTCTGCACCAACAGCGTCCCGTCGAAGGTCGTCCGCGCGTTCAGCGTCGCCGCGCCATCCACGCCCGTTTTCACGTTCAGCGTGATCTGCCCCGGCGTAAAACCGCTCTCGGCCAGCTCCTCGCCGGTCTGCGCGTTCAGATAGGTGACGCGCACCGCGTCGATATCGTTGGGCACATCCGCAAAGCTCACGGCCGTCGGCCCTGTGAGCACGTCGGTCGTCTTGGCCTCGGAGGGCCGCCAGCCGCCGCCCGTCAGGCTGTATTCCACACGCGCGCGATAGCGGCCGCCGTTTTCATCCGTCGGCGCGGTGAGCACGAGGCTCTCAATCTTCACCCGCGCGCCGCTCTGCTCCGATACGTCGATCTGTACGCGCGGCTGAATCAGCGCCTCGCCCCGGCGCACGGCGGCGGTATCCACCGTCAGCAGGGTCAGCCCCTGCGCGTTGGCGGCGTATACGTCGTCGAGCAGCCCCTCGATCGTCCCGCTTTCCGGCAGAGACAGGCAGCGCATGCCCGCGCTCGCCACGCTTCCGCCCTGCGTCAGATACGGCGGAATCTCCACCGTGATCTCGCTGTTTTCGCAGAACGCATAGCCTTCGGCCGCCTCGATCTGGCGCAGCGTGTAGGTGCCGACGGGCACGGCCATCGGGTTGCGATAGGCCGAGTCGCCCATTTCAAAATCGAGCACCGCTTCGCCGTCGCCGCTCAGCAGCTCAAACCGCCCGCCGGAGACATGCGCCCCGGTGGATATATCCGTCAAATCCAGCTCAAAGAAGCCTCTGTCGCTGGAAACCGCGCAATCCAGCACGCGCGTCTCGCCCGCGGTCAGCGTGACCTCGTAGATCGTCTCGTCCGCCGCGAACCCGGCCGCGCCGCTCAATTCGCGCAGATAATACGTCGTGCCCTCCGGCTCGGCCGGAAGCCTGACGCTGACAGCCTTCTTTTCGCTCGGCGCGGCGTTGGCCCACACCGTCGTCTGCTCCGACGCGGAGGGGTACGGCGACAGGCTGCCGTTTTCCATCGTATACACGCCGTATTCGCCCGTCAGCGGCACGACGTAGGTTTGCAGCTTGTCGTTGAACGTCAGACCCGTTTTCGAGACGGACAGCAGCGCGTATTCCTCCAGCGGAACGCGCACGCGCTGCACCTCGCCGCCCGCAACGGTCACGGTCTGCTCGCCGGAAAGCGTGTAGCCCTCGGGCATCTGCGTCTGCCGGAGCACATAGGTGCCCGCCGCAAGCTGACCCGCGTAGAACGCGCCGTCCGTCAGCGCCAAATCGGTCGTCTGCCCGTCGGAAGCCAGCAGCTCAAAGCGCACCTGCGCCATCTGCTCCTGTTCGAGCGTCCCGCCCGTCAGCGTCACGCTCACGCCGCCGAGCGCATCCATGCACGTCAGCGTCACGTCGGTCTGCTGCGCGTTCTGCATGGTAAAGCGCGCCGCCTGCGGCGCGGTCATGCCCTGCGCGAGCCCCTGCGTCTGCACGGCGTATTCGCCGGGCGCAAGGCGGACGGAACACACGCCGTCCGCGTCGGTTTGCAGCAAAATGCCGGTGTCGTTCACGCTCTGCCCGCCGCTTTGTACGCTGTAAATCCGCACCTGCGCGCCAGAAAGCGGCTCCTCGGCGGCGTTTCCGTTCGTATCCAGCTTGCGCACCGAAACGGCGAACTGCGCCAGCCCGTAACGCGCGTGCACGAGGCTGATTTCCCCGGCTTCGCCCGCAACGGCAGCGCACGTCGTCTGCGCCGCGCGGTCATAGCCCTCCGGCGCGCTCTGCGTCGCAATCGTCGCTTCGCCCGCGGCCATCGGCGGCGTCACCGCGCGCCCCGTTTCGTCCGTCGTCACGGTATAGCTTTGACCGGCCGAATCCGTCACGTCATACGCCGCTCCGGCAATCGCGTTGCCGTCTTCATCGACGCTGTGCAGCACCAGCCGCGTCTGTGCCGCCGCAAAGGCGATCGTCTCCTCGCGGCTGGGCAGCGTGAACGGCTCGGACTGCGGCAAAACGCCCAGCCTCGCCGCATCGCTCTTCGCCAGCCTCAGCACATATGTACCGCTCAGCGCCTCCAGCGAGACGCCGCCATCCTGAATCTGCACGTCGTCCGCCGTCAGCCGCCCATCGTCTGCCGTCAGCAGCTCAGCCGTCAGCAGCCCATTCAGCGCCGTTTCCTGCCGCGCGCCCGTATCGTCGATCTCCGCGCGCACCATCGCAAAGCGTTGATTTTCGAGCGTGAGCAGGCGCACCGAAACCTGCGCGGCCTGTCCCGCTTCAACGCAGATCGTCTCGTTATTCGTTTCGCCGAGCTGGGTGTTTTTCGGTGCGGTGATTTCCTCGACGCGGTAAACGCCCGCCGGAAGCGGGTCGGAAACCGCCAGCCCGTCCGCGTCCATCGCATACGGGCCGTAGACCTCGCCCGTCTCCTCGGAGGCGTAGCTGACCGCGCCGCCGGATACCGCGCGCCCGCTCTCGGCCTGCATCACAATGCGCCCCATGCGGCTCGCCGCCGCCAGCTCGACCTTCGTGGTCTGGCCGCCGCGCACGATCAACTGCCCCTGCGTGAAGGGCAGTAGGATATCCGCGTCCCCCGCATAGGAGAGCGTCACGTCGTAGCTGCCTTCCGGCAGCGCCGCCTGCGCCATGCCGTCGCTGTCCGTCGTCACGTCGCCCTGACCGATAATGTGCAGCGTCAGACCGGCGAGCGGCTTTTCCTCCCGCTCGCCCAGCGCGTTGACGGATACCACCGTCGCCGCCGCCTGCACCGTGCCCGGCGCGGGATGCTCAAAGACGACGCTCACGGCGGATGCAAGCGCCACCTGCGCGCTCGCGCTGTCGTTTTGCGCCGGAAGAACGCCCTCCGGCAGCTCGGTTTCCGAAACGGTGTAGTTTCCCTCGCGGTCGCAGAGCAGCACCGCTTGTCCGTTTCCATCGGTCGTCAATTCCGTTTGCGCGCCCGTCTCGTCCGTCGCCGTCAGGCGAACGCCTTCGATCGCCTCGCCCCGCTGGTCGCGCACCGTGATGTTCAGCCGCCCCTGCGCCTTGTTCTGAACGACGATTTCGCCGTCCGTCACCGGGATCAGCGTCTGGCTGTCGAACGTGTAGCCCTCCGGCGCGCGTTCCTGTCTCAGGTAAAACTCTGTGCCCTGCGGCAGGCTGAAGCGCGTCTCGGTTTCGCCCGTGCGGATGCGCATCGGCTCGCTGGGCAGCAGCGGATTTGCCCACGGCGTGAGCTTTCCCTCGCTGGAATAGACGTACACGCCGAATTCCGCGCCCGCCAGCGCCTCCACGGTCTCCTTTTCGCCGTTTTCGCCGCTCTTCACGCCCTCAACGCGCAGGCTGATGGCGCCCATGCCGGCCGGGTCCGACATGGCGGGTACATAAATATAGTCGCCAAGGCGTTTTTCCTCCGCGACTGCCGCTGGGTTCCATTCAAGCATCGCCAGCGCGCACACCAGTGCCCCGGCTTTGATGATTTGATTCAAAACATTTACCTCCGCTTTTGAGAGAAAAGCTCAGTTTGTTCCTCCGCATCGCGCTTATCCGCGCGCTGAAAACACGTTCCAGAATGAACAGCGTTTTCCATTTGATTCATTTTAATCCATCCGGCGGGTCTTGTCAAGAAAAGCGAATTGCGCTATACTTTTGGGTGTTCTAAACGGAGGCGTAGCTTATGAATAAAACATATACAGAAACCTTTACCGTCCGCGCGACGGACTGCGATTTTGAGCGCCGCATGCGGCTGGACGCGCTCTTTGTCGCCATGCAGGAGGGCGGCGAGCGCCACGCGCTTGCCCTCGGCGCGGGTTATGACCAGATGATGGCGCGCGGGCTGTTTTTCGCGCTGGCGCGCATCCATGTCAGCACCCTGCGCGCGCCGCGTCAGGGCGAAACCGTGGTGCACACGACATGGCCGGGCGAAATGAACCGCTTCTTCTGTCCGCGCTACCACGTCTTCTCTCTGGAAGACGGCACCCCGCTGGCGGCCGCCGGCGCGCTCTGGGTGATGCTCGATACGAAGCAGCGCCGCATTGTCAGCCCGCAGAAGGTCGATCTCGGCTTTCCGGATAACAGCGATCTGCCCGCGCCGGTCGCTTTGCCGACGCGCCTGCCCGCGCTTCGGGGCGAAACGCCGCAGGTCTTCAATCGCACGCCGCAGTATTCCGATTTCGACGTGAACGGCCACGTCAACAACACCAAATACATCGCGTGGCTCTGCGACGCGCTCGGCTTTGACGCGCTGCGTGGCGCGTACATCGGCGACCTCGTGGCCGGGTATGAAAAGGAAATCCGCGGCCACGATGCGCTTCGGCTGACGCTCGCCCGGCAGGATAACGCTTTCTCCTTCCAGATTGCGTCCGCCGCAAACGAAAAGCACTTTGTCGCAGGCGGAACGCTGCGCCCGGAGGGTTGAGCATGAACGATATTCTGCGCGCCATGCGCGAGCGAGCGCTCGTCGATCCCTCATTCCGGCAGGCGATTTTGGCGACCCGAAACGCCGCCGATCCGCTGACCGCTCTGTGCGAGCTGGCGCAGGCCAACGGCTTTAACCTGACGCTGGCGGACATCATCTCCGACGGGGAGGAATTTTCCTGCAACCAGACGAAATCCACCAACGGCGGCAACCCCATGCCCTACGATTGCTTTGACGATTCCTACGAGATGTTTCTGCTGTCGCTGTAATTAAAACAAATATAATCATTGAGCAAAAAGCAAATTCTGCATAAAACGCAGGCGCGCACTGCGCGACTTATCGCCTAGGCGGAAAATAACTCGATCAAAGAGCTCCCTCTTCGAGGGCGTAGAGCTTGCCGCCCGCTGTGCGGGAGGCAGGCAAGCGGAACGCCGAAGGTCT
>ERZ825324.3530-NODE-3530-length-14316-cov-5.019844_pt1 | contig 14316 bp, 16 predicted proteins | sample MGYA00519859_ERZ825324 | MGnify/ENA primary metagenome ERZ825324 (study PRJEB31778, sample SAMEA3449198) | human gut metagenome | biome: human gut; feature: human-associated habitat; material: faeces | place: United Kingdom | collected 2010/2012 ... | reverse complement strand
AAAATGTCAATGTTCTCTATGGTTCAAGTGAACCGAATTTATTTAATTTTTAACCCCGTCCATTTTTAGTGGACAGTAGTGAAAAATCATTACAAATAAGCGACTTAACAGTGTTTAGTTTGGACAGTTGCTAAACAGCGTAAATCTGAGATTGTTACAAGCGCATAACAATCCTCACAAAAATTTCATCTTTTCGTATATTAGGAGCGCATATTAGAATTTTTTAGTATCTTTGCACTTTGGGAAGCCTCTCTTTTTAAGAGAGGATAACTCATTCTCATTCCTCAGTCACAGTGTCCTGCAATGGAAACGCATAAAGGAATTAAAAAAGAGTGTGCGACGCCAGCCTATGGGACTGACGACCGCGAAGCGCGTTCAAAATTCTGGATTGCGGCTTACACACGACCTAAAAGCGAAAAAAAAGCTGCTGTCGAACTTGCTAAATCTGGTATTGAAACTTACGTGCCGATTCAAACTCAAATAAAGGAATGGAGTGATCGGAGAAAAAAGGTTGAAGTCGTAGTTATACCTATGATTCTTTTCGCCAAAGTCGCAGTAGAGGACATACTTACCGTAAAAAAGCACCCCCTCATCATTAATGTGTTAGAATATCCTGGCAGAAAGGAGCCGGCCAATATCCCAGAGGAGCAAATCATCAATCTTAAGTATATGCTTAAAGATGCGGTTTCTCCTGTGACCTTTATTGAACACCCATTCAATCTTACAGATACAGTTAGAGTCACAAGAGGAAACCTCATTGGTTTGGTAGGCAAGGTTGAGCGGATAACAGAAGGCAAGAACAAACTTGTAGTCTGTTTAGATATGTTGGGAGGCGCAATGGTCGAAATTGATTCCGAGGATTTAGAAATTTATAATGATTGAACTTGCTTACATAGCTCGGCCACTAATTGGCGCTGTTATAGGTTATATCACAAATGATATAGCTATCAGGATGCTGTTCCGCCCAAGAACAGCAAAATATATTTTTGGTTGGAAATTACCATTTACTCCGGGCTTGATTCCCAAAGAGAAATCTCGCATAGCGGCTTCTATTGGCGATGCAATCAGCAAGAATCTCATGAACAGAGAAGTCTTGGAAAAGACTTTATTAGCGGATGAAATGATTGACAAAATCAAGAACGGAATAAATGATTTTGTCAACAATCAGAAGCATAATAATGAAACTGTCGAACAATTCCTAAGTCATTATCTATCCGCAGAAGACGTAAAATATTTGAGCGAAAGTATCTCGAATGACTTATCGTCTCAGATACATACAGCTCTTTCATCTGCTCAACTTGGAACCAAGATAGCCAGTATTGTTGTAGCTCATGTTATGGAGAAAGTAAAAAACGGCTTACTGGGAATGTTTGGGGCAGATCAGTTCATCGCTATGGTCGCTGCCCCGGCAGAGAATCTTCTCGCTAAGAACATCAATGAAATGCTATCCAATCACTCGCAAGAAATGGTAGGCGCACTTATCGATGATCAAATCAAGAACTTTATGAACGTTCCGATGAAAAATCTTTTCATCGGAAGAGAAAAGCAGATAGAAAAGGCCGAAATGACCATTCTATCCTTATACAAGACCTTGGTGACAGAGCAACTCCCCCGGATTCTTGACACCATCAACATAAGCAAGATTGTAGAATCTCGCATCAACGAGATGGATGTCAAAGAGTCGGAGAAACTCATCCTTGAGGTAATGAATCGAGAACTGAAAGCCATCGTTTGGCTGGGTGCATTGCTCGGCTTTGTGATGGGATGTGTTAACTTGTTATTCTAAAGAATATGAAATTAGAAGATATTGGCTGGAGCGTTTTAAGAGCATTTAGTGATGGAATTGATTCAGCAAACAATGCCGTTAAAAAACATACTGGGAAGAGTATATTTGAGAGAATGCAGGAAACCGAAAAAAAGACGAACAACTTAAAAGTGATAATCCCACTCTTTGGACGGCCAAACATCTCGCATCTGGCACGCTAAAGGGGATTATTGGATCTTCTCTTCATAAAGACTAATTAATTATTTTTGTCAATACTATTTACGAAGACAACAATGAATGCAGTAAAAGAAGTAAAGGGACTTAAATGTCCAAATCACGATTATGTAAGGGATAACTATCATTTCCTCTATGAGCCGAGTTATCCTGGAGCAAAACCGTTGAATAGCACAAGATGCATAAGATGCGGATATACGATGTCTTTGCATAAAGTTCAGAAGTAAAATCTTTCTTAGAATAAGATAGATAACCCGAATATAAATTTATAAACATATTATGAGTCCTGTAATTCAAAACATACTATGGTGCGTAGCTGGAATTGCTAGCGTTATTGTAGTTGTTAAACTATTTAAGAAAACGCCACCTGACCCAGTTCCTCCTGTTTCGCCAACAAATGTCTCTGAAAGCAATGGCTCTATTGCTCCAAAGGTAAAAGTAGCAGCACAGAGCAAAACAGCAAAGCAGGCATTTTTAGAAAACGTGGAAAAATTCCGTGATATTCTCCCACAATTAAACGATTCACTCAATCTTGAATCATGGTCTGAACAAATTGTAGACATAAACAATGCCCAATTAACCGCATTATGGAAGCGTTGTTTAAAAGATACAGCTGTTTGGAAACAGATGCTGTCATCTTGGGGACTACGTCAAGATACATGCAAGTCGTTTACATATCTTGAAAAATATGCAAACATGTATGATACAGCAGATAAAAGCGATCCCGAAGTAGGCTCTAGATACAGAGTAATCGATGGTTGTTGGATTCTAACAGACAATAATTCCGGTGACAAACGAGTTATCAAGAAAGGCATCATTGAAAAATTATGAAAAAGCCATATACCATAGCGTTCTTCGGGCAAACAGGGTTTGGAAAAAGTTCGTTAATTAACGCCTTATTTGGAACGAGTTTTAATACAGATCCTTTGGTTTCTTGCACCAAAGAATTATACTCCGTTACTATCTATGGTTCCAATGATGAGTTATTGACAGTATATGACACTCCTGGCATTGGAGAATTTTCAACTAATTCTAAATACCAAAAGTTTTACGACTACGCAGTTCAAGAGGCGGATTGTATTGTTCTTACTGTTTCATTAGACCGAACTGATTCTACAGCACAAGAACTTTTAGAGAGCTTGAAATCAAATGTTAAGAGCGACAATGTTAAGTTTGTAATTGCACTTAACAGAATTGATTCCTGTGGAGTTGGCGGTTCGGGTAATGATTATGTTAGCTGGGATACCGAAAATAATGGACCTACCGAAGATGCACAAAATAGGATAAATCGAAGATTAATCACAATCAAAGATAATTTTGACGACATATTTTTACCGTTTACGATTGTACCTGTATGTGCAATCCGAAATTATGGTCTCAAAAATCTATACAATGCTATAACAAGTCATGAATAACAAAGTTATTATAGAAGAAGCGACCAACGAGGAAGTTGAACATTACAATTTCTTTATTGAGAAATTGTTTGCTTCTGTTTTTAAGAAAGCAACCGTTTCTCGAAGCGATCAAGAACAAGTCTTTGGGAAGCTCTCAGAGGAAATTACGGGTAAACCCTTTCGTGTCGCTATCATAGGGCAATCTGGTGTAGGTAAATCGTCCACTCTCAATGCTGTGTTCGGTCTTGACTTACCAACGTCAGATATTGAAGAAGGGACCACAGAAATCATCGAAAAGATATTTCCTATGAGAGATGGTTTCAATTTGTCCATCTATGACATGCCTGGCCTTTTGCAAAGCAGAAAGAAGGACAAAGAGTACATTGAAATGTACAAAGAAATCCTTCCAAAATGTGATGTAATTGTCTATATCATCAAGGCAAACTCTCGAAATATTGGTGACGATTGCAGAATATTAAAAGATATCGTTCTACCTATATGTAATGAGTCTTCCGTTAAAGACAATCTGATAATTGCCGTTAATAAAGTGGACATAATCGGAGAAAGCTTTGATGCAAATGATCCTGATTTGGTTTGGGATCCAATCTCGAATGTTCCCTCCAAAAAGATGCATAACTGCATTTTAAAGAAACGAATGGATATATTTGAGAAACTTATTTCCGAAAATCTGGTACTTCTCAATAATCCTCAAGCAATTAAACCGGAACAGGTGGTTTTCTACTCCGCCGTGTGGGGATATAATTTGAAGCAATTCTTGTTGGCAATTACTCGAGCAGGGAAGCGAGGTTTTATATGGACATCAACCATAGGTTATGACCTACTCGTTGAGGCCGAGAAGAAGAAAAAATAATCATATTTACACCGACTAATAATTTCTCAATTCAATCTGCCAAGTATGACACCTGAAGAAAGAAAAGATTATAACAAATTAACCAAAGAGGGCCAGAAGTTTTATGATTTATATCAGGGTATGCATCCTGATTGGAGTCATGCCCAATTAATGACCATGGTTACAATTTGTTGTCAAGACCCATTCAAAAAGAATCCACTCGCTACAATGAAAGACATTTTAGCAGAATGTGTTCGCAAGGCCGACAGTTTTATGGCTGAAAATTTCCCCAATCTATATCCTTCGGTGAAAGACTTCTTTAATACTATTGGGAACGCCATTAAACGTGCGGCACAAGTAACATGGGATTTCTTAGTTAACTTGTTTTCTAATTTTTAAATATATGACAAAGGAAGAATTATATCAAGAAATTCGAGAAACTCATCCGGAATGGTCCGATGAGCAAGTGTGGACTCAAGTGAGTATCCGCATTTCGGGAGAAGATACCATATCCATGAATCCTGACATGAAAGCCAATGATAATGAAATTGTAAAGACTATTATCGAAGTCGCCGAACGATGGATTCGTGAAAACCTCCCTTACATATGGGAAAAAGTCAAGGAATGGTTCGCCAACATTCTAAATAACATCATCGACTGGTTCAAAGAACGCGGCTGGTCATTTATCACAGACATCTTCACAACTGCCTACTAAAAATGAACAACAACGAACGTTACAATCATTACAAGACTTTGCATCCTGAGTGGAGCGAAGATCAAATTTGGGCTGCCATCAGTATCGAAATGGAAGCCGAGAACGTGCTTGACCAAAAAGGTCAAGATATAACAGCAAACGACCCAGACATCATCAAGGAAATTCTTGATGGTGCAAAAAAATGGCTCCAAGAGGTACTTCCAAATGTATTCGCCAAAGTTGCGGAGTTCTTTGACCGGCTCATTTCTACTATCGGGGAGTGGATTCAAAAAGGATTATCCTTCGTGGTTGAATCAATAGCTAAACTACTTGGGAAAAACTAAATCTCGCAATCAAAAGGACTGTTTTTTGCTAAATTGTCAAATCATGGATGAGTCCAAATATTTACAGAGAATGCGGGAAGCCGTCGAGAATCCACGGCTAACATGCCTTTTCCTAGAAGTGCAAATGAAGCCCTCGCAAGATAGACATTTTAATGAAGCATTTAAGGGCTTTGAAATTCTTAAGGAATATATCGCCACTGGCAATAAAAATTTGTTAGAGCAGGCTCATCGTAGTTTTGACTATGTGACAAATCAAGACTTAAAATACGTAAGATCATTATCATATCTAGGGAAAGCTATCGTCGCTGGCTTTTATCAAGAAGGGAAATGGTTCAAATATGCTTATAGCAATCTTGACCAAATCATCGATATGACTCTTTGGAGCGCCGACTATCAAACTTTTATAGAAGAACTCCAAACCGAATGTCGGCATCTCAAAGAAGATATGAAATCAAGAGATTCTGAGCTTTTCCCTTTTGGAGCTATGTTTAGAGACTGGTTTTAAAATATACCCATAAATAGAAAATGAGTTTACAAGGAAGTTTCAGCCTATATTCGCCTCAGCGATTAGGCGGCCATATCAAACTTTGGCAGTTTGTGCTCAAGAACACCAACATGATGTTCAGCGAAACTGTCGATGTTATGATATGTGATTGCTACGGTCAAAAACCATTCTACTTTCGCAATGTAAAATTGAAAGCCGGACAATCTGTTGCTTTCAATTTGGACACTGTAGATTGGGAATGGTATCAGGATGATTTTGCTGCAATCATTGATTCCAACAATAAAATCCTCAAGAAGTGGCAATTCCATATTAAAGAATATAAGCCCGGCGAATGTCCCGATTGCCATGGTACGCATAAATGTCGTTATTGCCATGGCCAAGGAATGATTTATCCTCCTGGCAAGATATGGGAAGCAACATCCTGCGAGCATTGTGGCGGAACTGGAATATGTCATACATGTGACATCAGTCGGCGCAAGCCAATGCCCGGACTTGGGCCAACCGGCCTTAAACCTTTCTAATATCCGAAAATATGGGGATGAAAGGTAAATTTGAATGGTATAATTCACTTCGTGCCGGAGGGAGGAAAGCTATTTCCTTCACCCTAACTTGCGATAATTTATTTCAAAGCGAGACCTTTGATTGTGCCATAATGAGTAGTAATGGAACTGCTCAACCTATGATTTGGAGAAATCAGATATTAAAGGCCAAACAATCATTAAGGTTTAATTTTGACACGGTCGATTGGCAATGGTGCAATGGTGATACGTTTGTGATTTTAGGTAAAAATGATTCTATAAAACATAAATGGCCGTTGAGTTTGCAGATGTATGCCCCTGGAGAGTGTCCGGAATGTCATGGAACTCACAAGTGCAGAAAATGCTCGGGGAAAGGTTTTGTTAATATGCCCGGACATACCATTGAGCAATGCGAAATTTGTCATGGAACTGGCGTTTGTCAAACCTGTTATATTCCCCAGCGGAACGGTCAACCATTGAATGATCCAATTCAAGATGGATTTGCGCAAACTTCCGGAAAAACCGCAAGGAATAGGCAAATTGAAAATCTTCGTAAAAATATAACAGACTTACAAGGTAAGATACAGCGTACTCAATGGGATATGCAAATGATGCAATTAAAAGATATGGATAGGACTAATTCCAGTGTATATCTAAGCTATAATCAATTGTTGCATCAGTATAATATCCAGATGATAGATTTACAGAGCCAATTAGAACAATTGGAAAACATGCAATAAGATATGAATCAGGAAGCCATAAATCAAATTTTTAATGCAGCAAAGGGTGGAGACTGGTTCGCTCTGGCTGCTTATGGTGTCTTATTGTATGAAGGCATTGATTTACCGAGAGACGCTAACAACGGTTTAAGCTATTTGCAAATGGCTTCAAATCAAAATGTGTTATGGGCTAAGGATATGTTGATGTGCATTCAGCATGTTAATCCTTCATCGAATGTTCGTCATAATGCGATTGTTTCTACTGATGCGGCAAATCAACTAAGAAATTATGCAGGACAAGGCAATGCATGGGCTAAGACTATTTTAGCAGAGGCAATGTATACAGGATATGGAATGCCACAGGATAGGGCTCAAGCCATTCAAGATTTAAGAATGGCAACAGTTCACGGCAATCTATGGGCAGCTGATATACTAAGTAAAATTCAAAGTTCATCTTCGTCCTCAAATAACATAAACTCATCACGTAATTTTAGTGAATCTCCTGTTTGGGATCAGTTTAGACATCGGCCGACCTCCAGTCAAAAACCCACCTCCAGTAACAAACCTACTCAGCAACATACAGACTCAATGTCGGAGTTGGATAGTTTAATTGGATTAACACGTGTTAAGGAAGAAGTGAGGTCTCTTAAAAACTTTGTTGAAGTTCAGCAAAAAAGAGAAAGACAGGGTCTAAAGAAAGCATCTGTTTCTTATCATTGTGTGTTTTCCGGTAGTCCGGGAACAGGTAAAACAACAGTGGCGCGAATTGTCGCCTCAATATACAAGGAGTTAGGACTGTTGAAGAAGGGACATTTGGTTGAGGTTCAACGTGCAGATTTAGTTGCAGAATACCTTGGACAAACGGCCCCAAAGGTGAATGCAAAAATAGATGAAGCACTTGACGGCATTTTGTTCATTGACGAGGCCTATACTCTTGCACAAGGGAAAGAAGACTCTTTCGGTCAAGAAGCAATTGACACATTACTTAAACGAATGGAAGACGACCGAGACAGACTTGTCGTAATAGTTGCAGGATATAGTAATGAGATAAAAACATTTATTGATTCTAATCCCGGTTTACAATCAAGATTCAACCGATATATCAACTTTGACGACTATTCTCACATTGAATTAATGGAGATATTGCTACGCAATCTTAAAAAAGGCGAATACCACATCACCGAAGATGCTCATCGTAAAGCATTCCAAGTAATTTACCGAGAAGTGCAGAAAAAAGATGCTCACTTCGGTAATGCGCGTTTTGTTCGCAACTTGTTTGAAAAGATTATTCAACGTCAAGCAAATCGTCTGAGTAAAGTTCCGAATCCTACGCGCGCCCAATTAATGGAAATAACAGAAGAAGACATATAAATCAAGTAATGTGTATGTATAAAAAGAAAATACAAGAAATATCGGAAATTGGACTTCCGATTTTGTTGCATGAAACACAGTCTCAGCTTAAGGTTCAGGAAAAGGAGTCGGTAGACTTAATTGATACCCATAAATATGTGAAAATCCCTATTATGGGATTATTCAATGCGGGTAAAACTTCTTTGGTTAATGCTCTGGTCGGGCACAATAACCTGCTTCCAGTGGATATAATACCTACGACTGCTATTCCTTGTGAAATTTATGCAGTCAGTGATTCTGTGCTCCAACACGCTGAGATATTCCGAAAAGGTCAACTTATATATAATGGACCCATAGAAGGATACGGTTCGGTTGATATTATTCCAGGTGATTTAGGAAGAATCTTTATTGACAGTCCTTTCACTAAAGCTTGCCAGGAACATGGTATAATTCTTGTGGATATGCCCGGCTCTGATTCTGGCATTAGAGAACACAATGAAGCAATTGTCCGTTACATTAAAGATGGTACTGTCTTCGCACTTATTTCAAATGTTTGCAACGGGTCATTGTCTTCAGTGGAAATAGCTTTCCTCAATGAATTGGAACAGTACGGACTTCCCTGTGCCTTGTTCCTTTCGAAAACAGATTTGAAGTCAGAAGAAGATGTCTCAGAAGTAATGTCTGTCTACTCTGATCAGTTCCATCGCATAATGGGGAAGACAAGCTTTGTCGGAACAGTCTGTGCGGCTTCAAATGATGTTGAATCCTTTGTTAAGTGGATAGATTCGCTTGATATTGATGAAATTCGACGTAATCGGGATATTCCCGTTGTCAGAAAATATCTTGACGAAGTGATTGCTGCCGTTTCAACTTATCGCGACCTGTTGACTCCTGATATACATATAGATGATATCGGAAGGCAAATTGCTGAATTAGAAAAGCAATTAGCTGATCTTAATAAGTCAATGAATGATAGTATTAATGAGGCCGATAGCCCCGAAAAGTCTACACAGGATATATTGGATGCTGTCCGTAATGAGATGGCTCGGCAAAGCCGACTGGTGGCAGAATCCATATTGACAGAGAATTCTGCTCAGGTCAACGACACTATTATGTCGATTATCCGTCCTGCATTATTGAAAGCTCTCAAAGAGGAACGCGAACAGTTTGTGACAGCCATGAAAGCCGAACTTGACGCAGTAACAAACCGGATTCTGGAGAATATAGACATCCATAATGATGCAATAATTGATTTGATATCGGAGAATTCGGATGAGATAATCTCTTCCCTTCAGTTGCTGGCGGATCGCCTTATGAAGTCAGATAATCAGTTTGCAAATCTACTTGGGCTTATTATTAATATTGTTGCGGAGTATATTCCTGACTTCCTTCGTCAGATATTCGGCGGACAAGAAAAGGCTATAAGAAAGATAGAACAAAAGTTCATGGGCACTTTTACAAGCCAGGTTCTCGAATCTTTGCGGCCCATAGTTCGTGAGCAAGTTCAGGAGCAACAGAAGCAGATTCTGGAGAATGTACGCATTAAGTATGAACAGAAAATTGCTCAGATAAAAGAAGCCCTGAAATATCTGAAAGAGGAAAGAGATGCCGGTGTCTCCAATTTTAATGGCCAATTGCAGGAAATTGATTGTGTTTTGGCTAAACTGAATGATATACATAAATCTCTTTGAACAGAATGGGATTCAATCGATTCAATCAAGGTGAACTGGATGTTGATGACATTGATGTATCGGTTGCCTCAGCGTCAAAGGAGCAAAACGCTCCTTTGACGCTGAGGACAAATCCATCGGTGCCAACCACAATACGTCTTAATCCTTATCTGTGCTCTCCGGAGAAGGCATTGTCTGTAATGGGACGGATTTGCTCCGCAAAACCTTCTGATAACATGAAAAAATGGAATTCGGCAATCAGCGAAATCCTTTTTTATGAAAATAAGAATGAAGGTGGGGGAAAAAACGATGAAAAGGCGGATGAGAACCGCAATCTGAGGTCGTATTTCTCCTCGAACAGATCTTTATTTGCTAATCAGGATTTTATATATAACATCCAAAGCCGGCTCAGATTTTTGCTTTTAGAAATGGACAGGCAGATGCGCCGGTATATTCCCAAGGCAGTGTTTGTATCCGTGGGAGGATTATTTAGCGGGGGTAAATCGTCTCTGTTAAACTATCTACTGGACTATGACGGTCTGCTCCCTGTCAACATTGGCGCCAGTACAATGGTGCCTGCTATGCTTTATTGCGGGAATTTAGCCGACAAAGTTTCTGTTTCAGGAGTTAATAATCTTGATGCCATAGTTTCTCTTGATACCGATATCCTTAATTGTATCAGTCATTCGGATGAAAAGAATAAGATTTCAAGTAACATTGCAACTACTCTCCAGCATTTCATAGTTCAGGTAAGGAGTAAACAGTATCAGAATATCGTGTTTGTCGATACTCCCGGATATGATAATGCCGAGGATAAGTCAGCGCGGCTGAGTTCAGATGATGAACTGGCCGATAAATATCTTTCAATGGGAGACGTAATATTGTGGCTGATTCCGGTTACAAACGGGGAATTAACTCCTGGTGATATCAACCGTCTCATGGCTTTAGGGAACGGTGATAGTAGCCAATGCAAGGAATATATTGGAATTGTGCCTCGTCCCCGCAAAATCATAATTTTGATTACAAAAGCTGACTTAAAGGATGAGGAAGACGGAATGGATGTCTTCAGAAAAATTTGTGATTCCGTCTCTACTATGGATTTTGTTGTAGACGTAGCACTCCTTTCCGCTGCTGATAAGGACAAAAAGAAATGGGATGAATTCTGGCATTCCCGTTCAGGCGATGATTTTGAGACAATCCTGAAAAGAGTGATAGATCAAGTCCCGGTTCATTACGAGACTACAAAATGCATTGCTGAGATTCATAGGTTGTTTGATTTTGAGATTTCTGCTTCGAAAAAACGCGTTTCCGATTATGGGAAGATATGTCAGAAAATTAAGCAAAAATGTCTGTATACAATTCCTGAAATATCAAAGGTGAAGCGGGTTAGAGAAGATTATCTTGAGAAGTATAATAATCAGCCTGTTGAGATTAGAAAAATAATAATAGAATATTTTGACGCACAAATAAATAATCTGGAGAATACCTATAAAGTCTGTTTGGATAAGATTAACCGGTTCAGTAAACAGAAAGCAGCATTTGAAGATCATTTGAATCGATTGCAGCGCTGGTCAATTGACCTTGAAAAATGGTTCGAGTCTGAACCGATTCTGGATTATCACGGTAGGGATGAGTTTTTGGAGCAAAAGGCGAATGAGAAGATATGTGTTTATTTAAGGAGTTATAGAAACAAGAAATTTAAGAACGCATATGTCCATTTCTGGGACAATGAATCCTCAACGCAATGGCCGGGGATTCCTATGACTTTCCTGGTGAAGTCAAAGCGTTTCAACATATGGAAGGCTGAAATCCCCAAAAATGTTACTGGAATTGTATTTGCTTTGGTAAATGATGACGGCGATAAATGGATGCAAAGTATTGATTTCAAAGGCAATGTAGTCAGTGATGGTTGCTTGTATAATCTAAAGAAATGTTTGGGCAAGTTGCCTTTAAAATATCTGAAAGACGATGATGACAAGATGTCTTCGGATTCCAACTGCTTTACTGAAAATTATGATAAACAAAATCTTTACGAGACGTCTGATGATTTGGAAGGATTAGTTGTTAATCCCGATATTTTCAATGCCATTCGTTCTCATCAATATGATAATCTTCTTAAATCCCTTACAAAAAAACAGGATATCTCTGCGGTATATAATCAACAGGGAATGTCTGCGGTGACGGCAGCAGCCCATTCTGGCTTTCAAAAGGCATTGGAGCTGTTTGTTCGTGTCTGTGGCACAGAAATACTGAATATTGCAGATAAACGGGGATTCAATGCACTGCATTCTGCTTGTGCGTCCGGAAAATTTGAGACTGCGGCCGAAATATGCAAATGTGATCCTAATCTTAAAAAGTATTGTACCATTGATGGTAGAAAAGTATCAGATGTCGTATCTGTAGAATATAAAGCAATTTTTCAAAAATCAGGAATAATATGACAGTTAAAGAAGCATCACAAATCCTGGCAGAAAATCTGCAGCAATTTGAATTACCGATTGAAACTAAGGTAGTTAAGCTTGCGAATGATAAGATGAAAGGGATTATCAAGGAATATATTTCCGGCCTTGAGAACCTGCAGAACGAAGACGAACCACTTTGTCTTGGTATTGTAGGTCAAATGAAGGCCGGCAAATCAAGTTTTCTCAATACATGGTTGTTTGACGGAGATTCTGTGCTTCCTATAGCCGCTACCCCTATGACAGCCGGTCTTACGACTCTTGAATATACGTCTGGCTCAAGTCGTCTTGAAGTATGTTATTATTCGAAGGAAGACTGGAATAATATAAAAGTTGAGGCTGACGCATATAATGATTTGAGAAGATCATTACTTCTGGATAAGCCTGAACTTGCTGGCAACGACAATGCTATTGAGAGAGAAATGGAGCGTATGACTACTGATGCCCAGAGGGCATCGTACTCTCTGATAAACCTTAATTCCGCAACACTTTGATTTAACTTTATTTATAAGTTCCTGAGCAACAAAAAGTTGCCCAGGATTTTGCCATGTCAGATTTTTCACTTATCTTAGTGTTGCAATTCAAAACAAGCGTAAATCGTAACAAGACATGGCAAAGGTACAAATAAAATCTGAGAAACTCACACCTTTTGGCGGTATTATTTCAATCATGGAGCAATTTGACTCCATGCTTTCACCCGTTATCGACTCAACACTGGGTCAGAGATGCCGCAGTATCATCGGCTATAAGTATAGCGAGATTGTCCGTTCGCTGATGAGCGTGTACTTCTGTGGAGGCTCATGCGTGGAGGATGTAACATCGCATCTAATGCGTCATCTCTCGTATCATCCGACCTTGCGCACATGCAGCTCAGATACCATCCTCAGAGCCATCAAGGAACTGACACAGGAAAACATCTCATATACTTCCGATAAGGGCAAGACCTATGATTTCAATACTGCAGACAAGCTCAACACATTGCTTATAAACGCTTTGGTTTCAACAGGAGAACTGAAAGAAGAGGAAGGTTACGATGTGGACTTCGACCATCAGTTCCTTGAGACAGAGAAGTATGATGCAAAACCGACCTACAAAAAGTTCCTCGGCTACAGGCCTGGCGTATATGTTATCGGTGACAAGATAGTCTATATCGAGAACAGCGATGGCAACACGAATGTGCGTTTTCATCAGGCAGACACCCATAAGAGATTCTTCGCTCTTCTGGAATCCCTGAACATCCGTGTAAATCGCTTCAGGGCAGACTGCGGTTCCTGCTCGAAGGAAATCGTCAGTGAGATAGAGAAGCATTGCAAACATTTCTACATCCGTGCCAATCGATGCAGTTCGCTCTACAATGACATCTTTGCTCTGAGAGGATGGAAGACGGAGGAGATTAACGGCATCCAGTTCGAACTCAATTCCATTCTCGTTGAGAAATGGGAAGGCAAGTGCTATCGTCTTGTCATCCAGAGACAAAGACGCAACAGTGGCGACCTTGACCTGTGGGAAGGCGAATACACTTACCGTTGTATTCTGACCAACGATTACAAGTCATCGACAAGGGACATTGTTGAATTCTACAATCTGCGTGGCGGCAAGGAACGTATCTTTGACGACATGAACAACGGATTCGGTTGGAGCAGGCTCCCCAAGTCATTCATGGCGGAGAATACTGTCTTTCTTCTGCTTACTGCATTGATACACAATTTCTACAAGACCATCATGAGCAGGCTTGACACCAAGGCTTTTGGGCTCAAGAAAACGAGTCGCATAAAGGCTTTTGTCTTCAGCTTCATCTCCGTACCTGCCAAGTG
>ERZ825324.3529-NODE-3529-length-14319-cov-5.579921_pt1 | contig 14319 bp, 15 predicted proteins | sample MGYA00519859_ERZ825324 | MGnify/ENA primary metagenome ERZ825324 (study PRJEB31778, sample SAMEA3449198) | human gut metagenome | biome: human gut; feature: human-associated habitat; material: faeces | place: United Kingdom | collected 2010/2012 ... | reverse complement strand
TCGCAAAAAAGTCTATAATATTTTGATTAGTGCAAAAAACACCAATGCAGCATTAGAAATTGCGTCTGTTATTGGCATAATTGACTATGTAGCTGTTGACAAATAGTAGAATTAATGTTATAATATTTGTAATAAGGCAGAAAAAAAGCTCCTTCTGCCAAAAGGAGCTTTTTAGAAGAATTACATACAAGATTGTAAATTCTTTAAAATTTTATTTGTTGTACATTTTTTAAATTCCGTTTAAATTAAAATAATTAAGCGTTAATTGTTGTGCTTAATTATTTATTACAACAACATTATAACATAAAAAATATGTTTTTATCAATAAAAACAATCTTGTAGGTTCTTCTTTCTGCAAATACAGAAAGAGAGGAAAGTTGATTTTTGAAAAAAACAGAAACCAAAGATAAAATAAGCACAAAAAATATTTGTGTGGGTCAAGTTTTTGCAAACTATACAGAGTTTTGCAAAGCTATAAAAATAAAACCAAAGACTTCTGGAAATTCTAAAAAGCTGCAGATTAAAAAAATAAAAGAAACTGTAGATTTTAAAATAGAGGGAAGAAGTAAAATTATAGTTACAGAAATTAAAAAAAATGATAAACGTGGTTATAATGCTATTACATATTCCAAGTTAATTAATAATGCTTTAATAATTATTCTGCACCAAAATAGCCAAAAAGGTTTTTACTATACAACAAAAATGGATTTACTAGTAGATTTAGGGTTTTTAAATAAAAATTTTAGTAAATGCAGAGCTAACACCAGTGCTATAGCTTACCACTTAAATATTCCAAAATTATTTTTAATTAATTTTTTTAAAACAAGTATAGATAGAGTAAATGCAACATTAAAATATAATTTAGAAAAATTTTTTGATGAAGTTAATGAAGAAAATGAATATTGTTGTGAGCTTAATAAGGGCTTTGTACGATTATGCTTTAATACAGGCAGAGAAGATAAGATAAGGTACAGATTAGCTACAGAGCAAGAAATAAAGCTAATAGAGGAATGTGAACTAGAAGTTTTAAAAGAGCTAGATATTACTAGTAGAGAAGAATTACAGTATAAAGATAAATGGAATACTTTTATAAAGGAATCTTTGGTAAAAGTTAAGAAATTAGAAGGATTCCAGAATTTAAAATTTTATTATAAGTTATATAGATTTGAAATAGACGAAGAAAAGTTTGAAGAACTATACAGCGAATTAGAAGAAAAAAATTTAGATAAAATAGTTGCTAAAATAAACAAGCAATCTAAAAAAGCTGCAAAAGAGAGTATAGTAGATAGACAAAAGAAGGCTTCTGGAAGGCTTTTAAAAGGTGCATATGAGAAAGATTATGAGAAAGCTAGAGATGAACTTTTAATAAAAGAAGATGTAATAAAACAGAATAGTATATGCATGAATAGTTTTATAAAAGCAACTGCAAAAGAAATAGATATAAGCGAAGTTATAAATAGTAACAGAAGAAAATCTAAGAAAGCAGCTAGAAAAGAAGCTCCAGAAGAGGTTATAGAAGTTGTAGAAATAGAAGAAGATGAGGAAACTTCTTGGGAGTATGATGTTGCAACAGAAAATAACATACCATTTTAAAAAAAGACCAGTATATCTGGTCTTTTTTTATATCAATTCATGTATATACATGAATTGATCGCCATGACATATCATGGCGATATTATCTGTCACTTTCAAATTTAATTTTTTATTCACTTTTTTTGTCAAAATAATTTTTTTGAAAAAAATCGATTCAAAAAGTGACAGATAAATCAAATTGTGTAACCATTGATATAACTAGGATTGAGTAGGTTTTAAAAGTCAAAAAAATGAGTTTCTTTCTCGCTGATATATATATATATATATCTTTACTACGAGAAAGAAATTAAAAAAAATTATGTTACAATGTGCTCGAAAGCATTGCTATTACTGCTTTCTATCGTTTTAGTTATCTGTCACTTTTTAAAACGATTTTTTTAATTTTAGTTTTTCCTTTTAAAGGCTTTTATTTTTTGGTTTTTGTTTTATGGTTATTAGTTTAAAATCTACAAAGCAGACTGCTCTAAGGAAAATTAGACTATCGCAACTGATATGTTTTTTCTTCTAGCTTTTAAAGAAGATGTTACTTTTATCTGTTTTTTATAAAATGAAATAAGCAACTAAAACAGTATTCAAGAAAACAAAATTTCGTGCAGTTTGCTTGCAAACGATAAGAAATGCGTTAGTAAGCAAACTCTAGGCATAGTTTGGTACAAGCTAATAAATAGATAGGGTGCGTTAGGTATTTGTATCATTAAGTAAAAGTAACTAATTTACTATAAAAGTTACTATTTAAAATAAAAACTAAAAATAAACCTTCTTAAAGGTAAGTTTGTTTTTAATCTATGTGTACTGTAAATCGAAAAATCTCAGCGACAAGAATAGATTAAAGCATATACTATCTGGCAATACTCCAGTAAAGGTAGGTGGTAAAATGCTAGGTTTAAAGATTCTAAAGACTATAACTGGAGTGGTCTGGGTAGTTGATATTGTCATGATAGTTTTAATGTTAAGTTTTTTATATATGTTTTAAATAAAAGATTTTCTAGCGAAGATGATTTTTACGTTAGGCGCGTGATGACAAGTCATCACGATCCAAACGTAAATAATTATTGGAGCGGTGAGTTTAAGATTTATTAATTTTTGTTTTTTACGATTTTTAGGTATGTTTTGTTATATAAAAATTAAAATTGCATAGTATTAGTATAATTGCAAAAAACAAGGAGGATTAAAATAATGTATAAAGTAATAAACAAAAAAACTGCAATAAGGATAATTCTTATTGGCAAGACTTAATACATACAAACGTTTAAGTTTAATTTGCTAAGGAAGTTAATATAATTTTTTTACAAAATAAATTTTGCGGTTTGCAGTATTATAGCAGTAAAAAAGATGTATCTGGACGAAGTTAGAGATAGTAAAAACGAAGTTTTTACAGGCGATAACGAGGAACAGATGTATTAGCACAAGCGAAGCGAAGAAACGAAGTTTCGGAGTGAGTGGTGCGGTGTGAGTGAAACGAACACAGGAGAAACGGAGTTTCGAGTGTAGAGTGGAACGGCAAGTAACCTAATGGTACCGATTGGGTGGATTGCGCTGGTTCTTTTAATCGTAATAGATTTAAAAAAATTCTATTTTTTTAAATCTGTGTAGGGTAAAAGAAACGAGCGCAGCGAGTTTTAACTTTGCAAACGTAGTGTTTGCAAAGTTAAAAGTGATATGGCACTCACTAAAATCAGAGCTGAATGTACTTAACTTTTTAGGCAAAAAGTCCGTCTGTAATAATCTTGGTCACAATAGAGAAGATTTAATTAAATATAATTATTTAAGTGCTAGATAATTATAAAAATAAGGGAGTATAGAAATATATACGCTGATTAATCAATTAATGATTGAAGATACAAAGACTTAATAAAGTTACAAAATAAAAAAGGTTTTAGGAAAAATATAGAATTTTAATATTAAATATGATAATATTAAATATGTAAAAATTAATATTATTAGGGGGAAAATTGATGAAATTTAAAAAAATAGCATCAACATCAGCAGTTTTGATATTAGCAGTTTCAAATTTAACTTATGCTAATCCGAATACAGATGAAAGTATAAATACGCTTCAAAATGAAATTATATCTGAATATGAAACAGAAGAAGTAGAGGAAAATATAATTAATGAAATAGAAGACACAGATAGTGTACAGAATCAATTAATAGTAGAATCATTAAAAAATGAAGGATTAAATGAATCAGAACAAAACAAACAAGTTGAATTAATAAAGAAAGCATTAAAAGAATTTATAGCCGTAAGCTATAAGGGATTAAAATCAAATGAGTCCGAAGAAATTGAAACAGAAATATTGGAGTATATCGTAAATAGAGATATGGGACATGACCCAATTCCACAATATTATGCAAGTATTAATATGGATATGAAAACTGAAGAATATATAAGAAATAATTATGGAATTGAAATAAATGAAAATATTAAGGATTCTGCAAAATATTTAATAAATGATATTGATAAAGTTGTTGAAGAAACAGGTCTTTATAGATTTGACATAATTGAAAAAATAGTATCTCTTCTAACTTTGGAATCAAGTGAAGAACTAATTACATTAGCTGATGAAAAATTAGATTTAGGATTAAAAGAGAATTTAAATTCTAATATTAATCCAAGAGCTTATAATGAAACTAGTGCTATGGCTTATGCAAATAAATGGGATGGTTCTAGAAGAAATCCTGCGTATAGAGACTTTAGTTCTAGTGGTGGAGACTGTGCCAACTTTGTGTCTCAGATATTATCGAATTCAGGAATGTCTATGAGGCAAGGAAGTAATACAGATAATACAAGTTATTGGTTCTACAATGGAAGTAATTTAAGTCAAATATCTGGCAGTTGGAGAGGAGCAAATATGTTCAGGTGGCATTGGTCAAGTAGGGCTGGTAAAGTAACTGACGTATCAGCAACTCAAACTAGGAATAATTTTAAAACAGCGGTGTATGATAAGGCATATCAAGGAGATGCAATATCGTTAGTAAATAGCAATGGTAGTGCATATCATACGATATTTGTTAATAAAAGAAATACATCGACCCTTGATTTTAAATATTCAGCACACTCTGATAGTGGAAATCATAATAGTTTAAAATCAAGAGTATCAGGTATTCGTATATTTATTTATTATTTATAGGAGTAGAAGATTTATGAATAAAAAATTAATATTACCTTGTATATTGATTATATTTAGCTTGTTAATAGGATGTAGCGAAAAAAAAATAGATACACTAGGTACTAATAAAATAGACATATCAAATAATAAAGAAAATCAAAATAGTAAGAAATTTGACAATGCAATATTTATAGAAAATGAATATTGTGCTATTAAAACAAGTAAAGTTGATATAGTAGATAACAATGCAGAATTTACTGTATCTATAGAAAATAAATCTAATAATGATATAGAAGTAATGCTAAATAAAGTAAATTTAGGAACATTAGTCAAAGAGGTTGAATTTGAATATAAAATAAAGCCTAATGAAACAAAGGAAGGAATTTTGAAAATTAAAAAAGTACCTAACTTAGAAACTTTAAATGATAAAATGGAAGGTATATTTTTAATAAATGGAGATGAATATAGTTTTATATTTAAATAAAAAGATAGACGTATACATACGTCTATCTTTTTATTTAAATATACCTCAACTAAAGCTTGAAGTATAATGAAATAGTGGAGATACAAATGAAATATTTTTTAACAATTTACCAACTAGATTAGGTTTCATCAGGTTTGATTAGGAATAGGAGAAAAAATAACTGTGTGCTATAAATCTATGATGAAGAAAAAAAGTATGATTAGACAAAGGTTTTTGCGGTGGTTCTTTTACTCAAAGGGTAAAAGAAACGAGCGCAGCGAGTTTTAACGTTGCAAACGTAGTATTTGCAACGGCTAGGGTCTAATTGCACTCACTAAAATCAGAGCTGAATGTACTTAACTTTTAATGGGAAAAGTCCGTCTATAGTAGTATTGTACACCAATACTTTTTTTTATTGCAAAAATATATTTAACACCAATATATTATTTTTTTTGTAAGAATGTATTGAATACCAATATAAGCTTGTAAGTAAAAAATAAATCTAATAGAGTAATTTATCAGCAATAAAAATAGAAGGGGTTTAGAATGGATTCTAGAAGGTCAAAAAGAAGGATAAAAATGTAGAATTTGATAAAAAAGACTTCATGTACGTTTTTAAGTAGTAGCGAAGATGATTTTTTATCATTGGGTTCGTGCGGACTTGTCAGCACGATCCAAATGATAAAAAATTATTAGAGCGGTAAGTTTAAAAAATTTTTTAGTCACGACACGTTATGTATTTTAATTTCTTAAAATTTTTTATAGAATGATAAAAAATTATTATTTAGGAGGTTTCGGAATGAGCGAAATAAGAGACAAAAAAATAGAAGTAAGACTAACAGAAGCAGAAAAAGAGCAGATAAAAAAATATTTTGATGATAACTGCATGAATCTAAGTATATATTTGAGAAAGCACTTATTAGAATTAACAAAATAACATATTTAAATTATAAAACTAGAGTAAAACTCTAGTTTTTTTTTATATTTATTTTTTGAAAAAATAATATATCTATATATCTACATAGAAAAGGAGGGATAAAAATGGGAAAGCAAGAAGTAAAAGGGGGTCTTTGGGACACCAGATAAATGCAAGAATGAAAGAAATGAACTGCATTGGCGAAAGCAGACACCAAGCCAAAAAAGAAGCTCGTGAGAATCTTGGGTATGAACACAATAAAACCGTTGGAATACATAGCTACAAAACGTTTGATACCTATAAAAGCAGTTGTAAGCAGTTTACAAGCTATTTAAAAGAGAACTATAAAGATGTACGAAACATAGAAGATATAAAAGAAAGCCATGTAAAAGATTACATAAAGCACAGAGAAGAATCTGGGTGTTCTCCGTACACATATAGCAAGGATTTAGCGGCTTTAAACAAAGTATTTGGTACAAGTGTAAGCAAACAGGATTGTAATGTTGCAAATAGGAGCTATAAAGATATTTCTAATAATAGGGAGCTAAAAGAACACCATAGCCATATAAATTATAGTAATTATAAATCCGAAATAACGATTCTGAAAGCTACAGGCATGAGAAGAGAAAGCCTAGATAAGGTTAATCCAGATGATTTTAAGTATAATTTGGAAGGCTATCCAGTAGCGGTAAAATTGGTTGAAAAAGGCGGAAAGTACAGGGAAGCGGAGATATTAAAAGATTACAGGCAAGATGTTAAAAGCGTGTTAGAGGAGCGATTACAATGTAATGGCTATGATAGAGAAAAGCCGATTTTTGAGCATATACCAAGCCGACTTGGTACACATAGATTCCGACAAGAGTATGCCAGGGAAACTTATAATAACTATATAAAAGAGCATGGTGTAGGCAATGTGAGGCTGTGTGATACAAGTGAGAAGGCATATGAGAATGACAGTAGAACAGAACTTAGAGGTTACGATGTGGCTGCTTTAAAATTCACGACAGAAAATTTAGGACATAACAGATTAGATGTAGTAATATACAACTATCTAGGGGCAAAAAATTAATATTTTAAAAGGAGAAAAAGAATGAGAAGAATAGCAAAAATAAGCGATAAATTAGAAGGGTATATAAGATTAGATAAAATAGATAGAGAGAGCTTTAACGTTTGGATAAGCGAATGTATTACAAAAAATGTAGATATTACAGATAGTACTATATATGATGCAGTAGAATTTAAAGGAGATGCCACTAATATGGATTTAGACAAGGATTATGATTGCAGGATTGATTTTCAGTACAGAGAAATGACAGTATTAGAAGCGATTACAGAGCTTAGAGAAGATGTACATAATTATATTGTTGATGAAGGTGATAGTGAAGATTTTGTAGAGATATTACTAGATGAGATAATATTAAATTAGGAAAATGGCTAGAAATAGCCATTTTTTTATTGGTAAAAATAAAATAATTATAAAAATATATGTGTATCCAAAAATAATGATTAAAAAATAGGTGGATACATTGAAATTTCAACAAGTATACGTATTTATATATATATAAAATGCAGTAAAAATGGATACTAAAAACAAATAAAGGTTGTATTGTTAAAAAAAAGTTTGTATAATTAAATAAAAAATAAATATATCCAATAGAAAGAAGGTAGGAATATGAGCGAAAATAACAACTTAGAGCAAGAAATACAACAGCAAGAAGAAGATAAAAATGCTAAGTTACAAGTAAGAACAAAAGCAAGTTTAGTATCTGAATTTAAAAGCATTGAAGGGGTTACTGACAACGATAAACTTGTTAAATTATTAGAGTTATATAGAAAATTTGAGAGTACTCAAGATAAATTTAATGTAGATGGCAACTTAGATGTAATAGATAAGGCTATAGCCACTTTAAATTCTCAATTAAGTGCTATTGTAACTTCTGTGAATCAATATGAAAGAAGTCTTAGCGAAAAGTATATTACAGGGTTTGGGGAGCAATTACTGGAGCTAAAAACAGACATAGAGCAAGAAGAGATTTTGCAATCTAAGATAATTAAGCTAGAGAGAGAAAATGAAGAATTACTAACTAATAGCTCTAAAAATGAAACTCTTATAAGTGAGTTAAATGAGAAAATAACTATGCTAGAAAGTGAAAACAACAAGTACATAGCGATAAATACAGAGGTTGTAAATAAAGAGAATAACTACATAAATCAACTAAGAAAGAAAGATAATGCTATAACAGAAAAAGAGTTAGAATTAAGGGACTTAAAGGCAGAACATAATACAAAAATATCAGCTTTAGAAGATAACTTTAAAGAGCAGTTAGGTGAGTTACAAGACAAGCTAGAATTAGCTAATAAAGAGCATATTAAACAGCTTGATGAAGTGAATAACAAGCATAAAGAAGAGATAAATAAACTACAAGAAGAGCTAGAAGAAGCTAATAAAAAGCATATTAAAGAGATAGCTGAAATAGATAAAGATAAGTCTATATTACAAACTAAGATAGATAGTTTAGAAAATAGTGTAGATACTTTAAAAGCTGAAAAAGAAGCTTTAAACACTAATATAAAAGAGATTAGACAGCAACATAAAGTAGAATTAAAGGCTACAGAAGCAGAACACAAAAAAGAAATTAAGGAACTAGAAGGGGAAGTTAAGAAGGCTCAAAAAGAAGTGGCTAAAACAGAAGTAGAGATAGCTAAATTGGAAACAAAATTAGAAACTAAGGCGGATACAGAAACTAAACTAGAACAAGAAATAGCAACGTTAAAAGAAAAATTAAAAGAACTAGAAAATAAAAATAAAGAGTTAGAAGAAAAAACTAAAACTAAAAAGAGTACAAGCAGAAGCACAAAAGCTAAAAAAACTAAAGCCAATACAGAAGCTGCAGAGCAAATAGAAGGGCAAGTTGAAGTAACAGAAGCTATAAAAAACGTAAAAGAAAGTAAATAGAAAGATTTAAGGGACATGGTAAGAATTAATTACTGTGTCTTTTTTTTGCATAGCGGAGATAATTTTTCGTTTGGCTCGTGATGACGTGTCAGCACGATCCAATAAGAAAAAGTTATTGGAGTGGGGTGATAATTTTAAATTAAAAAAATACACAAAAATATACAAAACTACGCAAAACCTAGCAATTCCAACGGTTTTGGGAAAAAATATATTGCTATTCTGGAATGTTTTATGTATTATAAAGACACTTAGGTGTTCTTGAAAAAGAATATAAAAGAAAGGTTTAGGAGGATATTTAAGCCTATGGTAAAACAGATGTATAGACAATTAAAAAGCGAAGATAAAAAACTAAAAGTATACCTAAATGAAGATATAAAGTTAGAAGGACATGATACTAAATATTTTGGAGATGTAGAAGGTAGAATAGTTTATAAAATATCAAATGAAGTAGATACAGAAGAGTTTGAGCATGAGTGGGAAGAAATTTTTACAGATATAATGAAAGGATATAGTATAGCGGAATTTGAAGAGGCTATAACTAAGTTAAAGCAAAAAATTGAATCATATGTAGAATGTGATGTGTATTTTGTAAAAGCAGACAGTTTAATAAATGGAAAAGATTTAAGTGAGATACAGATATACATAGATAAAATTGAGATAAGAAAAGGTAAATACATGGATAAAGATGCCTTAGAAGGTATTGTAGATAGTTTAGACATGGATGAATTAGATAAAAGGGTTTGCGAGGAATGTGAAAGCATTAGAGAATATGGCGTTGCTTTATGCAATGTCCCAATAATTGAGGGGGAGATAAATGCTATAACTGGAAGGTTTAATATAATAACAACAGATGAAATTATGGAAGAATATATTAAAGAGATGGGAGAAGAAGTAGAGGTAGATTGTATAAGAGTGTTTAGAATTAAAATTAATGAAGAAGAGTTTAACGAAACACTAGAAAGTTATAAAATGAAATATGTTTTTAATAGAGATGATGTGCAAAAACAAATAGAAGAATTGTGTTGTGAAAGATAATGGGTAAGGCGGTACTTGGGTATCGTCTTTTTTTTGTGTAGTGGAGATTATTTTAAATGGGTTCGTGCGGACTTGTCAGCACGATCCAATTTAAAATAATTGGAACGGGGTAACTATATTATAAAACTTTTTATTTACAAAACTTAAAAAAGAGTATATAATATGTGTAAAAAAAGACACATAAAAAGGAGTTTTGAAATGGGAGAAAAGAAGCAATTAAAAGTTAAAAACGGAGCAATAGTGATAGAAGATAAAACATCAGATGTAAAAGTTAAGAAGAATTATTCTATAAGCAAGGATGCAGTAGAAAAATTAGAAGAAATTACGAAAAAACTAGGAAATACAACGGCTTCGGCGACAATTGAAGAGATAATCAATACAGTTTATAATTTTATACAAGCAAACGAAAAGTAAGAAGAAGTTAATTAAAACTTCTTCTTTTTTTGTCTAAATTTCAACGTTTTTCTGCTAGGTGGCTAAATATGTGTAAAAATTTACGCAAAAATATATTGACAGAAATAGAATAAGACACTATAATTAGAGTATACAAAAAAGAAGTAAAAAAAGAGAGAAAAATTTACTTAAATAAAAAGGGATAGGAGATTTAAAAATGAACTTAGTAGAACAAATGCAAAATATAGTGAAAGATTTAGAAGTAACAATAGATTTAGGAAATGCAAATTATAAAATGCTTATAGATGGAAAGAGAGTGATAGACAGCTCTAACGTGGAAGAAGTTCCAACAGGAACATTTGGGGCTTATAGTGTTAATGGGAAGAGTTATCTATTTGGAGAAGGTGCAATCGTAAAATATAACACTAATAAAATAATAGAAGATAAAAGAGCTTTACTTGGAAGAGCTTTATATCCTGTAGTGGAGAGTGAGCAAAACGTTGTAGTTACTACATTATTACCGTTAAGTCTATACATAAACAACGATAATAAAGAAAGATACAAAGAATTACTAAAAGGTAAATATGTAGTATCTAATCCAAACGGTTATACGAAAACAATAAACGTTCAAGAAGTAAATATATGTTGTGAAGGATTTTCTGCTTTAATAACAAGACCAGAACTATTAAAAGAAGCATTATTTCTTATTGAAATAGGCGGTGTTGATTTAACTGGATGTTTTGTAAATAGAACACCTGTAGCAAGCCAATCTTTTGCATCAGAAAGGGGTATGAACATATTTTATACAGAACTTGCAAAAGTGCTTACAAGTAAAACGTTAGAGAGCTATAGCAATAAAGATGCGGAGCTACTATATAACAAGTATGAAGAACTTACAGACGATTTAAAACAAGTAATAGACAGCTTTGCAACAGAATATATACAAAAATATATATATAAAAAATTAGTGGATATAGGGTATAAGAAACTAATACATAAACTTGTGCTTGTAGGTGGCGGAGCAATAGCATTAGAGCGATATTTAGCACAAGATGAAAATATAATAATACTTGAAAATGCACTTTGGGCAAACGTGGAGGGTGCAGAAATTATAGAGAAAAGGAGAGCAAAATAGATGTGGATTAAATACAAGGTTGAAGGTGAGTTAGAGCAACTAATAAGACAAGAGAGCGAGGATGAGTGCAGAACTTGTTCTCAACAGGCACTATATGTTCTAAAAAATTATTATAAAAACAAAAAAAGACAAGATAGTTCTAATGTAGAACAGGACGGAACAGGGCAGAACATACAAAACAAAATTGGAATAGAAAAAAATGAAATAGAATATAAAAGAAATAACAGTAACAGGATAGAACATACTGGAACTATTAGTTCCAATTCTGTAAAAATTGAGAACAATATAGAACCAAGTGTGTTAGACGAAGTTTGTGCATTTTAAGTAGTAGCGAAGGTTGTTTTAAAACAGGTTCGTGATGACAGGTCATCACGATCCAGTTGTAAAACAAACTGGAGCGGTAAAACGAGGGGGAGTAAAAGTGAGTGAGATTATTATTACAGAAAAGACAGAGGAAACGGTGCTACAAAAAGTATTAAATAGCATAATAAATTTAGCATTAAGATTTATGTGTTTTAGTTTTAAATTTGCAACATATCTAATCATTAGTTTTATACAAATAGTGATAGATTTTGTATACGAGAAAATGGATTTTGATAATTGGGACTTTTTATTGAGAAGGCAAGAAGATAAAGCCAAACTGTTTGATATAGAAGTGGATGAAGATGATGTTAACTATAAGTACAGGATAGTGAGAAGTAACGAGTATGCTAATCTGTATAATGATTTAAAAAACTTCTTAACGAATGTAGCGGAGGGCGAACAAGCTGTAAACATAGAACCAAGAATGGCTCTTGATATGGTGAAGAAGATTGATAAAATGCTGTTTGAAGCGGAGAAAACGTGCATACAAGAAGGCTATGATTTTGCACGAAAAACTGAGCTACAGATAGCTCTGGACGAAGTTTGTAAGGAATATATAAGATATAACATAATTATGGAGGAGAAAGGTAAATGGCGAAGCGAAAATTAAATAAGGACAAGCTAGAAGTGGACGAGAATATACTAAAATTAATGCAATATGGAGAACAAATAAAGCCTATAAGGGACTGCAATAATTATTATGTAACAACACATGGTAGGGTGTTCTCCAACAAATACATGGTCCAGTACAAAACATTAGAAGGACAAGAGTATTACTATGTAGTATGGAAAGAGTTAAAGCAAAGGGTTACAAATGGGTACTATTGTGTTAATATAACCAATAACCAAGGGATTAGGAAGAGGGAGTATATACATAAATTAGTCTATGAAACCTTTAACAATTTTGTAGATACAACAACATTAAAAATCGTACACAGGGATAAAAATAAATTAAATAATCACGTTGGAAATTTGGCGGTAACATGGCGCAAAAAGACAGATTACCAAGCTCACAAAAACTATGCTTACAGGGTTAAAATGCAACAGATTATATAGGAAGAGTGGCTATAAGAGTGTAGCCCTATTAATGTAAACAGAAGAGGGGTTAGAAGTATTGGAAGTGCTAACGGAGTAGTGGCTAAGAGTGTAGCCCTATACCGAAGTGTAGCCCCTTTAAAACATATCTTTTGGGGCATATTTTTTAAAAAAATTGATTGAGAGAAGTGGTTAAATTTTTTTAGGGTGAGAGTTCAAAAAACGGTCGTTTTTAAAACGGAATGGAAGGGTAAAAAAGGAATGCCTGAGAATATTGGAAATGAGTTGTAAAAGTGTTCAATAATGTTGCTAAACTTTTGTAACGTTTTGCGAACATAATAGAGAACAAATGGAAATGGAAGGGTAAGAATGGAATAGGAAAGGAAGATAAGAAAATGAAATATGGATATGCAAGAATAAGTACAGGTAAACAAAAAACAGATAGGCAGATAGATATATTAGAAAAATATAATTTAGATAGAATTTATGCAGATGTGGTAACAGGGAGCAAATTTGATAGACCAGAGTATCAAAAACTAACAGAAGAAATTTTAAGAGAAGGGGACGAGCTATTTGTAAAAGAAGTTGATAGACTTGGTAGAAACAAAAGAGAAACTCTTGAAGAGCTTAGAAAGTTAAAACAGAAGGGGGTAATAATTAGAATTTTAGAGATACCAAGTACATTAACTGTGCTGAATAATGAAACAGAACAAAATAAGCTTATGCTAGAGATGATAAATAATATGCTTATAGAAATGTATACGACATTTGCACAGGTGGAACTAGAGAAGATAAGAACTAGAACAAAAGAAGCTCTAGCGGCTAAGAAAAATAGGGGTGAGACACTAGGTAGACCGAGAGTGGAACTTCCGAAGAATTTTAAGAAGGTATATAGACAGTATAAAAATAGGGATATTACGGCTGTACAGGCAATGAAGTTATTGGATTTAAAAAAGACTACATTTTATAAATTAGTAAAAGAATATGAGGACTTAATGGATTTAGAGTAGTAGCGGAAAAGGGAAACTATGTATAGGCGCGTGATGACTTGTCATCACGATCCAATACATAGTTTTTCTTTGAAGCGGATAGATTAAATTTTATTTTTTAAAAAAAATCGATTCAAAAAGTGACAGATAAATTAAACTGTATAATCGTTGATATAGCTAGGATTAGATGTGTTTTTAAGGTTGAAAAAATAAATTTCTTTCTCGCAGTAAAGATAAAAAGGTTAAAAAATAACTCTAATAAAAATAGAGTATAAAAAAAATTAAATTAATTAGACCAGTAACCAGTATGGCTAATGGGTTTAGATAGGGG
>ERZ825324.3517-NODE-3517-length-14343-cov-3.710036_pt1 | contig 14343 bp, 12 predicted proteins | sample MGYA00519859_ERZ825324 | MGnify/ENA primary metagenome ERZ825324 (study PRJEB31778, sample SAMEA3449198) | human gut metagenome | biome: human gut; feature: human-associated habitat; material: faeces | place: United Kingdom | collected 2010/2012 ... | reverse complement strand
AAACATAAGAATGTCGAATGCCGTCTGCGGCAATTTCAGTTCCTGACAAAGCGATTTACAGGTTCTGTTATATGCAAGAGAAGTTTTTCTTGCGAATTCAATGTTTATATCCATAAAAAATCCTCGATTATAGAAAGTATAAATATGATAGTTCAAATTTCAATTAATGGTGAATTTATGGGCAGCATGAGTGCGATCGTGCTGCCTTTTTTGCTGCTCGCCAAAACTTTTACCTGGCCGCCATGTTGTCTGGCAATCTCAGCTACCAGGGCAAGACCAAGACCGACTCCGCCCATTGCGCGACTGCGGGATTTGTCTACGCGGAAAAACGGGGCGAAGATTTTTTCCTGATATTCGGGAGGAATGCCGATTCCGGTGTCGGAGACTTCAAGAAAGACATAATTGACAGACGTGGATGTATCTGTTATTTCTTCGGAAGGATGGATATTTACGGTTACTTTTCCACCGGAGTGATTGTATTTGATCGCATTTTCCACAAGATTGTACACAGCGCGATACAGCAGCAGATAGCTTCCGGTAATAATGCAGTCCCCCTCCTGCTGGATCAGTTCAACATCCTTCTGTTCCGCTACAGAAGCCAGGTCGCAGAAAACCTCATCCGTCAGTGCTGCCAGAGAGATCCTTTCGGAACGTTCAACAGTCTGTACACCGGTCATATCCAGGAGGATTTCAGCCAGATGGGAAAGTCGCCCGGTCTGTTCCTGGAGCATGGTAAAAATCTCCTGATAATCTTTTAAAGCAGGTGCTTCCCTGCGTGCAAAAACCTCCAGATTTGTCTGGATAACGGCAAGAGGAGTCCTCAGCTCATGTGCGGCATTGGCAGAAAACTGCTTCTGGGCAGTAAAGGCCTCATCCAGGCGTGCGAGCATTTTGTTAAATGAAACTGTCAGGCGGGAAATCTCGTCATTGGTAGCAGGAACTTCAAGAGCCTCTGAAAGGTTCTGGACCTCTATTTGGTTTACCTCCTGGCTGAGTCTGCGAAGCGGAAGTAATGCCTGACGGCTGATAAAATAAGTGCAGATACTGCTGAGAAGGATGATGATCCCTGTTACCATGAGTCCTTTGGTGAGAAACAGTTTTTTTGTTAGCTGCAGCTGATCGGAAAGCTCCGGAAATAAGACGGAGGGATCCATATTAAAGGTGATGGGAGCAGAGTCTGTGTTATCGATCCGTATCATGTAATCTCCCAGATTCTCCATTCCGGCAACTGCAGACTGGCTGATAAAAAAATACATCAGAATGCAGGTGACTGTCATAAGCAGTGCGGTGATCAGTGTCAGACGCCATTGAAGAGATAGCTTTCCGGTTATTTTTTTCATTTTATATCCTCCGTTAAAATGTAACCCTGGCCGATCTTATTCTGTATTGGATCAAAGCCGAGAGCCGTGCGCAGCTTTTTTCGAAGAGAAGAAATGTGGACACGAATGGAATTGCTGAGACTGTTGACGCTTCCGTCCCAGATATGCTCGATCATTTCTTCCGGGCTTATGATACGGTTTTGATGAAGAAGGAAATATTCCAGAAGAGAGCTTTCCTTTCGGGTCAGAGAAAGAGGAAGTCCATCGATACTGGCCTTTCTTGTACGGGTATCAAAGCTGATACGTCCGCATTGCAGACATACATCCTGCTGAATAAATTTCCTTCGTGTCAGACTTCGGATCCGTGCCTCCAGCTCTTCAAAATGAAAAGGCTTTGTGAGATAGTCATTGGCACCGAGATCAAGCCCTTCAACCTTGTCCTGGATCTGTCCTCTAGCAGATAGGATCAAAACGGGAGTGGAAGTATTGGATTCCCGAAACTGGCGCAGGATTTCCAGCCCATCAACGCCTGGAAGGTTCAGATCAAGAAGGATGAGATCATAATTTTCCACCAGACATAATTCCAGTCCCTCATCCCCGTCAAAACATGTGTCCGCTTCATAGCCATCCATGCGAAGTCCCTCCGCAATAGACTGGCAGAGCTGCTTTTCATCTTCGATTATCAATATATGCATAATAAATTCTCCTAAAAAACAGTTGATTTTGCTTTGTTATCTATCATATCATGTATAGCATAAAATTCCTGTAAATTTTTTCACTTCTTAACAGAGATTTTATACAGGGGATGATATAGTAAGGCTACAGAGAGCAAGATTTACATATAAAATATACGTCGGTTCCGGATATGGGCCGGTGATATCAGAAGGGAGAATATAAACAATGAAATTAAGAACACAGAAAATAACAGCACTTATGGCAGCAGCGGTATTAGGAATATCTGCATTTGGAAGCGTACCGGTAACAGCGGCGGAAAGCACGGAAACAGCAGATCCCGGAGCGGCAATGATGGTGGATGGAGAGGCAGTTTCATCAGATCTGATAGCAGGTACATTTAAGCCTTCCGACGTAACCTGCAAGGCACAGGATTCTTATGAATATCCGTTTCTGGGACTGAAGCTTTCACTTTCGAAGGAGCTGTTAAAGCAGATCAAGGACCAGAGCATTGCAATGCTTACCACGGAAGATTTTGAGAATCAGACCAATGCAGTGACATATGCCTACGTAAGCTGGAGCAAAATGACAGAGGAACAGAAAAATGCCGAAATACAGAAGATGGGAACAGGATATGACGACTGGGTGGCAGGTCTGGACAGAATCGGTACAATTGGCGTTTATGACGAAGCTTCACAGAAAAAGCTGGATGAGATCACCGGCTGTACAGAGCATAAAGAGCTTGGAAGCAGCAGTGACGGGAAATACAAATATTATCTGAGCACCAACAAAGATGCAGATGAAAAGCTGACAAAGGAGCTGGAAAAGATCAAAACCGATATTACGGAAATGACACCGTATCAGAATATTTCCGTGTTTGACCAGCCACAGGATACCAGCAGCAACCCGGAGGATGTAAAATCTGTAGGAAAATTTGAAACAACAGGAATAGATGGAAAAACATATACAGAAAAAGTGTTCAGTGACTATGACCTGACGTTGGTAAATGTTTTTACAACCTGGTGCTCACCATGCGTAAAAGAGATTCCGGAACTTCAGGAGCTCTATAAAGAAATGAAAGAGAAAGGCGTCGGAGTAGCAGGTGTGGTGCTTGATACTACAGATGAAAAGGGAAATCAGGACGAGGAGGCTGTAAAAAAAGCAGGCATTCTTCAGGAAAAAACAAAAGCAGAGTATCCGTTCCTGATACCGGATACTACTATGATGAACGGCCGTCTGCAGGGGATTTCCGCATTTCCTGAAACATTTTTTGTTGACAAAGATGGAAACATTGTAGGCGATACCTATACAGGAAGCCATACACTGGACGAATGGAAGGAAATCGTGGAAAAAGAGCTTAAAAACGTTTCTAAGTAAAACATGATCATTATGGAGAGTGGAAAAATGATTCGGAAAATAACAGAATCCAGGTGGATCGGACCAGTTCTGGCGTTTTTGGGAATTTTACTGATGATACTGGGAATCTGCAGGGGCGAGGTATCTGTAGTTTTTACAAAAGCGATCAACATCTGTATGGAGTGTATAGGCATTGGATAATAAGAAGATGAAAATAAATGAATGGCCGCGGCATGGGATCCAGGCATTGTGGGCGGCCCTTACAAACAGTCACATATCAGGTTTTGTGACTGGAAAGATTTATACCGGAAAACTGAAAAATGTCTGTGTTCCGGGGCTGAACTGTTATTCCTGCCCCGGGGCAAGAGGGGCCTGTCCTATTGGTTCTCTTCAGGCTGTGATTGGAAGCTGGAACTTCAAAATGGCATATTATGTAGCTGGATTTCTGATCTTTGTAGGAGCGTTGCTTGGAAGACTGGTGTGCGGATTTCTCTGCCCATTTGGACTGATCCAGGATCTGTTGAACAAGATTCCTTTTCCAAAGAAGATCCGGACATTTCGTGGAGATAAGCTTCTGCGAAAACTGAAATATGTGATCTTTCTTGTATTTGTGATCATACTTCCCATGTTTGTAGTAGATATCATGGGGCAGGGAGCACCATATTTCTGCAAGCTGATCTGCCCGGCAGGAACGCTGGAGGGAGGTATCCCGCTGGTGCTGCTGAACAAATCCATGCGAAGTGCAGTAGGCTGGCTGTACATGTGGAAAAATACGATCCTGGTGATCACCATTATCTTATCAATTATGATATACCGGCCATTCTGTAAGTATATCTGCCCGCTGGGAGCTTTTTATTCGGTATTTAATAAAGTTTCCGTTTTTCGTTACAGAGTAGAGAAAGAAAAATGTGTTCACTGCGGAAAATGCAGAAATATCTGCCAGATGGAGGTTGATCCGACAGAGGATCCTAACAGTGCAGAGTGCATCCGATGTGGAAGGTGTAAAAAGATATGTCCGACACAGGCGATCCGGTGTGGTTTTGCAGGCAAAGATCAGACATGAATTACGTTAATTGACGAAAAATAGAATTTTCCTTATAACATTCAGTATCTGATGAATAGTACGGAAAACTGAAATGATTCAGAAAATTAGACTCAGCTCACTTTAAAAGTGAAAAAATAATTTGATAATTTCTTGACAAGTACTAATAAATATGTTAGTATTCAATCATCAAATTAATAAAGTCTTCGGTGACTGACGGAGTTGTGGGATAACCACGAGGGAGCCGGAGATTCGATGAGTCGACCGTCTGGGCAGTATTTGAAGAAATTCAGATACTGCTCTTTTTTATGGGATAAAAGATGCAGACGGTTGCAGCGGAGAAAGGAGAACATTATGGGATTTAAAAGTGACATCGAGATTGCACAGGAGTGCACAATGGAGCCAATTACCAAGATTGCAGAGAAAGCAGGTATTGATGACAAATATCTGGAGCAGTATGGTAAATACAAAGCAAAGATCGACTATAATCTCCTGAAAGAAACAGACAAAAAAGACGGCAAACTGATTCTTGTGACAGCTATCAACCCGACACCGGCCGGGGAAGGAAAAACAACTACAACGGTAGGTCTTGCAGATGGAATGCAGAGACTTGGAAAAAATGTTATGGTAGCTCTTCGTGAGCCATCCCTTGGACCGGTATTCGGTGTCAAAGGTGGTGCAGCAGGCGGCGGCTATGCACAGGTAGTTCCTATGGAGGATATCAACCTTCATTTTACCGGTGATTTCCACGCGATCGGCGCAGCAAACAACCTGCTGGCAGCGATGCTGGACAATCATATCTATCAGGGCAATGCACTCCGCATTGATACAAAGCGTGTTGTTTGGAAACGCTGTGTGGATATGAATGACAGAGAGTTGAGAAATATTATTATCGGTATGGGCGGCAAGGCAGACGGCATTATGAGAGAAGACCATTTTATTATTACGGTGGCTTCTGAAATCATGGGTGTTTTATGTCTTGCAAACGATATGAAGGATTTAAAGGCACGTCTCGGAAAAATGATTGTGGCGTACAACGTAGACGGAGACCCGGTTACGGCAGATGATATCCAGGCAACCGGCTCAATGGCAGTTTTATTAAAGGACGCATTAAAGCCGAATATGGTACAGACGTTGGAAAATACACCGGTACTTGTACACGGCGGTCCGTTTGCCAATATTGCACACGGCTGTAATTCTGTACGTGCAACAAAGCTGGCATTAAAGATTGCGGATTATGCAGTTACGGAAGCCGGATTCGGTGCAGATTTAGGCGCTGAAAAATTCTTTGACATAAAGTGCAGATTATCCGGCCTAAAACCGGCTGCGGCTGTCATTGTAGCGACCGTGCGTGCATTAAAGTATAACGGCGGTGTGCCAAAGGACGAACTCGGACAGGAAAATATGGAAGCCTTAAAGAAAGGTATTGCAAACCTTGATAAGCACATTGAAAATATTAAGAAGTATGGTGTGCCGGTTGTTGTAACCTTAAATGCATTTATTACCGATACACAGGAAGAATATGAGTTTATTAAAAAACACTGTGAAGAACAGGGCTGCGAATTTGCACTGGCAAAGGTGTGGGAAAAAGGCGGCGAAGGCGGTATCGAGCTTGCAAATGCAGTATTAAATACACTTGAGAACAAAAAGAGTGATTTTAAAGTTTTATATAAAGATGAGTTGTCAATTAAAGAAAAGATCTCATGCATTGCAACAGAGATTTATGGTGCAGCAAATGTAACATACAGTCCGGAAGCAGATCGTGCGATCGCTAAGATTGAAGAAATGGGATTTGGAAACTTCCCTGTATGTATGGCAAAGAATCAGTATTCACTTTCGGATGATCCGAAGAAGCTTGGAAGACCGGAAGGATTTGATATTAATATCCGTGAAGTATATGTCAGTGCAGGTGCCGGCTTTGTGGTTGCAATCACAGGAACAATCATGACAATGCCTGGTCTGCCTAAGGTACCGGCCGCTGAAAATATCAGTGTAAATGATGACGGTGTAATCTGCGGATTATTCTAAGGAGGAATAAATTGAATATGGTTCAACTGATTGATGGAAAAGCAATATCAAAACAGATAAAAGATGAATTAAAGGAACAGGTAGCAGAGCTTTCGGCAAAAGGTATAAAGATTTGTCTGGCAGTTATTCAGGTAGGGAATGATCCGGCATCTTCCGTATATGTCGGCAATAAGAAAAAGGCATGTGCTTATATCGGTATTGATTCTTTGTCTTATGAGCTTCCGGAAGAGACAACGGAGAAAGAACTGTTAGAGCTGATCGATAAATTGAATAAGGACGATGCTGTAAATGGAATTCTGGTACAGCTTCCGGTTCCAAAACATATCGATGAGGACAAGATCATCAAAGCAATCTCACCATTAAAGGATGTTGATGGCTTCCATCCGATGAGCGTCGGAGCATTAAGTATCGGTCAGCCTGGATTTGTATCCTGCACACCGGCTGGTGTGATCCAGCTCTTAAAGCGTTCCGGAATCGAGATCGCAGGAAAAGAATGTGTTGTGATTGGCAGAAGCAATATCGTAGGCAAGCCTATGGCAATGCTGTTATTACGCGAGAATGGAACGGTTACGATCTGTCATTCAAAGACAAAGGATCTGAAAGAGGTATGTAAGCGCGCAGATATTCTTGTAGTTGCGATCGGCAGACCGAAGATGATCGATGCATCCTATATCAAAGAGGGTGCAACAGTGATCGATGTCGGAATACACAGAGACGAGAATAACAAATTATGTGGTGACGTTGATTTTGAATCAGCAAGCAAAGTTGCAGGAGCAATTACACCTGTACCGGGCGGAGTTGGTCCTATGACGATCGCAATGCTTATGCATAACTGTGTAGATTCGATCAATATAAAATAACCTGAGGAAAGAACATATATGAAAGTATTGATGGTATCATTGGGCTGCGATAAGAACCTTGTGGACAGTGAGGTAATGCTCGGACTTCTGCATAAGGCAGGACATGAGATCACAAATGATGAACATGAGGCAGAGGCAGTTGTTATCAATACCTGTGCATTTATCAAAGATGCGCAGGAAGAAAGTATTAATACGATAATAGAATACGGAGAGCTGAAGAAGACAGGATCATTAAAGAAGCTGATCGTTACCGGCTGCCTGTCACAGCGATATAAAGATGATATCCTTGCAGAACTGCCGGAGATCGATACGATCGTCGGAGCTGCAAATTATGACGCGATCGTAGATGCGATCAGTTCTGAGGAGAAACATTCCTTTGTTACGGATATTAATTATATGCCGGAGACAGTTGGCGGACGTATCGTTACGACCGGAGCTTCTATGGCATATCTGAAGATCGCAGAGGGGTGCGGAAAAATGTGTACTTACTGTGCAATCCCATATATCAGAGGAAAATACAGAAGTATTCCGATGGAACAGCTTCTGGCATCTGCAAAAGAGCTTGCTGCACAGGGAGTAAAAGAACTGATCCTTGTTGCACAGGAAACAACACTCTATGGAGTGGATTTGTATGGTGAAAAGACACTTTCAAAATTATTACATGAACTCTGCAAGATCGAGGAAATCCAGTGGATACGTTTGATGTACTGCTATCCGGAGGAGATCACAGACGAGCTGATCGATACGATCGCAGAGGAAGAAAAGGTCTGTCATTATCTCGATATACCGATCCAACATTCAGAAGATCCTGTATTGCGACGCATGGGAAGACGTACCTGTAAAAAGAATATTGTGGAATTGATCGCAAAGCTTCGTATGCGGATTCCTGATATTGCGATCCGTACAACGCTGATCGCAGGATTTCCCGGTGAAACAGAAGCGGATCATGAAGCGCTTATGGAGTTTGTGAATGAGTCGGAATTTGACCGCCTGGGTGTGTTTACATATTCACCGGAGGAAGGAACACCTGCCGCATCATTTCCGGATCAGATTGAAAATGAGGTTGCAGAAAAATGGCGGGATGATATAATGGCATTGCAGCAGGAAGTATCATACGACAAGAATCAGGAGCTGCTTGGCAAGAGTCTTACAGTACTGATCGAAGGCTATGTTGCAGAAGACGATGTATATGTCGGAAGAACTTATCGGGATGCGCCCGATGTAGATGGTATGGTATTTGTTGATGCACCGTATGAGCTGATGTCCGGCACCTTTGTACAGGTTCGGATCACAGATGCAAATGAATATGATCTGACAGGGGAGATGATAGAATGAATTTACCAAACAAATTAACAATCCTGAGAGTTATAATGATTCCATTTTTTGTTGTGTTTATGTATCTTGATTTTGCAGCAGCCAAATGGATTGCGCTTGGTATCTTTATCGCTGCAGCGATCACGGATACATTAGATGGACAGATCGCAAGAAGATGTAATCTGGTCACAACATTTGGAAAATTCATGGATCCGTTAGCAGACAAGCTTCTGGTATGTTCTGCAATGATCGCACTGGTCGATCAGGGACGGATTCCTGCATGGATCGTTATTATCATCATTGCGAGAGAATTTATCATTAGCGGATTCCGGCTGATTGCAGCAGAAAAGGGTGTTGTTATTGCGGCTGGTATCTGGGGCAAATTAAAGACTGTTGTCCAGATGGTCATGGTTTGTTTCCTGATCGGTAATCTTGGTGGAAAAGTGATATTTGTAATCGAACAGGTGCTGATCTACGCTGCACTTGTATTAACGATCATTTCACTGATCGATTATCTGGTATCAAACAAAAATGTCCTGAAGGATTAATATAAAGTTAAAAGCTGTATAGTTATGAACAACTAACCACAAAATAGACAATTATGGGGAAAATGGGGTATTTTCTGACAATTACTTCCACTTTCCCCTTTTGTTTTTTAAGTAAAAATAGCAGGGATGTTCGATTGTTAAAAAGTGCTGAAAAAACTGTGTCGTAATGATAATTTTACTTGAAATAAATTCGTAAAGGCTTTACAATAAAATCGGCATAAATTTGGAATTACTTTTATGTAACTCCTAAAAATAAATTTAATGGAGGACTAGAAATGAGCAACAAACTCACCCTGTCAGCAAGCGATAGAATTAATGCATTGCTTGATGACGCAAGCTTTGTTGAAATCGGTGCTTATGTGAAAGCAAGAAATACTGATTTTAACATTCAGGATAAGGATACTCCAAAAGATGGTGTTATCACCGGATATGGTGTTATCAATGGCAATTTAGTGTATGTATACAGTCAGGACGCTAAAGTTTTAGGCGGTTCTGTTGGTGAGATGCATGCTAAGAAGATTGCAAAAATTTATGATATGGCTATGAAGATGGGTGCACCTGTCATCGGTATGATCGACTGTGCAGGACTCAGACTTCAGGAAGCTACAGATGCACTGAATGCATTTGGTGAAGTATATGGCAAGCAGGTTATGGCTTCAGGTGTTATTCCTCAGATCACAGCTGTTTTTGGTGCATGTGGCGGCGGTGCTTCCCTTGTTCCATCATTATCAGACTTCACTTTCATGACAAAGGAAGGTGCAAAGTTATTTGTAAATTCTCCAAACGCTTTAGCAGAGAACAATATTACAAAGTTAGATACTTCCGCAGCTGATTATGTAAGTGAGAATACAGCAAATGTAGATGGTGTATTTGAGACAGAAGAAGAATTACTTGGTATGATCCGTGCATTGGTTGAGGTTCTTCCAAGCTGTAATCTGGACGACAAGGAAGCTTCTGCAAATGACAATCCAAACAGAATTATCCCAAATCTTGATTCTTACAAGAACGATCCAAGAGCAGTGATCCAGAATATTGCCGATGATTCTCTTGTGCTTGAGATGAAGAAGGAATATGCAGGAGATGTTGTTACAGCTCTGATCCGTATGGATGGTATCACAGTTGGATGTGTTGGTAATCAGGAAGATACGATCACAACAGCGGGTGCATATAAAGCAGAAGAATTTGTAGATTTCTGTGATGCATTTAACATTCCTGTACTTACACTTACAAATGTTGAAGGTTTTGCCACAACAGTTGAAGAAGAGAAGACCATCTCAAAGGCTCTTGCAAAACTTACAAATGCATATGCAGATGCAACAGTTCCAAAGGTTACGGTTGTTATGGACAAGGCCTATGGAACAGCATATACGGTTATGAACTCCAAGGCAATCGGAGCTGATATGGTATATGCATGGCCGGATGCAGTGATCGGTACTATGGATCCTGAGATGGCAGTTAAGATCATGTATGAAGATGAACTTGCAGCAGCAGACGACAAGCTTGCCTTCATCAAGGAGAAGAAAGCAGAATATGTTGCAGCTCTTTCAGGAGCAGCTTCGGCAGCATCCAGAGGATATATCGATGATATCATCGAGCCTGATGCTACAAGAAAGAGAGTGATCGCAGCGATCCAGATGCTCCTTTCAAAGGAAGAGATGAGACCTTATAAGAAACACGGTACTATATAAAAGGAGTGACAACTAAATGAAGAAAAAATTATTATTAATAGTTTCTATGTTAGCTGTTACTTTTATGTTTGTCGGATGTAGTGCTTCTGATGATAACGGAGTAAAATTTGCTTATAACGATCAGGAGATCGCTCAGGTAGCAAAAGATGCCTGTGAGACATATCAGAAATATGCAAGCGCAGATGAGACCTATAACTATGTTATAGAAGCAGGCGAGGATGCAGGGGTTTCTGAAAATGAGATAGAAGCAGTCAAGTCATTCCGTAATATCGGTGATGAGTGCGGTGAGTTTAAAGATTTTACAGGTGAATACAAGATTACAGAGACAGAAGGAAATGTAATCGTTACTCTTTATGCTGACTGTACAGAAAAAGAAGCGTTGATCAAGGTAACATTTGTAGACAACAGTGCAACATATAACTTACAGAGATATCAGTTAATGAATCAGTATGGTTACAGTGAAGAGCAGGCTGATGAAGCCCTTTCTTCACAGGGTATGTACCCATATAAGTCAACTGATGTTGAGATTGCAGCAAACATGACATTTGAAGATAAGATGAAGGCAGCCGGAACCAACACCCTGATCGGTATGGCAACTGTATTCGTTGTTCTTATCTTTATATCATTTATCATCTATCTGTTAAAATTTGTTCCCGGCTTCTTTGATAAAGAAGCAAAAGCAGCCAAGAAGGCAGCTAAAAAAGCAGAAGAAGCAGCTAAGGCAGAGCCTGTTGCTGAGACAAAGGAAGAAGATGCAGGATCTGCACCGGCAGGACAGATTGTTGACATCGTTAAGACAGAAACAGGTGAAAGCGTAATGAATGATTCTGAACTGGTTGCAGTTATCACAGCCGCAGTTGCTGCTGCATCAGCAGGACAGAATGCATATACAACGTATCCAAGCAAAGATAAGCTTGTGACACGTCCGATCAGACGTATTAAGAGATAATAATAGGAGGATATATCGATGAAGAATTATAGAATTACAGTAAATGGTACATCATATGATGTTTCAGTTGAAGAATTAGCAGGTGGCGTTGCCCCTGTAGCAGCACCAGTTGCAGCAGCTCCTGTAGCAGCACCAGCGGCAGCACCGGCACCAGCACCGGCAGCTAAGTCAGCGGGCGCAGGTTCCATTAAGGTTGCTTCTCCGATGCCTGGCAAGATCCTTGATGTTAAGGCAAATGTTGGTGATGCAGTTAAGAAGGGACAGGTTATTCTGATCCTTGAAGCTATGAAGATGGAAAACGAAGTTGTTGCTCCGGAAGATGGTACAGTAGCAAGCATCGACGTTGCATCAGGTGCAACTGTTGAAGCAGGAGATACATTAGCAACTCTGAACTAATGCTGTACTTGTATAAATCTGATAGGAGGAACGACTAAATGAGTAGTATAGTTGACGTATTGTCAAATTTAGCAAATCAGACAGGTTTTGCAAGTCTTGACTGGAAAAATTACGTTATGATCCTTGTAGCGTTCGTTTTCATGTTCCTTGCAATTAAGTTTGGTTTTGAGCCACTTCTTCTGGTACCAATCTCATTTGGTATGTTACTTGTTAACATGTTTCCAGATATAATGGCAGAAGGCGGATTATTACATTACTTCTACATGTTGGATGAATGGAGTATTCTTCCTTCACTGATCTTCATGGGTGTAGGTGCCATGACAGATTTTGGCCCGTTGATCGCAAACCCTGCAAGCTTTCTTCTTGGAGCTGCAGCACAGTTCGGTATCTACGGCGCATATTTCCTTGCTTTCCTGATGGGATTCAATGGTAAGGAAGCAGCAGCTATTTCTATTATCGGTGGTGCAGATGGTCCTACATCTATCTTCCTTGCCGGTAAACTTGGAATGGGTGGTACATTACTTGGACCAATCGCAGTAGCAGCATATTCTTATATGTCACTGGTACCGATTATCCAGCCACCAATCATGAAGCTTCTGACAACAGAAAAAGAACGTAAGATTAAGATGGAACAGTTAAGACCTGTTTCCAGGCTTGAGAAGATCTTATTCCCAATCATCGTTACGATCGTTGTGTGTGTAATTCTTCCTACAACAGCACCACTGGTTGGTATGTTAATGCTTGGTAACCTGTTCCGTGAGTCTGGAGTTGTAAGACAGTTAACAGAGACAGCTTCCAATGCAATGATGTACATCGTAGTTATCCTGCTTGGAACATCCGTAGGAGCAACAACAAGTGCTGAGGCATTCCTTAATATGGATACAATTAAGATCGTAATTCTCGGTCTGATCGCATTCGCATTTGGTACAGCCGCAGGTGTACTGTTCGGTAAACTGATGTGTGTTGCAACACATGGTAAGGTTAATCCACTGATTGGTTCTGCCGGTGTATCTGCCGTTCCAATGGCAGCTCGTGTATCCCAGAAGGTTGGTGCGGAAGAAGATCCTACAAACTTCTTACTGATGCATGCCATGGGACCAAACGTTGCCGGTGTTATTGGTACAGCAGTAGCTGCTGGATGTTTTATGGCAATCTTTGGAATTTAATTACGATTTGAAATTTTAGGAGGATAATCATGTCAGAAATAAAGGCAAAGCCGGTAAAAATTACCGAGACAATCTTACGTGATGCACATCAGTCTTTGATTGCTACACGTATGACAACCGAACAGATGCTTCCGATTATTGACAAGATGGATAAAGTAGGTTACCACGCAGTAGAGTGCTGGGGTGGAGCTACATTCGATGCATCTCTTCGTTTCTTAAAAGAAGATCCATGGGAAAGACTTCGTAAATTCCGTGATGGATTCAAAAATACAAAACTTCAGATGTTATTCCGTGGACAGAACATCTTAGGATATCGTCCATACGCAGATGATGTGGTAGAATATTTCGTACAGAAATCTGCTGCCAACGGAATCGACATCATCCGTATCTTTGACTGCTTAAATGATCTTCGTAACCTGAAGACAGCAGTTAAGGCTGCAAACAAAGAAAAAGTAGAAGCTCAGATCGCATTATCTTACACTTTAGGTGATGCTTATACACTAGATTACTGGGTAGACATTGCCAAGAAGATTGAAGAGATGGGTGCAAACTCTATCTGTATCAAAGATATGGCTGGTCTTCTGACACCGTATAAGGCAACAGAGCTGATCGGAGCAATGAAAGAAGCTGTAGATCTTCCAATCCAGCTTCATACACACTACACATCAGGTGTTGCTTCTATGACTTACATGAAAGCAGTAGAGGCCGGTGTAGATGTCATTGATACCGCAATCTCACCATTCGCACTTGGAACATCTCAGCCTGCAACAGAAGTTATGGTTGAGACATTCAAGGGAACACCTTATGATACAGGATTAGACCAGAAACTTCTGGCAGAGATCGCTGACTATTTCCGTCCAATCCGTGACGAAGCTCTTGACAGCGGACTCTTAAATCCAAAGAACCTTGGTGTTAACATCAAGACTCTTCTGTATCAGGTACCAGGCGGAATGCTTTCCAACCTGACATCTCAGCTGAAAGAACAGCACGCAGAAGATAAGTTCT
>ERZ825324.3515-NODE-3515-length-14345-cov-3.741568_pt1 | contig 14345 bp, 11 predicted proteins | sample MGYA00519859_ERZ825324 | MGnify/ENA primary metagenome ERZ825324 (study PRJEB31778, sample SAMEA3449198) | human gut metagenome | biome: human gut; feature: human-associated habitat; material: faeces | place: United Kingdom | collected 2010/2012 ... | reverse complement strand
GCTTGCGGCGGGAGGCTCCGCAGCGGCATAGCGCCGTGGGTTCCGATTCGGTCGAGAAGTGCCTGCCCTCCTGAAAATACCAGCTGTCGTTGGACTCGTCGGGCATGATGAACTGTTCGGCCAGCGGCGGCCGCCCGTATACCAGATAGGGGCCTGTTTCGGTTACGGTGATGCTGAACCGCTCCTCTGCGGGGGAGCTTCCCGTTTCAATTTTCAAATTGGACATGTTGGACATACTATTTGAGTTTATATTTCGTTTGGGTGTAGGCGGCAATAATTATTCCCAAATCCTGACGGATGAAATATTTGGGATGCCTTTATAGGATTTATCCCGCTTTTTGGTATCTTTGCAGAGATTTTTTTAACTGACATAAAGTAAATTTGGGCAATATGAAAGGATTCGTAAAACTGATAGCCGTGGTCGTGACTGCGGCGGCGTTTGCCGTGTCGTGCAGTAAGGACAAGGATTCGGGCGCCGTATCGTTCGACAAACCTGCGGTCTTCATCGACGCGCCCAGCGGCATGGCTACAGTGGGCTTCACCCTGCGGAACATCAAGACGCTCTCCGTTACGAGCCAGCCCACGGGCTGGGACGAGCCGATGCTCGACCAAACCACGGGCATGCTTACGGTCATAGCTCCTTCGGCCACGGCTCTCGAAGAGGGTACGGCCGTCGAATCGGGTACGGTCGTGCTGGCCGGGGTCACTCCGGGCGGGACGAGCGTTTCGGGCGTGCTTTTCGTCGGCGTCGTAAAGACCGTGGACCTGAGTGCGGCGGGTGTGGCCAACAGTTATATGGCATCCGTGAAAGAGACCAACTACCTGTTCGACGTCATGCACAAAGGCGACGGTTCGCCACTGGCGACGGATCATCTCGGCGTTATCTGGAAATCTGCGTCGGGACTGGTGCAGTATCTGCAGATGGAGGACGGCAAGGCGTCGTTCTACATCGGAGCCGACACCGAAGACAGCGACAAGATCCTCAAGGGCAACGCCGTGATCGGCGCTTACGATGCCAACGACGAACTGATCTGGAGCTGGCACGTCTGGGCGACGGATTACGATCCCGAAGGCGAAAACGGGTCGGTCGAGCTGAACGGCTATACGATGATGACCCGCAATCTGGGCGCGCTGGCCAACGGCAATGCGACGACGTCCGAGATACTGGCCTCCTACGGTCTTTATTACCAGTGGGGCCGCAAGGATCCGTTCATCGGTCCGAGCACCTATAAGATCTCCAGCGGTCAGGGCGCCGCCATGTATAACGACAGCGGCAGCCGCACCTATGTGACGATGGTCGCGTCGAGCGCCGAGACCGGAACGATGGATTATGCCGTCAAACATCCGCTTGCCTTTGTTACGGGCGTCGCCGAGTCGAACAACGACTGGCTCTGGAGCAAGTCCGATGCCGGCTGGTCGTCGGACGGCGATGCCGGCGCAAAGAGCGTGAACGACCCCTGCCCCTACGGCTGGCGCGTCGCTCCTTCAGCCGCTTTTGCCGGGCTTGAGATCGTCGGAACTCCCGCCGCGGGCGACGAGGAGAAATTCGGCTGGACGCTGACCGACGGAAAAGCCGAATCGTTCTTCATGGGCGGCGGACGCCGCCGCTACGACGACGGCAAGATTCAGAATATTTATATTCCGAAGGATGAAGCGAAGATGAAGTTGTATACCCGTGCGGATATCGCGCAGCCTTGGGAGGGACTTTACTGGACTACCGCCGTGGACGGCACGCAGTCGAACGCGCTTCATTTCTGGTACGAGAAGCTCACCGGGACGGGCGGCATCGCGCCTGCCGAAGCGTATGCCCGCGCCAACGGCATGCAGGTGCGCTGCGTGAAGGTGGAGAATATGTAGACGACCGATATGCAAGACAAGACAACGGGCCGGCAGCATGCCGGCCCGTTGTTGTTTGGTATAACAGTTGCGGTGTGGGACGGTAAACTACCGGGCAATGAAAATCAAAACAGGAAAAGGTACGATCTCGCTTGCGGTATTGCTGGCGATCTGGTCCGTGTCGGCGATCGCCTCGCTGCCGGGACTTGCCATATCTCCGATTCTGGGGGATCTGAACCGGATATTTCCCAAAGCCACCGACCTCGAAATTCAGATGCTGACCTCGCTTCCGTCGCTGCTTATCATTCCCTTCGTGCTGCTTTCGGGACGTCTCTCCGTGGGCAGGGACAAACTCCGGATTCTCACCGTCGGACTGGCGGTCTTCTTTCTGAGCGGCGTCGCCTGCATCTTTGCCAAGAGCATGGCGTGGCTGATCGTCATCAGCTGTATCCTCGGCATCGGCGCAGGCATGGTGATTCCGCTTTCGACGGGACTCGTGGTCGATTATTTCACGGGCGATTACCGCGTGCGCCAGCTGGGCTACAGTTCGGCGATCAACAACCTGACCCTCGTGCTGGCCACCGTCGTCACGGGCTATCTGGCCGATGTGAACTGGCATCTGCCCTTTCTGGTCTATACCCTGCCGGGCGTCTCGCTGGCCCTGTCGTTTTTCCTCAGGCGCGGTCGCTCCACTCCCGAACCGGAGCAGAGCATCCAGATGCGCCATAAGATGATCGACCGCCGCAAGCTCGTCGGGCTGATGCTGTTCTATTTCTTCGCCACTTACGCCGTGCTGGTCGTGACGTTCTACGCCTCGTTCCTTGTCGACGACTACAAGATAGACAGCTCGTTCTCCGGCGTGCTGATCTCGCTTTTCTTTCTGGCGATCATGGTGCCGGGACTCTTCATCGACAAGATTATCCGGCGGCTGACGCGCAGCGTCAATCTCGTCTCGCTCGCATTGATCTGCGCCGGGCTGCTCTGCGTGGGTATTTTCCGCGACAAGACGATGCTCGTCGTCGGGGCCTTGTGCGCGGGCTTCGGCTACGGCGTGATCCAGCCCGTCATTTACGACAAGGCGGCGACGATCGCTCCGCCGCGCTCGGCGACGCTGGCGCTGTCGTTCGTGATGGCGATGAACTATCTGGCCGTGATGGTCTGTCCCTTTATCGTGGACCTTTTCCGGCATCTGTTCGGAACCCACAGCGACCGTTTCCCGTTTTTCTTCAATGCGGCGCTGGTGCTGGCGCTCACGCTCGTCACGTTCCGCCGCCGGGACGATTTCATTCTCGGACTCGACGAATCCTATTACAAAAATTAGCGGAAACACTTGATAATAACGTAAAAAGGTTTATTTTTGTACTGAAAAGTCACTTTTTACGATTATCAAGAGATGAGAAAGATTTTGTTCATGGCTCTGGCGGTCCTCATTGCGGCCGGCTGCGCGGAGTCCGAGAAAGGTACGCTTTGCGTGAAGATCGCTCCGGCTATCCGTACGCGCGTCACGGGTCTGCATTTCGATACCGGCGACCGTATAGGTTTGACGATCTCCAAAGGGAGTGCCCCGTACGCCGAGAACGTGCCGATGACCTACGACGGCACGGCTTTTACGGCGTCCGGGCTGTCGTGGTACAACGACCTGAATGAAAAGTCCGTATTGACGGCCTATTATCCCTATGCCGAAGGCGGAAGACCCGACGAATTCACCGTCTCCTCGGACCAGACGCAGGGCAACGGGCCGTCCGACCTGTTGGCGGCCGTGAAAACCGACGTTACGCCCGTTTCGGCGCCTGTCGGCATGATTTTCTACCATGTGATGTCGCAGCTGACGATCGTGATCTCCAACAGTTCGAGTGCGGCGGTGACCGGAGTCAGCGTCGGCGGACTCGTTCCGACGGCCGAGATCGACTATTCGGCGCCGAAGGCGGCGGCTAAAAGCGGTGTCGCCGCTGCGGAGGTCAAAGCCTGCGAGGTGAAGCCCGGCGCTACCTATCGCGCGATTCTGGTGCCCCAGCAGGCTGCCCTGACCGTCACGGTCACCACGGACGACGGCAGGAGCCACACTAAAACCCTCTCTTCGGCACAGCTCGAAAGCGGCAGACGGTACGATATGTCGGTTCTCGTTACCAACGAGGAGATCCAAATTTCGCTCAGCGGCGATATCGGTGATTGGGAAGACGGCGGATCGCTCGACGGCAGCGGCAGCGGTGACGGCGGCGACGACGATTCGCAGACGCTCTCCTACGGCGGCGTGACCTACCGGACGACGACTGTCGGGGAGACGGTTTGGATGGCCGAGAACCTGCGCTATGTGCCCGACGAAGCGCTGCTGACGAAAGGCATTTGGTATCCCGACGGCAACGAGGATGCGGAGTACGTCCGCGAACACGGCATGTTATACAGCTTTACTGCGGCGCTGGGCGGCGCACAGGCCGTTTCCGGCGCTCCGGTCCGGGGAATCTGCCCTGCGGGCTGGCATGTACCTTATATCGACGAACTGCAAACGCTGGCCGCGGGTCCCGATTTCGGATTTACGCTCGCCGGCATGTGGAATTCCGTTTCAAAGAACTATGTCTCGTCGGCTAAAAGCGGTTATCTGATGAGTGCCACGACTGACGACGGAGGAAGCAGCTACAGTGCGCTGTTGTTCTATGCGTCCGGCGGCAATCCGTCGCCTTCGTCGCTGCCGGCGGGTAACGGAGTCTCGCTTCGCTGCGTGAAAGACGCGAAATAGTGCGCTGAACCGCTGCAACGAAACAAAGGTCCCCGTTTTCGGGGACCTTTTCTGTAGTGCGGTTGCACTGCGTTTTTTGTGTTTTGCCCGGTCGCGCCCGGCGTCAGTCGCGGTTCAGGAAGAAGATCGGAATATTGGCCACGAACACGTCGTCGCCGCAGAGCCGGTCGCGTTTGGCGATCAGTTCGCTCAGCAGGATGTCGCCGATGACGTAGTTGCTCTTTTCGCTGGTGTACTGTTCGTGAATCTTCGTGAAGTTCAGGATGCCGTGAATGTCGGTATCCGTGTACCGGACGTATATTTTCAGCGTGATGTCGGTCGTATAGTCGGGCTTCTGGATATAGCTCAGTTTCTTGTATTCGTAGCGGTAGCCGTGCAGGCGGGCCATGATGTCGCTCAGGATCGACGAAGCCGTCGGAAGGCTTCCGGCCCCCTTGCCGAACATGAACTGCCGGTCGTAGCACTCGCCGCGGATCACCACGCCGTTGTACTCGTCGTCGACGCTGTAGATATACTTGGCGGGCGTCACGAACTCCGGCATGACGAACATCGTGAAGTGTTCGTCGCTTACCTTCACGACCTGCGCCACCAGTTTGATTTTGACGTTCTTCTCGCGGGCGTACTGGATGTCCGCATCGTGAATCGTCGAGATGCCGTACGTGAAGATGCGCTCCGGCGCGACATAGGTGCCCAGCGCGTGTACCGTGATGATTACCAGTTTGAACAGCGAATCGTAGCCTCCGATGTCGAACGACGGGTCGCTTTCGGCGAATCCCAGCGCCTGCGCCTGTGCGAGTGCGTTGGCGTACGAATCCTTGTGGTCGAAAACGCGCGAGAGGATGTAGTTCGACGAACCGTTCAGGATACCCTTCACTTCGAGCAGCAGGTCGTTGTCGTAATACTCTTCGAGGTTGCGGATGACCGGAATCGAACCGCACGACGAAGCGTCGTAAAGCAGCGCCACGTTGTGCTTTTTCTGGATTTCGATCATTTCGGGCAGGTGGTGCGCCAGCATCGTCTTGTTGCCCGAAACGACGGGAATCCCTTTCAGCAGGGCGCTTTTCACGATGTCGTACGACGCTTTGGCGTCGTCGATCACCTCGACGATCAGGTCGATTTCGGGATTGTCGAGGATCTCCGCCGGGGAGTCCGTGAAGTGCGAACGGTCGATCGAACGGGGTTTGTCGAGCGAGCGGACGCAGATTTTGACGATTTCGGCATTGGCGTTCTTCGATTTGCGGACCACTTCGTAAATACCTTGTCCGACGACGCCGAATCCGAACAGGCCGATTTTAATTTTACCCATATGCTGCATGTTTGTTGATTATTCGTTATTCATGAACGGACGGAGGATGTCGTTCAGCTGTTCGTGCTCGACCAGAAATCCGTCGTGTCCGAACGGCGAGTCTATTTCGTGGTAGACGCTTCCGGCGATCATGCCCTGCAGTTCACGCATCTCGGCCGGAGTGAAGATGATGTCGGTCGTAATGCCGACGACGATCGTGCGGGCCGCGATCCGACTCAGGGCGGCCGCTACCCCGCCGCGTCCGCGTCCTGCGTCGTGGGTGTCGAATGCGTTGAGAATGGCGTAATAGGAGTAGGCGTTGTAGCGTCTGCAGAGCTTCTCTCCCTGATACTGCTGGTAGCTCGATGCGCGGTGCACGGCCGGAAGCTCCTCGCGGTCCTGCTGCGTGAGGTTGTAGCCCAGCGATCCCCTGTAGGTCAGCAGGCCGATGGCGCGGGCCGCCGCAAGACCGGCCATTCCCGCGTCGTCGCGCGGCTCGCCGAACGTCCGGTCGGCTTCGATGGCCATGCGCTGCGTCTCGTCGATGGCGATGCTCCACGGCGACGCCTTGGCCGAGGTGGCGATCAGCACCAGTTTGCCGATGCGCTGCGGCTCCGTGACGGCCCATTCGACGGCCTGAAATCCGCCCACCGAACTTCCGACCAGCGCGCCGATGCGTCCGATGCCGAGGGCGTCGGCCAGCAGGATGTGCGCCCGCACGATGTCGCGGATCGTGAAGGGCGGGAAATCCCGGTAGTACGGTGTGCCGGTTTGCGGATTCGTGTGAAGCGGTCCCGTCGTGCCGTAGTGCGAGCCGAGGATGTTGGCGCAGACGACGAAATGACGCGCCGGATCGAGGAATTTCCCCGTTTCGACCGTGTGCGGCCACCAGTCCGCGACGTCCGAATTGGCCGTCAGCGCATGGCAGACCCACACCACGTTGTCGTGCGCGGCGTTCAGTTCGCCGTAGGTGTGATAGGCGATCTTCAGCTCCGGCAGCGTGTGTCCCGTTTCCAGCCGGAACGGTTCGGGGGATATGTAAATGCGGGGTTCCATTACAGATGTTTCAGCGCTTCGTTCAGGTCTTCCTTTATGTCGTCGATATGCTCGATGCCGAGCGAAAGCCGCAGCAGGTTGGGATATACGCCCGAAGCGGCCAGTTCCTGTTCGCCGAGCTGGGCGTGGGTGGTCGATGCGGGGTGTATGAGCAGCGTTTTCGCGTCGCCGACGTTGGCCAGATGGCTGATCAGACCGAGGTTGTCTACGATCTTCGACGCCTGCTCCGCACTGCCTTTCACACGGAACGTCAGCACGCCGCCGAAACCGTTGCGGAGGTATTTCTTCGCCAGTGTGTGGTACTTGCTGCTTTTGAGTCCCGGATAGCTGACGTGTTCGATCTTGGGATGCTTTTCCAGCCACTCCGCGACCGCAAGTGCGTTGTCCACGCTGCGCTGTACGCGCAGCGAGAGCGTTTCGAGTCCCTGCGTCAGCAGGAACGCGTTGAACGGGCTGATGCAGGGGCCGATGTCGCGCAGCCCTTCGCAGCGGGTGCGGGTCGCAAAGGCGGTTTTGCCGCACTCTTTCCAGAAGTTGAAGCCGTGATACCCCTCCGAGGGTTCGCTCAGCAGCGGATATCTGCCGTTGCCCCAGTCGAAGTTGCCGCCGTCCACGACTACTCCGCCCAGACTCGTGCCGTGCCCGCCGATCCACTTGGTCGCCGAGTGCGTCACGACGTTCACGCCCCATTCGATCGGCCGGCAGAGGAATCCGCCCGCGCCGAACGTATTGTCGGTCACCACCGCGATGCCGTGTTTGTGCGCCAGCGCGACGATGGGTTCGAAGTCGGGTACGTTGAATTCGGGATTGCCGATCGTTTCCAGATAAACCGCTTTCGTACGGTCGTCAATGAGTGATGCGATGCTTCGGATGTCGTCGCCCTGAGCGAAGCGCACTTCGACGCCGATGCGGGCGAACGTATGCTTGAACTGGCTGAACGTGCCGCCGTAGAGAAACGACGTGCTGACGATATTGTCGCCCGCTTCGGCCAGATTGCTGAACGCCAGATACTGGGCGGCCATGCCCGATGCGGCGGCCACGGCCGCCGTGCCTCCTTCGAGCGCAGCCATGCGCTCTTCGAAAACCGAGGTCGTGGGATTGCTCAGACGGGTGTAGATGTTGCCCTCTTCGCGCAGGGCGAAGCGGGCCGCGCCCTGTTCGGCGCTGTCGAAAACATAGGACGTGGTCTGGTAGATCGGCAGTGCGCGCGAACCGGTCACGGGATCGGGCTGCTGGCCTGCGTGTACCTGCAGCGTTTCGAATCGGTAGTTTTTCGGAGTCATATTTCGCTGTTTGTTCGTTACAAAAAAATCCGACCTCAAAGGAAGCCGGATTGTGTCGTTCGTGCATACGGAAAGGTTACACCCGGCGGAATCGGCTGCGCATGCACATCATACCCATGGTCATCATACCGCGGAGTGTTCCGCGGTACGTGCTGTCGTATGTGTTCATTGCAGTCATTTCAGCTTCGGATCTGTTTCCAATGGTGCAAATATAGCGGTTTTTTTGAGTTTTACGCTCGCCGCGGGATATTTTTTTGGAAAAACCTTTCCCGCGGTCGGAATTTTGCATGCCAAAGATGCGATTGCGACCCGTTTTGTTAAATAAATGAGCGGAAATGATTTGGAATTGAAAATAATGTTTATCTTTGTCTCGAAGAATGTGCGCAATGCACAAGGGATAGACTAAAATTATCAGATTTATGAAACGACTTTTCGCTGTCGCATTGTTTGCGACAACGTTTTTGGCTATTTCATGCCAAAAAGAGACGAGCGAAGGCGAAGGCGGCGGACAGCAACCCGTTGCTGCCGTGCCTGCGGACTTCGATTGGAAAATGACGCGCGACGTATCGGCTGCGGTCGGTATGCCGAGCGTCAGCGGACTCGCTCCCGACTATGCCGTCGTACGCATCTATTCGTCGCCCGTGCTGGCCGACGGAAATATCGTTGCGATGGGTGTCGTAAAGGCTTCGCAGCCTGTTTTCTCGACGGCCATGACGCTGCCCGCCGGGGTCAGGAACCTTTATGTGCAGACTACCCTGCCCGACGGTACCGTGTCGGTCAGCATGCAGCCGGTTTCCGCGACACTCAACGTTGCGGGCGCCGTAATGAAAAGCGCCGAAGCGCCGAAAATCCGCATTTCCGCGGCTACACGCAGCGAAAGCTCGTCGATGCCCGGCTATCCGACGCTGTCGGTCAAGGCGGAAAGCGACTTCGCCGAGGGTGCCGTTATCCGCCAGACGCCGGCGGGCAATATCGACCTCGGAGCCAGCTGGATCGCCAAACCCTATGCCGCGGCGGCGGAATATTACATTCCCGCGGGCGCCGAGATTACGGGCAATATCAATTTGAACGGCAAGTTCTCGCCCCATTCCGCTCCGGTTCTCTACGTGGCGGGCAAACTGACGCTCGACACGTCGGTTACCGTCGGGCAGGCGACGCTTGCGGTGCTTCCGGGCGGCGAGGTATATATCAAGGAGGCGAAAGCCAACCTCCAGCAGAATGCGGTCAATCCGGCCATCTATGTATTCGAGGGCGGTACTTTTACGACCGACAAGACGAGTTTCTCCTGCAAGACCGTCGTCAACGAAGGCACGTTCGTTGTCAACGGACTGTTCAACGTCAACACCTCCTGCGAGTTCTACAACGGAGCGACGGCCGCATTGCAGGCGGGTGAAGTCGAGGTCACCAACAAGGCGAAGCTCTACAACGACGGGAAGATCGAAAGCGCCGATTTCCAGCTCAACACCTATGCCGAGCTTCACAACTGCGAGAACGGCACGGTTGCCATCGACGGGACCTTCTACGTGACCAACTATTCGGTGACCTACCAGAAAGGTGTGGCCCGGATGGATAGGCTCGAAGCCCGCGGCGGCGGTACGCTCTACGTGAACTGCCATACCGCAGCGGACGACGTCATTGCCGAAGGGGCGAAGTTCTACATCGCTTCGGGTTCGGGTCTCGACGCCGGAACGGTCTATTTCAACAGCAATACGGAGCTGTATGCCGCAGCCGGCTCGATCTTCTCGATGGACGAGTACAATGCGAGCAGATCGGGCGGCAACGTGCGCATCGTCAGTCAGGCGCAGGCCGACCAGCCGATGGCCGTGGTCGTGATCCGGGAGAAGGGCGTCAGTTCGCGTTATTACGGCACCAAGTTCGAGGGTCTTATGGAGGTCGTCTACGACAATGCGGCCGATGCGAAATACGTCATCGACGCCGGCAGCCTGATTGACGGCGCCGTGATGCGCGACAGGCAGACGGTCGTGATTGCCGAGAGCAAATGCAACGGAGGCAAGGAGCCTGTGACTCCCGACCCGGAGCCGGAACCCGAAATCATCGAGGTGATCGGTGCGCCCTACACCTATTGTTTCGAGGACGGCTGGCCGTGGATCGGCGATTACGATATGAACGACGTGGTCGTCGTGACCGGCATCGACCGGCTCGTGAACAAGGAAAGCGGCAAGGTGGGTTCCATCCGCATCAACTGGGAGCTGAAAGCCGCCGGCGTGCAGATGGTTAGCAAGACGAAGGTGGAGGATCACCGCTTTGCAGGGATGACCTTTGTGCTTACCGGTACGCTGCCCACCTTAAAGCGCAGCGAAGCGGCGGCCATGATCGAGTCCTTTGGGGGCAAGGCCAGCGGCTCTGTTTCTAAAAAGACCACTTATGTGCTGGCAGGCGAGGCTGCCGGCAGCAAACTGGATAAGGCAAACGCTTTGGGTATCCCGGTAATCGACGAAGCGCAGTTTATGGAAATGGTGAAATGAGAGAAATTCGAAAAAAGCAGAAAAAGTTATATAAAGCCATGCGCATTTTGCTGTACGCGGCTATTGCAGTGCTGGTGGTGTATATCGGTGCGGAGCCGTTGGTAGCAAAGGCCAGTCACGTGGCTGCACTGGTGATGAATTATGTGTGCGACGCGCTGGTGATCGCCTCTATGTTTATGCTTTTGATGTACTACTCCAAGTACGGTAAAGTGGATGGGTATCTCAGCCGCATTGAGGACGAACTGGCAGATGCCGGGTATTATTTGTCCGATCGACCGGAGCGGGAGATCCAGCCACTGACCGCAGCGGTGCTGGCAGACCTGGATCGGTACGGCTACACCGTTGAGCGAGATTTGGAACTAAGTGAGATGCCCTTTGACGCTCGAGCCATGAAGAAAAAAGAATTCTTTTATGTGGTGGAGACGGAAGCGCTGACCCGGGGCGATATTTTGGCTTATTCCGATGCGGCATTTACCGATCTGACGGTACAGAAGATGAAGCGCAGGGGCAGCGGCGTGATCTTGTTTGTAACGGACACGGCAGGAGAAGACGCCATTGACCTGAGCAAATCCATTACCTGCTATGGCAAGCGGGATCAGTTGCAGATCGCCTACGCCATTGCAGAGGCGGACACCGGACGGGTGTACTTCTTGGGCAACCGGGTGAGCAAATGCCAGCAGATGATCGCCAATTATGTAATGGGCTGCGAATTGCCCATTGCCGATGCAAATAAGGGCGAGCGCCTGCCGTTTCAGGATAAGCTGGAGGAAAAGATGAAAACCTTTACTCTGGCAGAATTTAAGAACGGTACATTCTTCGCACACGATTAAGGAGACAGCTATGACAGAAAAGGTAAAAGAATATATTGCGTCCCTGCGGGGCAAGAAGATCGCTTTTGTGGGTATGGGGGTGGCCAACGCGCCGTCTGCGCTGTTTTTGGCTCGCCATGGCTTGCAAGTGTATGCCTGCGACAGTAGGGACGAGAGCTATATTGGAAAAAAGACTTGTGAGGAGCTGCGCGCCTGCGGTGTGCAGTTCTCCTTAGGCAAGGATTATTTGCGTATTTTACCGGAGATGGACATCGTTTTCCGCAGCAACGGCATTTTGCCGTTCCAAAATCCTTGGATCGGAGAATGTATTGAGCGGGGCCAAACGGTGACCAGCGAGATGGAAGAATTCTTCCGTTACTGCCCGGCCAAGATCATTGGCATTACCGGCTCCAACGGCAAGACCACAACGACCACCTTGATTTACGAAATGCTGAAAAAGGCCGGCCACTCCGCAGTGATCGGCGGTAATATCGGCAAAGCCATGCTGCCGTATTTGGAGGATCTGACCCCCTCTGATTATGCGGTTTGTGAACTGTCCTCTTTTCAGCTGCTGACCATGGGCAATCTGGTGCATCAGCCGGATATTGCGGTGGTGACGAATATCGAATCTACCCATTTGGACCACCATATTTCTTTGGACGAATATGTGGACGCCAAGCGAAATGTTTTGATTTATCAAAGTCCCTCCCAGCGCACGGTGCTGAACGCGGACTGTGATTATTCCATCGGCCACCGGGTGTACCACGATATGCGCTACGATGTGCGGGGCAAGTTGGCGGAGTTTTCTTTAGAAAAACCGGTCAATACCGGTGCATACTTAGATGATAACGACAATATCGTCTATGCAGAGGACGGTACGGTGACGCAGATTATGCCTGCTTCCGATATTCGTCTGCCCGGGCGGCACAATATTGCCAATTACTGCACGGCCATCGCGGCGGTGTGGGGACTGGTGCAGCCAGAGCAGATCCGAGAGGTGGCCCGCACCTTTGGCGGCGTGGAGCACCGCATCGAGTTTGTCCGTGAGGCGGACGGGGTAAAGTATTATAACGATTCCATCGCCACTTCTCCCAGTCGAGTGATCAGCGGCGTGCGTGCCTTTAATCAAAAAATCATTGCTATTCAAGGCGGCTCGGATAAAGGCAACGATCTGTCCGTGATGGTGCCTGACCTGTTGACCCATGTGAAAATTCTGATTTTGAACGGTGCAACGGCAGATAAGATTGAACAGGCCGTTTTGGCTGCGCCGGATTATGATCCGGATCAGCTGCAAATCATAAAAGTGAAAGATTTGGCACAGGCGGTAGAAGCGGCACGCAAGGCAGCGCAGCCCGGAGATATTGTGTCTCTTTGCCCGGCTTGCCCCGCCTTTGACCAGTTTAAGACATTTGAGTACCGCGGACGGGAATTCAAAAGGTTGGTGAACGCATTTTGAGTACAAACACAGCGGCGCTGTTGCAGAAATTGACGGCAGTTACCGGCACGCCTTTTTCTGATGAGGAAGTGCTGAACCTGCTGACTGCCAAGTTGGCGTCCTTTGGCAATGTGCAGGTGGACGCCATGCACAATATCAGCTGCACCTTCGGCAGCGGTTACCATGTGGTGCTGGAGGCCCACTGGGACGAAATTTGCTTTGTAGTTACAGGCGTTAGCGACGACGGCTATGTGCACTTTGCCAAGTGCGGTGGGATCGACCCTCGGATTTTGCCCGGCGCGCGGGTGGTGGTTCATGGCAAGTGTGACCTGCCCGGGGTCATCTCCACCTTGCCACCCCATTTGCAAAAAGGGGAGGACGGCAAGAAAGCGGCACCCATTGACGAGCTTTCCATTGATCTTGGGCTGACCGCCCAGGCGGCCAAGGATTTGGTAGCGGCAGGGGACTGCGTAACCTTTGCTAAGCATTTTACGCCGCTGAACGGCAGCCGGGTCAGTGCCAACTGTCTGGACGACCGTAGCGGCGTGGCGGCGGTTCTGCTGGCGGCAGAGCAGCTGAAAGATGCGCCATGCCGGGTAACCTTGTTATTCACCGCCCAGGAGGAAGTCGGCACCCGCGGTGCCAAGACGGCGCTGTTTGACCGTGGCGTAGATGCCAGCGTTAGCGTAGATGTGTCTTTTGCCTACACACCCGGCTGCAAGGCGCGGGACTGCGGCGTGATGGGCAAGGGGCCGATGATCGGTATTTCGCCGATTTTGGATCGGCAGTTCAGCAAGGAACTGCTGGACCTTGCTACGGAAAATCAGATACCCTATCAAACGGAAGTGATGGCCGGGCGCACCGGCACCAATGCAGATGCCATTAGCATTTGCGGCAGCGGTGTACGCTGCGCGCTGGTGTCTATCCCGGAAAAATATATGCACACCCCTGCAGAGGTTGTAGATACCGCCGATGTGGAGCAGACGGCGGCACTGCTGGCTGCTTTTGTGCGAATGAAAGCAGGTGAGCACCGTGCTTAAAACCTTATGCGATTTGAACGGCACCAGTGGCAATGAAGCGGCGGTGCGTGACTACATTTTAGAGCAGATCCAGCCCTATTGCACCACCTGCACCGTGGATGCGATGGGCTCTGTTATCGCCTTTAAGAAAGGCAAGCGCACCCCGGAAAAGCGGGTCATGCTCTCCGCCCACATGGACGAGGTGGGCTTTATCATCACCGGCGCCACCGAGGAGGGCTACCTGCAATTTGCACCGGTTGGCGGGATTAACCCTTCTGTGGTGCTGGGGCGCCGCTTGGCGCTGGAAAACGGCGGCTTCGGTATGGTCGGCACGGTTCCCATTCACCTGCTTCATGAGGATGCAGGCGAGAAAGTGCCTTCCTTTGATGAATTATTGATAGA
>ERZ825324.3501-NODE-3501-length-14394-cov-4.174350_pt1 | contig 14394 bp, 10 predicted proteins | sample MGYA00519859_ERZ825324 | MGnify/ENA primary metagenome ERZ825324 (study PRJEB31778, sample SAMEA3449198) | human gut metagenome | biome: human gut; feature: human-associated habitat; material: faeces | place: United Kingdom | collected 2010/2012 ... | reverse complement strand
AGAATCCCCACGCACACAATACCGATTTTCTTTACCCTTCTCATTCTTTCTTTTCTCCATACATAATTGCCGGAAGATGCAGCAGGATTTCTGTTCCCTCATCTTCCTCTGAAATGATCTGTACCCCGTATTCTTTTCCAAAGTGCAGCTGAATCCTCTCGTGTACGTTTCGTACACCAATGCCGTTTCCTTTTGCCGTCTTTAATTCTTTCGTGTAATCCAGAAGTGCCTCTGCCTGTTCTTTTGACATCCCCATACCGTTGTCTTTCACAGAAATGTAGAGATCCCCGTCTTTTGTATAGGCATGAATCACGATCTCACCATCGCCGTACATCCCTTCCAGTCCGTGATAAAGTGCATTTTCCACAAGTGGCTGTAACGTTATTTTTGGTATTTTGCAGTTAGCAATCTCCTCCGGTATATCCACATCATACGTTAAAATATCCTGATATCTTACTTGCTGAATCTGCAAATAACTTGTAATATGACGACATTCCCCTTCTAAAGACACAATGTCTTTTCCACTATTTAAGGAAGCACGGAAAAAATCAGACAACGTCTGTACCATACTAACAACCTGTTCTTTTTGACCTGCTTCGGCCAGCCAAACAATTGTATCCAGCGTATTGTATAAGAAATGAGGATTAATCTGCATCTGTAAGATTTCCAATTCAGCTTCTCGAAGTCTCATCTGTTCCAGCATCACATTATCAATCAGCGTCTTTATTTTTTCAATCATTACATTTAATGAATCCGCTAACAATTTTACATCCACACCATGTTCCATATGTGCCCGCACCTCAAGATTTCCATCGGCAACCTCTTTCGTAATACTACTCAGATAGCGAACCGGTTTAGAAATACTTCTCGGAATAATTGTAATCATCATCGTGGTAACCACAACAAGAAAAGCAGCAAGGAACAAACTTATAATAATCATATTTCGGGTGATGTGCTGCATATCCGAATAAATAAGTGCACTTTGTCTGTTTTCATTATAAAGCAGCTGCAGCATCTTATTTTGAATATTTGCGGTAACTAATTGTACGCCATTTTCCCACAAATCCCGATTTTCATCATATTTCCCTTCTTTTTGCATATTTTCCTGAATCGTTTTGGTATATTTTTCAAGCACTTGAAAATAACGTTCAATCTGGACAATACATTCCTTGTTTTCGCTATTTTCCGTCGTTGCCTTTACACGCCTGATAATATCCTTTGCATAACGGATATCTTGTTCCGGATTTTGATCCGTATAAGTACGGTTTCCGGTCATAATCAAATATATTTTATAATCATAATTCTTTTTAAAATCCAAATTGAATTCACTGATAATGGACGTATTCCTTACAACTTTATCATAACGGTTGGTTGCATCCAACGCACATACAAACCAAATCAGGACAAACAAAATCAGCGGCACTAAAAGAAGTACAAATGCCACTGAAATTTTTTTCTGAATCGAAAAATCACGATACTCATCTATTTTCTTCCTAAAAATACGAAAAAATAATTTTTTCATCCTTTTGCCCCTCCCTCTCGGTACTGTGTTGGGGTACATCCCTGATTTTTTTTAAATAAATGTGAAAAATAGTGTGGATCTTTATAACCAACTTTTTCACTTATTTCACTGCTCCGCATCGTTGTGCATTTCAAAAGTTCTTTGGCTTTATTCATACGTACATCCGTCAAATAACGGATAAAAGTATGTCCTGTCTTCTGGCTGAAAATCGCACTCAGATGATTTGGACTGACATTCACCTCTGCCGCAACGGTATTCAGTGACAAATCCTCATCACTGTAATTTTCGTCGATATATTTTTTCGCAAGCTCGACAATATCGCTGTTATGCTCTTTCGTGTGACGGTCTCGTATCTCCATCACCTCACGGAACAAAGAAATCACATAAGAAATAGTTGTATCTAACTGCTGTAAAACCTGTTCCATCTGCACCGGGCTTTCAAACGGCTCCTTTCTGGAAAACTCCTCTGAATCTCCAAGCTGCTCCAAAAAATGGCTCGCCGCAACATACATATCCATCACAATATACTGGCGGAAAATCAATGAATTCTGACAGGCATCCCCTGCATTTTCAAGATATTCCTCTACAAAAATCGGAACTTCCTCCGAATCACCTCCACGCAAAAAAGCTTCAATCCGAGTCTTATCAAGTCCGCCAAAATTAATCTTTCCAACATGATACTCGCCATCGGCTCTTTCCATCAAAACCGGCTTTCTATCAATCTGCTCAAATCGCAGAATCTGATTTCCTTCTACCAGAAAACGATAAGCAAAAGCATGTGCTGCCGTCTCATACGCTTGTAAGATTTCGCGAATACGGCTCACCGGACTGCCTACACTTCCAAAATAGCCAATCTCCGTTTTTTCCGATAACATATTTTCTAAAAAATCTGCCAAATCCTGCACATCTTCTTCCATCTTCTCTTTTGATTCTTCCATAAAGAGAATAATTTCGCCCTCCGGTTCTCTGTCAAAACACACCATGTGTTCCGATTTGGAAGATATATAATTTTGCAATTTGTCATTCATTTCATTAACTGTTGCCGAATATGAATCAAAAGTACTTCGTCCGATTTTCACAAGCATTATCTGATAATAGGACGCAGCCAATTCAATTCCAATACTGCGCGCTTTTTCCAGAAGCTCTGCCATAGAAAGTCTTCCCTCAATCAGATTGGAAAAAAAGAGGCTCTTAGCATGCTCTCTGCGTTCTTTCTCTCCGGCCTCGTCCTCTCTGTCACGCCTGCCCGCTTGTCTTTCTTCTGTAATTTTGTCTGCTGCACGTCTGACAACCTGTAGTAATTCATCACTGTTAATCGGTTTTAACAAATATTCTTCCACACCAATTTGAATGGCATCCTTTGCATATTCAAATTCTTCATGACCACTTAAAATCAAAATCTTTGTCTGTGGCAGCTCTTTTTTTACCAAACGGCTTAACTCCAATCCGTCCATAAAAGGCATGCATATATCTGTAATTACAATATCCGGATGCTTCTTTTTTATAAGAGGAAAGGCCAGTTCTCCATCACTGGCCTCTCCAACAAACGAGAGACCATAGGCCTCCCAATTCATATTCTTGATTCCCTCTCTGACAATAAATTCATCTTCGACAAGAAATACACTTATCATAAAAAAACGCCTTCTCCCTACTCGTTCTCCATTTTATAATTTCATTGAATCAACGGCTGTCCGCTCAATCGGAAGTCCTTCTTTGTAAATCCGAATAAATTCATCAAATCCTTTGACTCCTTCCGGATTCGGATTTAATTCACTGCCTTCCTGACCGGCAAACACCTCTTTATTCAAATAGTCACCAAGATTTTTTCCATTGTTATGAATCAAATAAGCAGCTAACACAGCAATGCCCCAGGCACCACCTTCACCAGCCGTTTCCATAACAGAAATTGGTGTATCTACAGCGTCTGCCAAAATCTGCTGACCGACACCTTTGGTTTTAAACAAACCGCCGTGGCCTAAAAGCTTATCTACTGCTACTTTTTCTTCTTTCAAAAGAAGGTCCATACCAATTTTCAAAGAAGCAAGTGCCGAATACAGATTCACACGCATAAAGTTAGCTAAATTAAATTTACTGTTTGGGGTGCGGACAAACAATGGACGTCCTTCTTCCATTTCCGTAATATTTTCACCGGAAATATAATTGTACGCCAACAGATTTCCACCGTTTGCATCGCCTTCCATCGCTTTTTTGTACAATGTGCCATACAACCGGTTCATATCGACATCCATACCAAAAATCTCTGCAAATTCGCGGAAAATATTTACCCACGCATTCAAATCAGATGTACAGTTATTGCAGTGCACCATCGCAACCAAATCACCGGACGGTGTTGTAACCAAATCCAGTTCTTTGTAAACTTTACTCAATTCTTTTTCAAGAACTACCATAGAAAATACCGATGTACCGGCAGACACATTTCCTGTGCGCCGTGCAACAGAATTCGTTGCCACCATACCGGTTCCTGCATCTCCCTCCGGCGGACAAAGCGGAACTCCTGCCTCCAAATCACCGTCTGTATCAAGAAGTTTTGCGCCTTCTTGTGTAAGTGTTCCTGCATCCTCTCCGGCGGACAATACTTCCGGGAAAATGTCCATTAATTTCCATGGATATCCTTTGTCTGCAATCGCTTCATCAAACTGAGAAACCATTTTTGCATCAAATTTTCCTGTTGCAATATCAATCGGGAACATACCGGATGCATCCCCTACACCAAGCACTTTTTTGCCGGTCAGCATCCAGTGAATATAACCGGCTAATGTTGTCTGGAAGCAAATATCTTTTACGTGTTCTTCTCCATTTAAAATTGCCTGATACAAATGGGCAACACTCCATCTCTGCGGAATATTATACCGGAATAAATCTGTCAATTTTTCCGACGCTTCCTCGGTAATCGCATTGCGCCAGGTACGGAATGGAACAAGAATTTTGTCATCCTTATCAAACGCCATATAGCCGTGCATCATGGCACTAAATCCAATCGCAGCCAATTTGGTTACTTTTACACCGTATTTTTCCTGCACATCTTTTTTCATATCCTGATAGCAGTCCTGCAATCCCTTCCAAATAGCATCGATGCTGTAAGTCCACACACCATCCACTAACTGATTTTCCCATTCATGGCTTCCGGATGCAATCGGATGATGTTCTTCATCAATCAAAACTGCTTTGATTCTTGTTGAACCAAATTCAATACCAAGTACCGCTTTTCCCTCTTCAATCTGCTTTTTTGTATCCATTCAATTGTCCTCCATTTCTTTGTTTATATCTCGCACATCTGTGCATAACGCCAGGAATCTTCACACATCCGTTTCAAATCGTACTGTGCTTCCCAGCCAAGTTCTTCTTTTGCCTTTTTCGGGTCTGCGTAACAAGTGGCAATATCGCCGGCACGACGTGGCTTAATCGTATATGGAATTTTCACTCCATTTGCTGCCTCAAATGCCTTTACAATGTCTAAAACACTATAACCATTTCCAGTTCCTAAATTATAAATATTAACACCTTCTGCAGATACAGCCTTCTGAATCGCATTCACATGTCCTTTTGCCAAATCAACTACATGAATGTAATCGCGGACACCTGTTCCATCCGGTGTATCATAATCATCACCAAACACACCAAGTTCCGGAAGTTTGCCAACTGCCACCTGCATAATGTACGGCATCAGATTATTCGGAATTCCATTCGGACTTTCCCCAAGCAAACCGCTCTCATGCGCTCCAATCGGATTAAAGTAACGTAAAAGAACAACGCTCCACTCATTGTCCGATGTATAAAAATCAGATAAAATCTGCTCTAACATCGACTTCGTCCATCCATACGGATTTGTACAGATTCCTTTCGGGCACTCCTCCGTAATCGGAATCTGCGCCGGATCACCATAGACTGTTGCCGAAGAGCTGAAAATAATGCGTTTGCAACCATATTCCTTCATTAATTCACAAAGATTTAATGTACCGGTGATATTATTCTGATAATACATCAACGGTTTTGCCACTGACTCTCCAACCGCTTTTAAACCTGCAAAATGAATCACAGCATCCAATTTATGTTCCTCAAAAATCGGACGCATACTCTCTTTGTCTAACATATCTGCTTTATAGAACGTAATTTTCTTTCCTGTGATTTTTTCAATTTTATCTACCACATCAATTTTTGAGTTATACAAATTATCAAAAACAACTACTTCATATCCCTTGTTTAAAAGTTCCACACACGTATGGGAACCAATGTAGCCGGTTCCGCCTGTTACTAAAATTTTCAAAATTGTTTCCTCCATTTCATTTCACTAAAATCGGATTCGAGCCTCACTTCTTATGTGCAAGCACGACGCTTTGTTTCCTTTATCATAGTAGCTCGAATCGTTCGTTTTCCTTTGTTATTGTACCACAGGTCCATCACCAATTTCAACTACATAGAAGTCTGCGCTAAGCCCTGTTTTTTCTGTATAGATTCTTCCGGTTTCCTGAATAAATTCATCCACGAAATTCTCTTTTACAAGACTAATTGTTGAGCCGCCAAAACCGCCCCCAGTCATGCGGGAGCCAAGAACCCCGTCCTGCTGCCAGGCTGCCTCTGCCAGCGCATCCATTTCATCTCCTGTGACTTCATAATCTTCAGACAACGACTGATGAGATGCTTTCATTAACTCGCCGAATGTTTTCAGTTCACCGTTTTTTAACGCCGCAGCCGCCTGCTTTGTTCTGGCATTTTCCGTGACCGCATGTTTCACACGCCGTTTTCTATCGTCATCCTTAACCATCACCTGATACAGATTCCATGTCTTTTCATCCAAATCGCAAAGGGCATGAATTCCAATTGCCTGTGAAATTTCTTCCAGAGCAGTTTCACATTCTTCCCGTCTTTCATTATACTTTGACTCACCAAGTTTATGCTTTTTATTGCTGTTCGCAATAATTAATTTTACTCCGCACAGTGTAATAGGAATATACTCATAATCCAAAGTTTTCGTGTTTAATAAAAGTGCATGATCCTTTTTCCCCATTGCCACGGCAAACTGGTCCATAATGCCACAATTTACGCCACAAAATTCATGCTCTGCCTGCTGCCCAATTAATGCAAGGTCCACATTGGTCACATCAAAACCATACAAGTCCCGCATGATAAATCCAATCAACACTTCCAAAGATGCTGAGGAAGAAAGTCCCGCCCCGCTTGGTAAGTCGCCAAACAACAGCAAATCCATGCCAAATGGCAGTACCATTTCTTTCTTTTCAAATGCCCACAAAACGCCTTTAATATAGTTCGTCCAATCGGATTCATTCACTACTTGATAATCCCCAATCGCAATCTCCTGAATCTCGTCTTCCATGTTCATGGAATAAACTTTTATTTTCTTGTCCGCACGTCTTCTCGCAACTCCATAAGTTCCAAGTGTCAGTGCACACGGCAGCACCAGTCCACCACTGTAATCAATGTGCTCACCAATCAGATTCACTCGTCCCGGTGCAAAATATACTTTTGTACCATTGATATCACCGTAAACGTCCTGAAATTTCTCCAGTAATTTTTCCTTCATCATTTCTCTCCCTCTTTTTCATTAACTCCATTATAACAAACTCTCCCTATAAACGGTCAATGGATTATTATAAGGTAATGGTGGATTTTTTTATAGTAACGAAATCCGCAAACAAAAAAAACCACACATCCGAATTTCTTTCAAATGCATGGCTCTTTCTCTTGTTCCAACTAGGCTTCTTCTGCTTTATCAACTTCTACAATCGCAGACTTCTGCATCGGAATACGACAGTTTTTGTTGCTTCCAAACTCAACGATAACCACTTCGTCTGTCATATCAATGACAACACCGTAAAAACCGCTGGTTGTAAGAATACTGTCACCAACTGCAACTGCATTTACCAATGCCTGATGCTGTTTTTCTTTCTTTTTCTGTGGACGAATCGCAATCAAATAGAATGCGCCGATAATTACCACATAAAGCAAAATAATTCCAATTCCCTGCATGAGTTAACCTCCTAAAATCATTCATCCAAACCGGCTTCCATACGTGCCAGCTTGTTCTTTTTATATTCAGAGAAAGTACCTGTTTCGATAGCTTCCCGAATTTCTTCCATCATTGTATTATAAAAATACAAATTATGCAAGACTAATAATCGCAGACCAAGCATTTCCTTTGCCTTCAAAAGATGCCTGATATATGCCCTGCTGTAGTGTCGGCAGGCAGGACATCCGCATCCGACCTCAATTGGACGGTCATCCAGTTCATACTTTTTATTCTGCAGATTCATCTTGCCATGGTTTGTGTAAGCATGTCCGTGTCGTCCATTTCTCGCCGGATATACACAGTCAAAGAAATCAACACCCCTCTCTACAGCTTCTAAAATATTCTGTGGTGTACCAACCCCCATCAGATAAATGGGTTTATCCTGTGGCAGTTCCGGCACCGTAACATCCAAAATGTGATACATCTGCTCATGCGTTTCACCGACTGCCAAACCACCAATCGCATAACCATCCAAATCCAGTTCGCGGATTGCTCTTGCGTGATTGATACGGATATCTTCAAAAGTTCCGCCCTGGTCAATACCAAAAAGCATCTGCTCCTTATTAATCGTATCCGGAAGTGCATTTAACCGCTCCATCTCTGCCTTACATCGGCGCAGCCACCGCGTCGTTCGGTCAACCGAATTCTGCATATATTCACGCGTAGCCGGATGCGGTGGACACTCATCAAATGCCATCGCAATCGTTGACGCGAGATTCGACTGAATCTGCATACTTTCCTCCGGTCCCATGAAAATTTTACGTCCATCAATATGTGAATTAAAATGTACGCCTTCTTCTTTGATTTTTCTAAGTCCGGCTAAGGAAAACACCTGAAATCCGCCCGAATCTGTCAAAATCGGCTTGTCCCAATTCATAAACTTATGAAGACCACCTAATTTTTTTATCACGTCATCACCCGGTCTCACATGCAGATGATACGTATTTGACAATTCAACCTGCGTGTGTATATCGTGTAAATCCATCGTAGAAACTGCTCCCTTAATCGCAGCCACCGTTCCTACATTCATAAACACCGGCGTCTCAATTACGCCATGCGGTGTCGTGAAACGACCTCTGCGCGCACGCCCATCAGTCGCCAACAATTCATATTTCTTCATTTACCGTGTCACTCCAAAACCAAGTATTGTAAATTTCTTCGCCTCGTCGCCTTCCTTCATGCGGAATACAACTTCGTGTTTTTTGCTTTCTTTTTCATCAATTAAAATCTGCGGATTGCAGTGTGCCCATCCATTATCGAGTGGGTTAATCTGTTTTACCACATTGCCATCAACTAAAATATCAGCCGTACCAAATTCGGACGAACCGGAATCTTTGATAACCGCCACTAAATTTTTACAAGTAATCGTCATCCTAAATTCTGCCCCTGTTACAGAACCGTCATTCATCCAGTTGTCAGCAAACTCCGGTGAACCATTCAAATCCATATCACGCTCTACATACTGGATATCTGTATCTTTTGCATCATACCCATTCTGTTCAATCACTGCAAAATCTTCTGCATTTGTGCGGTCAAAGCGAATCAAATCCTTAAATTGTGCGCCATAAACCGGCTCTTTGTCAAGAGAAATATCCTGCTCTGCCATCTCCTCTTTGTCTACCTTTTCAAACAAATTTGCAATGCAGTCTGCCATAATACGGTGTCCGTCATTCGTTGGATGATAAATATCATAGAAGAACTGTCTCTTCGTAATTACATGACTTTTTTCAAACTGCGGAACAACAGCATCTTTTACACTAACCATCGGCAGTTCATAGCGCTCACCGATTGGCTGCAATCGCTTTTGCAGATTCCAGTCATTCATAAATACTGCAAAATTCAATAACACTGCCGGTGCATTTTCAGCCTGAAGAATTTTCATCACAAGACTCTCAAAACTGACACCCTGTGTCTCATCACCCTCGTCATTTACCGCAAATTCAACCACTACCAAATCCGGCGTAATCTCTCCATTTTTTGTAACATCCAAATCATAACGCACCATACCAAGTTCGGATGGAGTTCCACCGACACCGGCCTTTACATAGTGCACATTTTTTCCATCGCAAGGTGAAAACAGCTTGCAAAATGCGTCATAAGAACGGTAAGCATAACACATCGTGTTGATTGGCTTTCCGCCGGCTCCCTGTGTAATCGAACCTCCAATATAAGCAATCGTCACATCCTCGCCACGTTTACATTTTTCAATCACATTTTTCAAACGATAATTGTTTCCTGTCGACACAAGCGAGTTTTCAATCATATCCTGATACTCCGGCGAATCAAAATTAACCGGCGGATCAACTTGAATTTCCGGCACTTCATAGCCATCATTTACATAAAATTTGACTGTCAAATCCATATTTTTATTCTCTTCCGGGAAAATAAAATTAAAGGAGCCAAAGCAGTCATCATCCTCATTTACCGGGTAGGCCTCTACCGGAAGAACCATTTCTTCTCCCGTACATGGAATTGTCGCTTCCATCACAGTTCCTGTCGTGTATTTATCAGTTTTTCCATAACACTGGAACTGAAACTCGACTTTCTTTTCTTTATCTGCCGGGTCTTCCGCCTTGATGCTGACACCAACACTGTGAACCAGTTTGCGGAATGTCTCCATCCTTGGGAGCATATCCAGCAATTCTTCATCAATATCTCCTGATGTAAATTTTACCTGATCTTTTAATCTTCCCTCTAAGTACACATAATCACGAATTACGCCCTCCGGGTCTTTCGAACCGGAAATCGTCTTATCTAAAACAACATATAAACATGGTCTTTTTTCAACCGGATCCTTCGGTGCTGCAGGTCCTCTCATGTTCTTACAACTCCTTTTTCTCAAATCATTTTCAAATGCAAAAGTCCCCTTTTGCACGACAATCGTTATTATTATAACGCAAAATCGTCAAAAGGGGAACCCCATTATTAGCTTATTTTACTTGTTTTAAATGCTGTCACCCGATCAAGTTTTGCTTGACATTCATAAAAGGCCGGTGACTCATAAATCACATACGTATAAGCTCCGTCAATCGCAATTCCTTCATTCATCGGAGGCATTTTAACGGTCTTTTTCTTTTTGTTTTTCTTAATCGACAGTTTGGTGTAATTCCATGTTGGCTGATACGTTTCTAACTGCGACAAAAAACCTCTGCGACCCTTTTTCGTCTGACAGGAACGCGAAACAACCATCTTCCCCGATGCAGTAAATGCAACTCCCTGTGTCCGGTTCGGCATAAGAATCCGGTTTGTATAGGTCAGAGATGGCGCTGCGGATTTATTCTGAATGGTATAGCCGTACATATATTTCGAGGAGAATTCGCTGTACGCTGCTGCCCAGATTCGGTTATTGTAATAGGTAACATAAGACATCGTTTCCGGCATTTTTACAACAGAAGCAAATCGGTAAATCTCATAATACGGCCTGCCGGATAAAACTGCCGCCTGAACCTGATTAAACTTAAAACTCTGCAAATTTTTACCGTATGTCACCCAGACATTCTCTCCATCAAAGGTGATGCCGCCCACATGCCCGGTATGTGGCAGAACAATGGTCGTAATATACTTTCTTGTTGTTTTGTTCATCACATAAATAACCGATTCCTGTTTTTTCGTGTAATCGTATGCAGAAATCAGCAGATAATTTCCGGCAAATGTCACACTCTGAGGGACCATACGTGTCGCATAAAAGCCCCCCACATTTGTTCCAACAAGTCCCGGAATCACATAACTCTTTGCATAAGAAACTCGTTTTTTGAAGGCTTTATATTTTTTATAAGCCGCTGATTTTTTAAACGCTTTTTTCGTTTTAAAAAACTTGGCTGATGTACTCGTCGCTTTCACTTTTTTAGAAGCAGTTTTAATACTTTTTACTGTTGAAACCGAACTCATCGTAATCCCGGACACGGTTCGCACTGCTTCGATTTTTACATAGTATTTTGTATTCTTCTTTAATCCGTCTATGCCACGAATTTTCGACTCGTCTGCTGGCACTTTGACCGCTGCCTTGTAACCGGAAGTCGATTTTTTTGAATAATAAATATTAAAATAATCTGCTCCGGTTCCTTTGCTCCATTTGACCTTAATCCGCTTATCGCCGCCTTTAATTTTTGAAATACCTGGTATCGATGGTGCCGTACCAAACAATACTTCCTCTGACGGTTCGCCCGGATTATCCACATCACCGGCATACGCAACAATCGTAAAATAATAGTTCTTTCCGGCGGAAAGTCCTGTCACATTAAATGTCGTCTCTATCGTATTACCTGCCAAAATACTTTCTTTTGAAGTCGATTTACGGTAATAAATCTGATAACCGGTGGCTCCACTGACCGGCTCCCACGCAAGCGTTATCTTTGTCTTTACATTTTTTGTTGCAGTAATTTTTGTCACTTCACCAGGCTGCAGAGCCACAAGCAGGACTTCGGATTCTTTTCCATAATATCCATTTGCACCGGCACGAATTTTTACATATAAAATCTGTCCTTCTTTTAAATTTGTAAATTCGTAACTGGTTTTTGTCGTGCTTTTCAAGAGTGAAAAAGCACTCGTCTCTTTTGACGAAGTAAAAATTTCATACTCCGCACTTTCCGCCAGCGCATTCCACTCAATCACTGCTTTTTTCTTCGTTGTTTCTTTTCTTTTCAGTCCGGTCACCTGTCTCGGAACAATACGAACCGTATAGTTTATCGTCTTGTCCTGATAGGACAATTCTAATTGCTGCTCACCAATCTTCGTCGTATCGACAGCCGTCATCTTCTCCGGATGCACAAGCTGTTCTGTCGCATCCTCATAAGTCACTTTAATAACAACATTTTCCTTAGTAAATGTACTTTTATAAGGAAGTTCGATTTCCGTATCAACAACTTCTATCTTTGCAATTTCTTTCGTTTGTCCAGCCGGTGTACTATCCGCCGCCAAAGCCTTTTTTCCATCCACTCCCATTCCTGCAAGCAATCCCATAACAAGAATGAGCGCTATTATCCTACGTTTCATTTTGTACTGCCTCCTATTCTGCCAGTCTCATACTTTTTGTATGTCATCTTTTCGTCTGACACTCACTATAGCCGACAGGTTTGTCACAAAAAAGGCCACGCATCTCTGCGCAGCCTTCTCTATAAATAACAGGGGCACTAGGAATCGAACCCAGCTCTGGAGTTTTGGAGACTCTTATTCTACCGATGAACTATGCCCCTATAAGCAAGTGTTTTTCGCACTCACTCGATTATCATACCTCGTTTTGACCTTTTTGTCAAGCATTTTCTATTCACTAAAACCCTTTTCGCTTATAATTTTACGAATAGTATCTTCTGATTCTTCACACTCGTCCGCAATTTGCGAAATTGACTTTCCTTTATTTAATTTCTTCTGAATCTGTACACGCAGACCTTGACCAATTCCTAATTCGATTCCCTGCTCAATTCCCTGCTCGATTCCTTGCTCAATTCCCTGCTCGATTCCTTGCTCGATTCCCTTTGTAATCCCTTCTTTCAATCCTTGCTCACGCCCCTGCTCATACTTCTCATCCATCTTCATTTCCAGTGTCATATAGTCATCCCTCCATTCTGTATCTCTTCGGATTTCAACCACGCGCTGTTCCAGTCGCTCGGTAAACCCATCCGTCGGAGTCTTTGTTTTCAGGTAATCAAGAAGACTCGCAAGTTCCTTCGGCACACCTTCTCTGCTTCCGTTTATGTTAATAAAAATCGTTTTCCTTTTATCCTGCAAATGAATCTCTGTATCCTCACGACAAATCGATTCAAATGTATATACACTCCGATTTTTTGCAAACAAGTCAAAATTACACACAAAAATAACAATCGAATGTTTTAAGTTTCCATACTTTTCTCCCTCGGCAATCTGGTAACTATCCATCTCACTGTGGTAATACCGGCTCCGCAGCGGCAGTTCCCTCATCTTCGTCGTCTGCATCTCAATGTCGTAGGCATTTCCCTTTTTGTCCTTTGCATAAACATCAAGCCGGACGCCTTTCGCATGAAAATTCGATTTCATACTCACCTGGGTCCCCACGACGACAATTTCCTCAATCTCGATACCGAGGATTCTCTGTAAAAATTCTCTGCAATCTTCAGAATTGCTTAAAACTGTGCAAAACATTACGTCATCGGTGATGCCGATTTTGTCAAAATCAATGTGTCTTCTCATGTAACATACCTCCCTCTCAGGGAGATGTCCCATATGCTAACCTCCCTGCTTTTTCAATTTTGTTTTTGTGATTTCGCAGTGAAGTTTTTTCTCGATTCTATACTATTTGACTTTTTCTGATAATGTTTGGACTTTCTGCTTGTACATATCTTAACACAGCTTAGTGGGGATTGCAAGAGGTAATAGACTTGAATTTCCGCAGTTTTATTCACAAGTGCATCATTTTCCATGTGCAGTTATTAACAACTTTCGAAGCCGGAACGCAAATTCACTGCTGATATGACTTACAGTATGTTTCCTCATACTTGAATCTGCAGAACCAGCGTGCACTCATGATATTATCTGCCCATCGGCTTTTGCCATCCATGCTTTGTCGGATTCCGTTATTACTAATTGATACAACGGCTGTACCAGTCGATAATAGCTGTCAGGCAAAGAAATCCGTGTTTCATTGGAATGTATGGTCCATGACCGCATTACGAATTAAATACGGACAAGCTTTTGCCTGCTTTACAGCGATCAACCAACCTGATATCCGCGCAGTTTAAGTTGAGCAGACATCTGACGGGCTCCCCAAATAGGATTATCCGTATGCAGATGGTCAATGCTTTAGTCGTCGAAAGGTTTCGGACTAAATTTACTCTCGTAGTCAGGTCCGACAACT
>ERZ825324.3499-NODE-3499-length-14398-cov-3.169421_pt1 | contig 14398 bp, 14 predicted proteins | sample MGYA00519859_ERZ825324 | MGnify/ENA primary metagenome ERZ825324 (study PRJEB31778, sample SAMEA3449198) | human gut metagenome | biome: human gut; feature: human-associated habitat; material: faeces | place: United Kingdom | collected 2010/2012 ... | reverse complement strand
CGTAGCGGTCCATCCAGTCGTCCACTCCCTCGAAGTCGGCTATTATCTGATCCTGTGTCTGGTTGATAGTCATGTCGTTTGGTTTATCTCTGCAAAATTATGCAAAAAAAGCGGCATTCACAAATCCATGGGCCGAAGTGATGTCAAAAAAAGTAATGCAAAAGGAGTGTTGTTCCAAAAATAATCATTAAGTTTGCGATACTAAAACATCAATACTATTACATAATCATGCCAAAAGCCAAGAAACCCCTTAACATCATTAAGAATGATCCCTGGCTTGAGCCGTATTCGGCTGCGATCGAGGGACGTCATGAAGATGCCGTGAAAAAAGAGAAAGAGCTTACCGCCGGGAGCAAGTCGCTCGACGATTTTGCCAACGCCCACAATTACTTCGGACTGCACCGTCAGGCCGACGGCGGGTGGGTGTTCCGCGAATATGCTCCCCACGCAACCGGGATCACTCTGATCGGAGATTTCTCCGGATGGCAGCAGCAGGCGCGCTATGAGTTGCGCCGTCTGCCCGACGGCGGTGTCTGGGAGGTGACTCTTCCGGCCGACGCCATAAGTCACGGACAGCTCTACAAGATGATGGTAAGATGGGATGGAGGCCAAGGGGAACGCATCCCGGCCTATGCCACACGTGTGGTGCAGGATGAGCATACCCATATCTTCTCGGCTCAGGTGTGGGATCCGGCAGAACCCTACAGATGGAATGTTGACAAATTCCGTCCTGACACGAAGCCGCTGCTGATCTATGAGTGCCATATAGGCATGGCGCAGGAGCGTGAAGGTGTCGGCACATATCGGGAATTCAAGGATCTCGTGTTGCCGCGCATCCATGCCGACGGCTACAATGCCATTCAGATCATGGCTATACAGGAACACCCGTATTACGGTTCGTTCGGCTATCATGTATCGTCGTTCTTCGCGGCTTCTTCGCGCTTCGGCACTCCGGAGGAACTGAAAGAACTGATCGACCGCGCCCACGAGCTGGGTATCGCGGTAATCATGGATATCGTCCACTCTCACGCTGTAAAGAACGAAGTAGAGGGACTCGGACGGCTCGACGGCAGTCATGACTTGTATTTTTACGGCGACGGCCGCCGCGAACATCCGGCATGGGATTCGCTCTGCTTCGATTACGGCAAGAACGAGGTGCTCCATTTTCTGCTCTCCAACTGCAAGTACTGGCTGGAGGAGTACCGCTTCGATGGATTCCGTTTCGACGGCGTCACGTCGATGCTATATTACAGCCATGGACTCGGACAGGCCTTCGGGTCATATGACGACTACTACAACGGTCATCAGGATGTCAACGCCATAACTTACCTTACGCTTGCCAACAAGCTCATCCATCAGATAAATCCCGCTGCGATCACGATAGCTGAGGAGATGAGCGGCATGCCGGGTCTGGCGATACCGTTCAAGGACGGTGGCATAGGCTTCGATTACCGCATGGCCATGGGTATCCCCGACTACTGGATCAAGACGCTCAAGGAAAAGAAAGACGAGGACTGGCATCCTACATCAATATTCTGGGAGCTGACCAACCGCCGCGCCGATGAGAAAACCATCTCCTACGTAGAGAGCCACGATCAGGCGCTCGTGGGCGACAAGACGGTGATATTCCGTCTGATCGACGATCAGATGTACTGGCATATGATGAAGGATGACGACAATATGACAGTAGCCCGTGGCATAGCCCTCCACAAGATGATACGTCTGGTGACCGCTTCTACGATCAACGGTGGCTATCTCAACTTCATGGGCAATGAGTTCGGACATCCAGAATGGATCGACTTCCCGCGCGAAGGCAACGGCTGGAGGTACAAATATGCCCGCCGCCAGTGGGATCTCGTTGACCGCAAGGAGCTGAAATACTGCTATCTCAACGATTTCGACAATGCGATGATATCGCTTATAAGCGGTGTCTACAACTTCCAGTCGCTTCCTGTAGCTAAGCTGTGGGAGAAGGACGACGATCAGGTGCTGGCCTATCGCCGCGGCGATCTCGTGTTTGTCTACAATTTCAATCCCTTCAAGTCGTTCTCCGGTTATGGCATCCTGACACCTCCAGGGGAGTATCAGGTGGTGCTGTCGACCGACAGCCCGCTCTTCGGCGGATACGGCAATGTAGACGAGACCGTGCGTCATTTCACTACGCCTGATCCTTTGTTTGAACCACATGGAGTGGCATGGCTCAAGCTCTATCTGCCGGCACGTTCGGCTCAGGTGCTGAAACTTGTCGACGGTAAAAAGGCTCCAGCCCACAAGACGTCGTCGAAACAGGCGAAGACTCCGGCTACTCCGGATCCTGAAGCGGCAGCTGAATCGAAGCGCAAGCCAGGTCGACCGAAAAAAGCCGTTAATGATGAGGCTAATTCAGCGCCTGAAAAACGCAAGCCCGGTCGCCCGAAAAAGACGGAAACCACGCAGCCGTCGTCGCCCGCTAAACGGAAGCCCGGCCGCCCCAAGAAATCGGAGACCGAAGTGCCGGCCAAACGCAAGCCGGGACGTCCGAAAAAGGAGGCCTGATATTTCCGAGGGTGACAAATGACCCTTATGCATAACAGAGCGCTGTACCGTAAGAGCGGTATGGCGCTCTGCGTGCGGAAAGGAGTGCGTGCAGATTAAAACGTAAAGATAAAGTGCGGAATAAGTGTAATTTCACGATGATTAACGGTGACGGTTGGAAAAAAATGCTTAACTTTGTGGGCTAAATGGCCAACGTGCGTTTCTTGATGATGCCAGTGCCAGCCGACCCGACTATAAGCCAACGATGAAAGTCAAGATACATAGAGAAGGTACCAACATACTGATCATTCTGCTGCTGATATTATTGGTGGTGAATGCTTCGGCGTGGATGTTCATACGTCCGGCAGTAATCCCTATAGTCTTTTCGTCGGTGTCGGGTGTTTTCTACCTTCTCGTGGTGAATTTTTTCCGGTCGCCGCGCCGCCATTTCCCCGGTAAAGTTACGGATTCTCTGGTAGTGTCGTCGGTCGACGGTCGCGTTGTGGCTCTTGAGCAAGTGTATGAGAGCGAGGTGCTTCACCGCGATGTCATACAGCTGTCGGTGTTTATGTCGGTTGTCAACGTGCATGCCAACTGGTTTCCGGTCAACGGCGAGGTAAAACTCGTGCGTCATCATGGCGGCCGTTTCCTATCGGCTTATCTGCCGAAGGCAAGCCTCGAGAACGAACGGTCTACCATCCTGATCCGGGCTACTGCCGGCTGCGATGTGCTCGTGCGCCAGATAGCCGGAGCGGTAGCGCGCCGCATCGTGACATATGCGGAACCCGGAGAGGAAGCCAATATAGAGGATCATCTCGGTTTTATCAAGTTCGGGTCGAGGGTCGACATCTTTTTGCCGCTCGATACGGAGATACTTGTGAAAATCGGCGACAAGACGGTCGGCGGTATAACCGAAGTGGCTCGTCTCCGCACCGCGCCATCATCAAACACCTAACGAATTTTACAGCATACCAATGTCGATATTCCCACGCATAAAAGCCAATATCCCCAACTCGATTACCTGTCTTAATCTGCTCTGTGGGGCGGCCGCATGTGTTTTTTCGTTTAACTACGGCGAGGCATTCGGAGCATTGTCGGGCTATCAGTGGGCATTTGTACTGATGGCAGCATCGGCAGTGTTTGATTTTGCCGACGGAGCCATGGCGCGCAAGCTTCACGTATACTCTCTTCTGGGCAAGGAGCTCGACTCACTGTCTGATCTCGTCAGTTTCGGACTGGCCCCGGCTTCGCTGATGTTCAATACGATGTCGTATTTTAACGGAGGCTGGACCTGGTGGGCATTCGCTTCGCTTGTCATCGTGCTGTTCGGCGCTCTGCGTCTCGCACGTTTCAACATCGACGACCGCCAGACAACTTATTTCATCGGGCTCCCTATCCCTGCCAACGCGATATTCTGGATCGGATTCGTAGCCTGGAACCATTCGCATCTCTATCTGGGCAACATCCTGACTGCGGTGATACTTGTAGCCTTTTCGTCGCTGATGGTTTGTTCGCGGCCGATGTTTTCGCTTAAATTCTCCAGTTTCGGCTGGCGTGAGAATTTCAGCCGCTATGTAATAATTCTGGCTACGCTGCTCTTCGTCATCACGGGCGGACTCTCAGGGCTCGCCTGGGGAATGATATTCTATGTGGTCATATCGCTTGTGAGCAGCAAGCGCATAGTCTCCGCCTGATTTCCCGGCAGGGCGACGCCAGCAGGCCAATTGTCCACAGGCGAACATCTTTGTCCTCATAACCGTTAATCCACTACGAACTATGAGTTTTTTTCTGATACTTATACTGGCATTCCTCGGCTACTATCTGCTGCGTCCGGCTTTCAGGGTGTGGCGCACGATGAGTCGTCTTCGCCGCGAAGCTCGTGAGGCTTTCGAACAGGGTGCCTCAGGAGCGGCATATGGCTTTGGCCGGAATGATAATGATGGCCGAAACGGCGGTCGACGTCGACGTGAGGCTCCAAAGAAAGCCCGACGCAAGGTGTTTACCCGCGATATGGGTGAATATGTCGCTTTCGATGAAATTACAGTGGAACAGACCTCGACCTCGGAAACAGGTGAAACTTCAAGATCAACAGTCACTGAGTCGCAGGTCACCGATGTCGAGTGGGAGGATCTTCCTCCCAGCAGCTGATTGTCGCGGAATCCATCCCTACCGATAAAGGGCGCCGGCTCTTCTTGACCATTATCTGTGCTGTCCGGGCAATGCCTGTGGGAAAAATTTGTAAATTTGCACCATGAAGAATAATAATCTTTGCGTATTGATGCTCGGAGGCGCCAAGCGGGTATCAGTTGCCCGACACTTCAAAGATGCGGCTGCCAGTCGAGGGCTGAATCTTAACGTGCTCTCTTATGAACTTTCCGAAGAGGTTCCCATAGCGTCCGAAGGGCGCGTCATCAAGGGGCTGCGGTTCTCCGATGCTGGAGTGAGAGATGATCTGCTTCGCGTGATCAGGAGTGAAGGGGTGGATCTGGTGCTCCCGTTCGTCGATCCGGCCGTTGAAGTGGCCGCTGCTTTGCGAGGGGCGACTGATGCGTTTGTACCGGTGTCGGATGAGAGACTGTGCAGAGTGATGTTTGACAAAAGCGCTGCTGACGACTGGTTCAGACTTCACTCGATTCCCGTGCCGGATCGAGTGGCGCTCCCCCTTGAAGGTAAGGTGGTTCTCCCCATAATCTTAAAGCCGCGCTGTGGCTCCGCCTCCAAAGGTATAACCATATGCCGCAGAGAGTCGGACATTCCGGCCGAAATCGACGCACAGACTTATATGGCCCAAAGGTATGTGGCTGACGCAGAAGAGGTGACGGCCGACTGCTATGTCGACCGCGCGGGGCGTGTGCTTTCTGTGGTGCCACGCATAAGGCTTGAGACGGCGGGAGGCGAAGTGACCAGAAGCATTACGGTCAGGGATCAGGCGCTGATTGCGCTTGTACGCCGTGTGCTTGATGCGGGTGCTTTCCGCGGGCCTGTGACCGTTCAGTTGCTGCGCGACCGCCGCAACGGTCAGTCGCTTGTCATGGAAGTGAATCCTCGTCTTGGCGGAGGCGTCGTGACGTCGATAGCCGCCGGGTCGGGTATCCTCGACATGCTGATCGGAGAGACTCTGGGAGAACAGATGGATCCGGTCGATGACTGGCGCGACCATACGCTCGTAGCGCGTTATCTCGCAGAGGTGGTGTTTACAGACTGTTGAATCAATAATACCGATTTTATGCAGATAATCATAGATCTTGACGGGACGATATGCCGCGAGATGCGTCAGTTCTCACGACCGCTGGCCGAACCGCTGCCGGGAGCAGTCGAGACGGTCAATGAGCTTTATGACCGCGGCGACACGATTATAATCTATTCTGCCCGGACTTGGGCAGAGTATGAGGTGACGGCCGACTGGCTCAGACGGCATGGTGTGAAATATCATCAGCTGATGATGGGCAAACCGGTAGGGGAGGTGTGGATTGATGACCGTGCAATGAATCCGCAGGTTCTCGGATGGGACAGTATACGTGAGAAATTATTAAAGTAAACCTACAGATTCAGGCAATGGGAAATACAATCGTCATAGCAGAGGCCGGAGTGAACCACAACGGTTCGCTTGAAATGGCCTGCCGTCTGGCCGATGAGGCGAAGCGTGCAGGCGCCGACTATGTGAAGTTTCAGACCGGTATCCCGGAAAATGTCATATCTGTCCGCGCCGAACAGGCCGAGTATCAGAAACATAATACCGGCACGTCAGAAAGCCAGCTTGACATGGTGAGAAAGATAATGCTCAGGCCGGAGGATTTCAGGCCGTTGAAAGAGTATTGCGACAGTATCGGCATTAAATTCATATCCACGCCGTTTGATCTTGATTCTATCGACATATTGCGTCCGCTCGGCATGGATCTCTGGAAGATACCGTCAGGGGAGATCACCAATCTCCCGTATCTCCGCAAGATAGCCGCGATAGGTGAGCCCGTGGTGATGTCGACCGGCATGAGCCGGCTCGGAGAGGTCGACGACGCGGTAAACGTGCTCCTCGACGGAGGGCTTGACCGGGATATGATCACGCTGCTTCACTGCAATACGGAGTATCCCACCCCCTATGCCGACGTTAATCTCAGGGCCATGCTCACGCTCCGCGATGCCATAGGTTGTCGTGTGGGCTACAGCGACCATACTCTCGGTATAGAAGTGCCAGTAGCGGCTGTGGCCATGGGCGCTCAGGTGATAGAGAAGCATTTTACTCTCGACAAGTCACTGCCCGGGCCGGATCATGTGGCCTCGCTCGAACCCGCGGAGCTCGCGGCCATGATAAAGGCAATCCGGCACACCGAGGAGGCTCTCGGTTCTTCATGCAAGAGAGTCAGCCCGTCGGAGCGCAAGAATATCGCCATAGCCAGGAAGAGTATAATTGCGTCAAAGCCAATCCGGAAGGGAGAGCGTTTCTGCGACGACAACCTTACGGTGAAACGTCCGGGCAACGGTGTTAGCCCGATGTTGTGGGATGTCGTTATCGGACTTGAGGCGCCACGCGATTTCGAACCTGACGAACTGATAGAACTGCAATGAAAGCCGCGTCGCCACGCAAGATATGTTTTATTACCGGGACCCGCGCCGACTTCGGCATCATGAGCCGGTTGATGCGGGAGCTCCGCGATAGTGATGGAGTGACGCTGCAGATTGTGGCCACGAATATGCATCTTTCGGAGCGTCACGGCATGACGATCGACGAAATTACTGCAGAAGGGCTGAGGGTAGATGAACGTGTGGCAATGGATCTCTCGCATGACGACAGGAGGTCGACGGTTAAAGCCATGTCGGAGTGTCTGGGCGGTATGGCGGATGCCTTAGAGCGCCTTCAGCCGGATCTGTGCGTAATTCTCGGTGACCGTTACGAGATGCTTGCGGCTGCATCGGCAGCCATGATCCTGGGGATACCTGTGGCCCATCTATATGGAGGCGAGATAACCGAGGGCGCATATGATGATTCGATACGCCATGCCATTACAAAACTCTCGCGGCTGCATTTCACCTCGACCGAGGAATATCGCCGGCGTATAATCGCCATGGGGGAGGATCCCTCCACGGTGTATCATGTCGGTGCGCTTGGCGCTGACAATATCGCTTCGATGACGACTATGCCGCTGGGAGAGCTCGAAGCAAGTCTCGGTATGGATCTGTCGGATGGATTCCTGCTCGTTACATTTCATCCTGTAACTCTCGAACCCGGACAGGCGCGGGATCAGACACTTGCTCTGCTTGAAGCGCTTGAGGAGCGTCTGCCGGATATAAAGGTGCTTTTCACCATGCCTAATTCAGATTCGGAGGGTGATACTGTCGCATCACTGATCGAAGAATGGGCCGGCAGGCATCCCGACCGCGTCAAGGCGGTGGCCTCTCTCGGAAGGGCGCGGTATTATTCGGCTTTGAGAAATTGCGCGGCAGTGATAGGCAATTCTTCGAGCGGCCTTACAGAGGCTCCCTCGATGGGAGTGCCTACGCTCAATATCGGCAACCGTCAGCGAGGCCGCGCCCAAGGATCGACAATCGTCAACTGCGAGGCTACCCGCGATGCCGTCTCGGCCGGACTTGACAAGGTGATGGACGAGGACATGCGGAGACAGTGCCGTCAGCATCCCGACAATCCTTATGCGTGTGAAGGTACGCTGGAGGCGATCATGCAGGTGCTGTTGGAGACCCCGCTGCCGTTGCCGGCTTTCAAGGCGTTTTACGACGTGAAGTGGTGAGCGACCGAAATATGTGGGCTCCAAGCCTCAAAGGCCATGAATAAGGATGAAGCCGGCGCAATATGGCCGCTTTGGTCAGCAGAAATCTGCGGTCGAGCGGCGAGAGCCGCTGGCCTGTGGACAATCCGTGATGGGTGCCGACCGTTACGGGCACATATCTGATGATGAGTCCGCTCCGCAAGGCGTCGACTATATAGGCGTCATCTTCCCCGCAGATATAATGGCCCGAATTCAATCCGAAGCGGGTATCGAAAAGCAGCGGTACCCTGTCTTTTCTTATGTTGATCTCGATCGACGCAGGCCAATAGCCTTTTGGTGCATCCTGCAATAGAAATGAATGTGGGGGATACGGTCTGTCGCCTGCGGAAGATCTGTAGCGGCTGAGGAGTATGTCGGCGTCGGGATTGTCGTCGAATGCCTGAATGAGATCACGTAATTCGCCGGCGGCAAGTTCAACGTCGTCGTCAGAGATTTTCAGCAAAGGCGCTTCCGCACGTCTGAGCAACATGTTGCGGTTCGCGGCGAGGCCGCGTGTGTCGGATTCGACGACAATCATATCAGGCCGTATCAGTGCCTGCGGTACCGGGCCATTGTCGCCGCCACGCTGCCATCCGACCAAATAACCTGCCTCCTTGACTTCCGGCAGACGGAGAGCGGCTGTGCGGTCTATTCCGGCGCGTCCGTATGTGGAAATGAGCACCTGCAGCCTCACTGTCTCACAAGATCTGTGAACCGATAGGGAAGCCCGGTGGCCTCATCGGTGAATCTATCTGACTGTATGGCCACTGACCACCTCGAACGGTCGATACCCGGGAAAAATGTGTCGGCCTCATCGAGCGACGCATCCACTTCGGTAAGGTAGATGCGCGTTGCGAGCGGCAAGGCGGCTGCATACACCTGGCCTCCGCCTATTATCATTATTTCCGGAGCTTCGGCTGTCATGGCGAGCGCTTTTTCAAGGGAGTCAGCCGTCTCGATGCCAGGGGCACTGTAATTGACATTACTCGTGATCACTATATTTCGGCGCTCCGGAAGCGCTCCTTTGGGTAGCGACTCGAATGTACGACGCCCCATAATGACCGGCTTGCCGAGCGTGAGCTGCTTGAATCTGCGCAGATCGGCGCGGATGTGGAAAGCGAGATCGCCGCGGCAGCCGATCTCTCCCCGCCGCCCTACTGCGGCGATCAGCGATATAGTGGAATGGTTGTCGGTCATACGGCTACAGTGGCTTTTATATGGGGGTGAGGATCGTAGTCCTCAAGGTGGAAATCGTCGTAATGGAAATCAAAAATGGATTTTACGTCGGGATTGATGACCATGCGCGGCAGCGGCCTCGGTTCGCGCGACAACTGGAGCTCCACCTGCTCGAAATGGTTGCGGTAGATGTGTGCGTCGCCAAGAGTATGTACGAAGTCGCCGGGCTTGAGACCGGTCACCTGGGCGGTCATCATGAGCAACAGGGCATAGGATGCGATGTTGAATGGCACGCCGAGAAAACAGTCGGCGCTACGCTGGTAGAGCTGGAGGCTCAGACGTCCGTCAGCGACATAATATTGGAAAAATGCGTGGCAGGGGGGCAGATGCATCCCCGGCAGGTCGGCTACGTTCCATGCGCTCACTATGATGCGCCGCGAGTCGGGATTGGTCTTGATCGTATGTATCGCTTCCGCTATCTGGTCGATGTAGCCGCCCTGATAGTCGGGCCAGTGACGCCACTGGTATCCGTAGATGTGTCCGAGATCACCGTCAGGGCCGGCCCATTCATTCCATATTCTGACCCCGTTGTCCTGCAGATACTTCACATTGGTGTCGCCTTTGAGAAACCACAGTAATTCGTGGATGATCGATTTCAGATGGAGTTTTTTCGTGGTCAGCAGCGGGAATCCGTCGGCGAGATTGAGTCTCATCTGATATCCGAAGATCGAACGGGTGCCTGTGCCTGTTCGGTCAGATTTGTCGGTGCCGCTCTCCATGATGGTGCGGAGAAGGTCAAGATATTGTTTCATTTCCGGTCGTTGATTTGCATGATGTATGGTCGCAATCGGGTGATGCTGTGTCAAGGGTCGCCTCTGTTTTGGGGCTGATCGGTTTGACGCTCTGCATGAGGGGTATCGACAGCTGTTTACGGCGTGTGGTGTAGTGTATGGCGTCGTTGGGGCACACGTTGATGCAGTTGAAGCAATTGACGCAACGTGAGCCGTCGACCACATGGTCGTTGAGATCAAGACATTCCGCTTTGCATACATCGGCACACCGTCGGCACTGGATGCATTTGTCGGTGTCGATGTCAATCTGAAATATTGCAAAACGGCTGACGAATCCGAGGGTGGTGCCGACGGGACAAACCGTCGAACAGATGAGACGCCCGGATCTTGCGCTGACAATGACTACCACAGCCATAACCATCACGGTCACTGCCACTCCCAGAGCCGATCCTGCAATGGCACGGGTAAGAGGGGTGTCGAGCGGGTCGTAGGGAGGAGCTGACGGCGTCTGTATTCCGAGCGCATCGGCCACGGGCGCTATGCACCCCGAGCAGAAACGAAGATACAGCGTGTAAGGGTCGACAAAAGCAGGAATTGCGAGGAGTCCGAGCATCAGACATATAAGCGTGACAGCCAGGACTGCGTATCGCAGCGGGTTGAAGGGCTGCCGGAAGCGGTAGATCTTGCGTCGATGGAACATTCGGGCTGAGATATCCTGTATCAGACCGATGGGACATGCTGCGGAACAATAAACGCGGCCGAAGACCAGAGTGATGATGAGCCACACGACAAATACGCCGAGTGAGAATGTCATGACGGCCGGCATGAACTGAATTCTGCCGATCCAACGTGCCACAGGATCCAGAAAGGCCGACGATACGACGAGGCCGACGGTCAGCGACATGAAAACCGTCAGCGACAATAATATTCGGCCGATGCGCAAAGCTTTGTTCATCATCGAGGGGGGGGAGGATCCGATTTTTTTGAATTCGTAACGCAAACGTACGAAAAAATATTATAAATACGGCAATTTTTATATATATTTGCGCAGTTTAATTATTCAATGCCTCAAAACTTCAAAGCCGAACTATAAATGAACACTCGCATTGTACTACTCTCCCTCCTGATCGGCGCTTCCCTTCTGCCGGATGCCATGGCACAGAATGCCGGGCAAAAGGTGAATTTTGCCGGTAAAGTTTTATTTGATCAGTATCAGGCCGCTCAGAAATCGCGTGCGGCAGGACAGACTCCCCGCAGGGAGGTGCCGGAAACCATGTTGGCAATCGTGGAACTTACCGATGGCGCTGATGCCGAAGGGCTGACTGCGCTGACCTACGGAGTGGAGGTAATGGACAGACGTGGCGATATGGCAATTATAAGCGTGCCTACTGCGGCAATAATGCAGGTGGCGGCCGACAGGGCCGTGAAACGGATGTCGGTGGGAGGAAAAGCCCGTCTGGCCCTTGACAGAGCCCGCACCGCTTCAAAGGCCAGCAGGGTGATGAGCGGTCTGAAATATGACTTGCCGAGGGATTACACCGGCAGCGGGGTGGTATTGGGAATGATGGACCAAGGGTTTGATCCCAATCACATCAACTTCCTTAATGCCGACCAGACTGCGTCGCGTGTGAAAAGGGTATGGGTGTATGGGGGCGAAGGCGCTCCTACAGCCTATGAGACTCCTTCGGCCATAGCCGGATTGCCGACCGACGATGCTCATTCGACCCACGCCACCCACGTGGCCGGCATCATGGGCGGAGCCTATGACAAGACCTGCTACAGGGTGAAGATGATGAATGGCGTGCCTATGCTGGGCGATGCCGCCAACAATTATTACGGTCTGGCCCGCGGCGGCGAATACGCTGTGGGAGTGGGATCGCTTTTCGATGCCAATATCATGGATGCTGCGAGCAAAGTGCTGGAGTATTCGAAATCCGAGGGTAAGCCGGCCGTATTCAATCTCAGTCTCGGAAGTGTCATGGGACCGCACGACGGCACCGACGTGGTGGATAAATATCTCGCCGAACTCGGCAAGGAGATGATCATCGTGATGGCTGCCGGCAATGACGGCACATCTGACGTGTCGCTCAGAGCAGACTTCGCCGCGGGCGCCGGCAAGGTATCGACCATGCCTGTTACCGAACACAATACGAGTTGGAACGGTTTCGTGCAGGTGTGGAGCGACACGGCCGATCCGGTGACGCTGGTGTTCAATATCCTGAATGTCAAGACGGGTGCGGTGACCTACAGCTATGCGGTAAGAGGGCCGCAGGAGGAGATCAGCATAGGCGGCAGCGAGACTTCTGTAGTGTCTCCGCTTTTCAGTCAGGCATTTGCATCAGATTCCTATGCTATCGTGTCATCGGGCGTTGAAGAATCCAACAACCGGTATGTGGCTTCGCTCTATATGGATCTGACGGCGAAAAGTCTGAAAAATCCCGATCTGGTGCCGATGATTACGCTGGAGGGATCTGCCGGTCAGGGGGCTACGGCTTACATCGTCACACATAATGAGGATCTGCTGACGTTCGGCGACCGCGGTATGGCAGGGTATACGGCCGGAAGTCCGGCGGAGAGTATCAGCAGCATGGCATGTGGCGAAAACGTAATAGTCGTCGGTTCTTACAACAGTCGTAACGAATTCCCTGTGCTGAAGGGCGCTGTCATGGGTTACAGGGAAAATTATCCGGTGGATGGAGCCAGCTCGTTCACCTCATACGGTACGACTTTCTCCGGAAAGAAACTGCCTGAATTTTGCGCTCCAGGCATGACGGTGATCTCAAGCGTAAGCACTCCATGGGTAAATGGCGGCGGTCAGGAAACCGACATGCTTTCGGCAAAGGTGGACCGGAAAAGTCTCGAAGGAGCAATGAAGGCCAGCCGTACCGACTACTGGGGACAGCTGCAGGGCACCTCAATGGCAGCGCCGTATGCCAGCGGCGTGGTGGCGTTGCTGCTTGAACAGGATCCGACACTGACGGTAGACCGTGTGAGAGAATTGCTGGTAAGCACTGCCCAGGCTATGCCGGCAGGAAGCGAAAAGGTAGCCCTGCAGTGGGGCGCCGGCAAACTCAATGCCGAGAATGCGATGCGCAAGCTGTTGGGCATGCCTTCGTCGATAGGTGATGTCAAGGCCGATACAGAGCGACGCTTTTCGATGGAACAGACGGATGGCCTGATCGTTGCGGGAATAGCCGGCGAGAAGGGTGTCGCCGCCCGACTCACTTCTCTGGCAGGACTGACGGTCGTTGCAGCCAAGTCGCAGGGTGAAGCAGTAGAGCTGTCTACATCAGGACTTCCCACAGGCGTTTACATACTGACTGTAGAGGGCGAGTCGGGATCAGCCATAAGCAAGAGAGTCATCATAAGGTGATGGATTTATGATTTTTTAATTGCGAACCGTGGTCGTCGAGTATTAACTTTGCACACCGAAATGGAACTATAAACAAAAAAGAAAAGATCAAAAAATGGCAAACTGGTTTGAATGCAAAGTGAGATATGACAAGATGATGGAAAATGGCGTCGTTAAGAAAGTCAATGAACCTTATCTGGTCGATGCCCTCTCGTTTACCGAGGCTGAAAGCCGCATCATAGAAGAGCAGACCCCTTTCATCTCAGGGGATTTCTCGGTCAGCGCTGTAAAGCGTACGAAGATTTCAGAAATATTCTGGGATGACTCGGCCGACAAATGGTATCTTGTCAAAGTGGCCTTCATCACCATCGACGAGAAGACTGCGGCCGAGAAGAAGAGCTCAACGCTGATACTTACGGCCGGCAACGACCTCAAGGGGGCTTACGACAATTTCATGGCCGGTATGGAAGGAACCATGGCCGACTTCGAGATTCAGTCGATAGCCGAGACTCCTCTGATGGATGTCTACAAGGCCAAGCTCGGTAATATTCCGTCGGCAAAAGAGGAGTAATCATGGGATCTGACATAGCTGACAGGCTGCATGATATCAAGTCGGCTCTGCCCCAGGGGGTGGAGCTGATTGCCGTAAGCAAGTTTCATCCGGCGGAAGCTGTCTCTGAGGCATATGAGGCCGGACAGCGGGTCTTCGGCGAGAGCCGCGCTCAGGAGCTGCAGGAAAAAGCCTCACGTCTGCCGGGCGACATAGAGTGGCATTTCATCGGCCATCTTCAGACCAATAAGGTGAA
>ERZ825324.3498-NODE-3498-length-14398-cov-4.151781_pt1 | contig 14398 bp, 9 predicted proteins | sample MGYA00519859_ERZ825324 | MGnify/ENA primary metagenome ERZ825324 (study PRJEB31778, sample SAMEA3449198) | human gut metagenome | biome: human gut; feature: human-associated habitat; material: faeces | place: United Kingdom | collected 2010/2012 ... | reverse complement strand
AGATGACACAGCGCGCCGAACAGGAGGGCGCAATTGAGACTCTGCTTGCCAGCAAAGGCTTTCAGGATGCGGTGGTAAGTCTTACCGAAGAATCCGCAGATGTGGTCGTTGATGTGGCGGATCTGTCGGATGCAAAACGGGCACAGATCGAGGATATTGTCACACGCAAAGCAGAGGTAAATGCTGCAAATGTGGTGATCACACCGATCCATGAAAGTACAAATACGAGTGAATCAGGGGATTGATATTATAGCAAAAATACCATATAATAAGAGTTTGAGTGACATTGAGAAAATAGTAGGAGTAGAATAACATGGCAGATTTTACGAATGAGATAAAGAAAAGAAGAACATTTGCGATCATTTCCCATCCGGATGCAGGTAAGACTACCCTGACAGAGAAGTTTCTGTTATATGGTGGGGCAATCAATCAGGCAGGTTCTGTAAAAGGAAAGGCAACAGCGAAACATGCGGTTTCAGACTGGATGGAGATTGAAAAAGAAAGAGGTATTTCGGTAACATCTTCTGTCCTGCAGTTCCAGTATGACGGTTATTGCATCAATATTCTGGATACACCGGGACATCAGGATTTCTCGGAAGATACTTACCGTACGTTGATGGCAGCAGATTCAGCCGTGATGGTAATTGACGGCTCTAAAGGTGTTGAGGCACAGACGATTAAGTTATTTAAGGTTTGTGTCATGCGCGGGATTCCAATTTTTACGTTTATTAACAAGATGGACCGTGAGGCGATGGATCCGTTTGAATTGATTGACCAGATTGAGAATGTGCTTGGTATCCGCACTTGTCCGGTGAACTGGCCGATTGGTTCCGGAAAGAACTTTAAAGGTGTGTATGACCGTAACACAAAGACCATTTCCCGCTTTATTGCGGGGGACAATGGACATAAAGTAGAGATGGTAGAGGCAAGTCTTGGGGATGCCGGTTTGGATGATTTGATTACGAAAGAATACCACGATATTTTAGTTGACGAAATTGAATTGCTGGATGGAGCAAGCGATGCCTTTGATTTGGAAAAGGTTCGTGCCGGACAGCTTTCGCCGGTATTTTTTGGTTCGGCACTGACAAACTTTGGTGTGGAAACCTTTTTGCAGCATTTCCTGGATATGACAACATCTCCGCTGCCTCGTACATCCGGTGGCGAGGTGGTAGACCCATTCTCGGATGAATTTTCGGCATTTGTATTTAAGATTCAGGCAAATATGAATAAGGCCCATCGTGACCGAATTGCTTTTATGCGTATCTGCTCCGGTAAGTTTGAGGCAGGCATGGAAGTTATGCATGTGCAGGGTGGCAAAAAGATTCGTCTTGCACAGCCACAGCAGATGATGGCACAAGAGAGAAAACATGTCGAGGAGGCATATGCCGGGGATATTATCGGCGTTTTTGACCCAGGTATTTTCTCGATTGGAGATACATTGTATAAAGGAAAAACGCCGGTTCGCTTTGAAGGAATCCCAACATTTGCACCGGAGCATTTTGCAAGAGTCCGTCAGGTGGATACGATGAAGCGTAAACAGTTTATGAAAGGAATTTCACAGATTGCACAGGAAGGTGCGATTCAGATTTTTCAGGAATTTAATACCGGCATGGAAGAGATTATTGTGGGTGTTGTAGGCGTCCTGCAGTTTGAGGTGCTTCAGTACCGTCTGGAAAATGAGTATAATGTAGAAATCCGTATGGAGCAGCTTCCGTATGAGCATGTACGATGGATTGAAAATAAGGATATCGATGTAGCGGCACTTTCGGTTACGTCTGATACAAAGAAGGTAAAAGATCTGCATGACAGACCACTTCTTTTGTTTACCCATCCGTGGAGTGTTCAGACGGCGCTTGACCGAAATGAAGGGTTACAGTTAAGTGAATTTGGTGCGACAGAAGAATAGAATCATAAAAAGGCGTTGGAATCGTAGTTGATTCGAACGCCTTTTTCTATATTACTTATCAATTGTATTTATTGGAAAAGATTTAAGTCAATGGCATTTGCCATCACCTGATAGCCGTTATAAGGATGGATGCCATCGTCTTTGCTTGTATATTTGGCTAATAAATTTTGCGGATTTGCCGGATCGGCAACAGCATTTTCAAAATCAATGATGCCATCTACGCCAGACTCGGATGAACGCATCCACTGATTAATCAGTTGTCTTACTTTTTCTGAATTTTCACTATAATAACTGCTTGTGCCAAAAGGAAGGATTGGTGCACCATAAACTTTGATGTTGTTTTTATGACAAGTTTCAATCATCTTTTGATATTCCGGCAAAAGCAAATTGTATTTGTCCGTATTTTGAAGCTTATCCAAATCATTGACGCCAAATAAAATTATACAGTAAGCAACACCGTCGTGTTCTAATAAATCACGGTTGAATCGGTCTTTTCCTGCATCAGTTGGGTATGAGCCGAGGATGGAATTTGAACCAATTCCCTCGTTTATAACAGATACATTTTCGGTTCCTTTATTTGCTTTTAACCGTTTGGCAAAGTAATCTCCCCAGCGAGTGTAGGAATCTGGTTTTTTGCCCAAGTAGGTGGCATCGGTGCCATAGCCATCGGTAATGGAATCACCAAAACAGACAACCGCTTTACTTCCATTTGCAGAGAGAAGAGATGCGTCTGCTAAAAAGAACCAGCTGGTTGTTTTCTTATAATTACTAAAAGTATTGGCTGAAACTTGATTGCCAGAGACCTGGTAGGTTGTAGCACGGGCGCCACGGTGTCCGGTAATGTTTGTGGTCGGCGTTTCACCAAAAAAAGTGGAAATGGCTACATTTTCCAGTGCTTCTACGGGAAAATCAATAGCGTCAGTTTGAATTACTTTTCCTTTTGGAATAATAAAATTTTCTTTTCCTTCGAATGTTACGGTGGCATCTGTATCGGTGTTGATTTCAGGATTCGATGCCTTCACCTGCTTCGCTATGTGCATTGATTTAATCGTGACATCCCTTCCGCCATATTGGTTGCTTAAGCGAAAACGGATTTTACTTCCGGTTGTAGTTACTTTAATAACCTGTCTTACTGTAGAATCTTCTAAAGCAATTTGAGGCATTGCGTTGGATGTAACATCGCATTTTTCTTCTGCTGTACCCCAGGTAGTAACCCATGTCGGGGTAGGAGTGGCGGTTGGCACTGTAGTCGGTGTTATAGCGGGAGCCCTGTTTGGTGCCTGCGAAGGCGAAGCCGTACTGGATGGGACAGCCGCATTTTTTTGTGGTGTAGCTTTTTTTGCAGCAAGAACTGTGAGGCGGCAGGTAAGTTTACGGATTTTTTTTCCATGTTTGTAACGTGCAAGAAGTGTTGTCTTTCCCTTTTTTACTCCTTGAATAACAGCATATGGTTTTCCGGTTTTCTTTTGTTTTACAATTTTCGCAACTTTTTTGTTCCCTAATTTCCATGTAACTTTTGTTTTCTTTGCAATTTTTTTGATTGAAACCTTTGCTTTCTTTCCGGTATAAACCGAAACTTTTGTTTTGCTAAGTGCTGGCTTTTTTGCTGCATTAGCGGTAGTACCCGGAACTGTTTGTGACAGAGTGCTCATAAAAAGAGCCGTCAACAACAGAGGGGTGTAAATTTTTCGCTTCATAAGTGCGATACCTCCATTTTTTTTCTTCATTGTACAATACCAATAAAGAATGTCAACGGCTCAGAGAACAATGCACCAATATATTCAATATTTATGCCATTTTATGCAAATATATCCGTATTATTTAATGTTTAATTTTTTTGCTGTAATCAGGTAAGTCAGTAAATAGAAGATGACTCCCAAAGCTCCATACAGGAGGCAGAACAGCAAAAGGACAACATGGACGGAGTCAATCACATCAGGGAATATCAGGACAAATGGGATTGCTAATAACGAAATAACAATCTGTAATCCCTGAGAAAGTCCAAGATAAGCGCCAATGCTTAATGCGATGCGGTGTGTCTGTACTAATTGTCCAATCATGATGGAAAGATACATCATTAAAATTGAAAACGAGAGGCTGATTAACATAAAAATCCCCAGTAAAATCAGAGCACTAAAATCACTCAAGTTAATTGTCTGCAAAACGAATCCAATGCCATGAATGATTTCTGACAGCGTAATTGGTGTAGCGATTAACACAACGATAAGTATAGAAATCAATGCAATTCCACAGGCGAGGATATACCACACAAAGGAAACCAGCCATTTGGCAAATAAAAGCTGGCCTGTTTTGGCGGGAAGGGTAAATGTTAAGTATGCTTCTTGGGAAGTCATGGTCTTATAAAAGCGTATGGCAATTAACACCTGAGTTACAATGAGCAGGCCAAACAGCAGCAGACAGTAACCTATGATGCCGCTTCCAAATACAAGAGAAAGAGCATCGGCTGTATTTTCATTATACGGTTGTGAGCCCAAAGACATCATCAAGCTGAAAATAGGTGTTAAAACAACGATGAATCCAAACATTGGAATAAATAAACGCATCGTATCTTTAAATTCGTGTTTAATTAATTTTTTTAGCATCGGAACACCTCCCGGAATAATGTATCGACCGACTTGCCCTGCTGTTCGCGGATATCATCTACGGATGACTGCAGGCGAATCTGGCCGTCCTGCAGGAAAATGACATCATCTAAAATGCTCTCAACATCAGAAATCAGATGTGTGGAAAGAAGCACAGAGGCATTTTCACTGTAGTTCGAAATAATCGTCTGTAATATGTAATCTCTGGTTGCCGGATCGACACCCCCGATAGGTTCATCCAGACAGTACAGATTTGCATTCCGGCTCATAGTCAGAATCAACTGGACTTTTTCCTGTGTTCCTTTCGACATGTGTTTTAAACGCATATTTTCGACGATGTCTAGGCGTTTTAACATTTCCTCAGCTTTGTTTTTGTCAAAATCTACAAAAAAATCATCATAATAGGAAAATAAGTCTGATATTTTCATCCATTTAGGAAAAATTGTCTGGTCCGGCAGATAGGAAATGTGCTGCTTAGTAATAACGCCGGGACGTTCCCCTCCAATAAAAAGTTCGCCGGAACTTGGTGTGAGCAAACCGTTTATCAATTTCAAAAAAGTGGTTTTTCCGCTTCCGTTCGGGCCTAAAAGTCCTATTATTTTTCCACATTCAATTGTTACATTTATATCGCGTAATGCCGGTTTAGGACCGAAATTTTTGCAGATGTGTTTTGATTCTAATAAAATCATAAATCCTCCTTCCTTTGCTTGCGCAGGCAGGCAATGCATTCTTCTTTTGAAAATCCTAATTTTGCAAGAGCCTGATAACAGTTTTCTACAATGCCGTCCGCTAATTCATCACGCATGGACCCAATCAGTGATGCATCACTTGTTACGGTTCGCCCATTTGTCCGGCTGCCAATCAAAAGCCCCTCCTGTTCAAGAGCTGCCAGTGCTTTCTGCATCGTATTTGGATTTACCGCAGCCTCAGTGGCAAGTTCCCTTACCGAAGGGAATCGTTCGCCGGGGCGGTAGTGCCCGGACAGAATCTGTAACTTAATCTGTTCTACCAATTGTATATATATGGGACGTTCCTTTGATAAATTCCAGGACATAGAAAACCTCCTTTCCATATATTAACTTAATAATTGTACCACTGTATTAAGTGCGTAATACAATAATACAGCGGATGGATGAATATGTCAAGAGATGTTTGACATTTTGTGCTTCTGTAATTTGTCGAGAAAAAACTTTGCGGCTCGTGGGCGTTTCCACTAGACAAATGCGTAGGGGTATCGGCATGCCAAATACGCATGCTTGATACCCACGCATTTGTACCCACGAGCCGCAAAGTTTTTTCTCGATAAATTATGAAGACACAAAAGTTGTACAAACAATCCCATAATTTTCAGAGAACTTACTTATTAGTTTTTGGTAAAGGAAAAGATTATGCCAAATGTTCATTGCCAATTCCTTTGGATTCCAGTAATTCCGTAGAAAAACTTTGTGACTTGTGGGTTTGAGTACGTCGGTATGTGGCGCTGGTAGTTTCAGTGCCCATACCGTTACGCACTCAATGAGCGAGAGCGCCCACGAGACACAAAATTTTTCTACGGAATTACGGAAAACAAAAAATTGGCAACGAACACTTGACACAAACTCGACATTTTTCGTCCTTTACTTTTCTTTTTTTTAGTGATAAAATAAAAACACGAATGAATAAATTTAAGGAGGACATTACAAAAATGGCTAGAGCAAAACAATCCATGGATGGTAATACCGCAGCAGCACACGTGGCATATGCCTATACAGAAGTAGCTGGTATCTATCCTATTACACCTTCGAGCCCAATGGCTGACTCCGTTGATCAGTGGTCAGCAGCAGGACAGAAGAACATTTTTGGCAGCAAAGTAAAAGTTGTTGAGATGGAATCTGAGGCCGGCGCCGCTGGTACTGTACACGGTTCTCTTGCAACAGGAGCTTTGACAACGACATTTACGGCTTCTCAGGGTCTTCTTCTGATGATCCCGAATATGTATAAAATCGCTGGTGAGATGTTGCCAAGTGTATTCCACGTATCCGCACGTACGGTGTCTACACATGCTTTGAATATTTTTGGTGATCATAGTGATGTATATGCTTGTCGTCAGACTGGTTTCGCTATGCTTGCTGAGACAAACCCACAGGAAGTTATGGACTTGAGTCCGGTTGCTCATTTGGCGGCTTTGGAAGGAAAAGTTCCATTCATTAACTTCTTTGATGGTTTCCGTACTTCCCATGAGATTCAGAAGATTGAGAAATGGGATTACGAAGATTTGAAAGAAATGTGCCCAATGGATGCTGTTGAAGCATTCCGTAAACATGCATTGAATCCGGAGCACCCAACTGCACGTGGTTCTCACGAGAATGGAGACGTATTCTTCCAGCATCGTGAAGCATGTAATAAGGCTTATGATGCACTTCCTGCTGTTGTAGAGAAGTACATGAACAAAGTAAATGAAAAACTCGGAACCGATTACGGTCTGTTTAACTACTACGGTGCACCGGATGCTGACCGCGTAATCATCGCTATGGGATCCATCTGTGACGTAGCAGAAGAAGTAATTGATTACTTGACAGCAAAGGGCGAGAAAGTTGGTCTTGTAAAAGTTCGTTTGTATCGTCCATGGTCTCCGGAAGCAATTCTTAAGGTAATTCCTAAGACTGCTAAGAAGATTGCTGTACTTGACCGTACAAAAGAGCCTGGTGCTCTTGGTGATCCGTTGTATCTGGATGTTGCAGCTACTCTTCGTGAGGCAGGTTTGAATGATATCATTCTTACCGGCGGACGTTATGGTCTTGGTTCCAAAGATACACCACCATCATCCGTATTCGCTGTATACAAAGAACTGGAGAAAGACGATCCAAAACCTCGTTTCACAATCGGTATTGTGGATGACGTAACAAACTTGAGTCTTCCGGAAGTGAAACCGGCTCCAATTACTTCTGCACTGGGAACAAAAGAGTGCAAGTTCTGGGGACTTGGTGGAGATGGTACTGTAGGTGCTAACAAAAACTCAACAAAGATTATCGGTGACCACACAGATAAATTTATCCAGGCATACTTCCAGTATGACTCAAAGAAAACAGGTGGTGTAACAATTTCCCATCTTCGTTTTGGTGATAATCCGATTAAGAGTCCTTACTACATCAACCAGGCTGACTTCGTAGCATGTCATAACCCGGCTTATGTAACACAGGGTATGAAGATGGCTCAGGATGTAAAACCGGGCGGTGTATTCATGATTAACTGCCAGTGGTCTGACGAAGAACTCGGACATCACTTGAACGCTGAAGCTAAGAAATATATTGCAGACAACAACATTCAGCTTTACACAATCAACGCGATTGATAAAGCAATTGAAATTGGTATGGGTAAACGTACTAACACAATTTTGCAGTCTGCATTCTTCAAACTTGCTGATGTAATGCCAATTGATGATGCGATTAAGTTCATGAAAGAAGCAGCTAAGAAATCTTACTCCAAAAAAGGTGATGCTGTCGTAGAAATGAACTACAAAGCAATCGATTGTGGTGTTGACGCAATTCATAAAGTAGAAGTACCTGAATCTTGGAAGAATCCGGAAGCAGATGCTCCTGCAAAAGAGAAGACCGGACGTCCGGAAGTTGTTAAGATGGTAAATGACCTTCTTGAGCCAATTTCTAAGATGGATGGTGACAGCCTTCCAGTATCTGCATTCGCAGGTAACCCGGATGGTCAGTTTGAGACTGGTGCTTCCGCATATGAGAAACGTGGTACAGCCGTTATGGTTCCTGTATGGAATCCGGATACATGTATCCAGTGTAACAACTGTGCATTTGTATGTTCTCACGCTACAATTCGTCCATTCCTCCTTTCTGAGGATGAGGTGAAAGCAGCACCTTCAAACATCAAACTTGCTGATACAAAGCCAAAAGCCGGCGAATATAAATTTGCAATGAGCGTATCTCCTCTGGATTGTATGGGATGCGGCGAGTGTATTACCGTATGTCCGAAAGCTGCTGATGAAGCCATCAAGATGGTACCTCAGGAATCTCAGGCAGACGAGCAGCCGGTATTTGATTATTTGGTAGCTAACGTTGGTAAGAAAGACAGCGGATTTGCTGATACAACTCCAAAGGGAAGCCAGTTCAACCAGCCACTTCTCGAGTTCTCCGGAAGTTGTGCAGGATGTGCTGAGACATCTTATGCAAGACTTGTTACACAGCTCTTTGGTGAGCATATGTACATTTCAAATGCAACAGGATGTTCTTCTATCTGGGGTAACCCGGCAGCAACATCACCATATACAGTAAACAAAGATTCCAAGAAGGGACCGGCTTGGTCTAACTCCCTGTTCGAGGATAACGCAGAGCATGGTCTTGGAATGCACATTGGACAGAAATATCTTCGTGACCAGGCAATTGAATTGGTAGAAGAGATTGCTGCTTCCGATAAAGCATCGGCTGAATTTAAAGCCGCTGCTGCTAAATTCATTGAGACAAAAGATAATACAAGAGAGAACTCACCTGCTGCAGAAGCATTGATTGCTGAACTTGAAAAAGCTGCAAATGCAGGATGTGAGAAATCCAAAGAAGTTCTTGCTAAGAAAGATTACCTTGCTAAGAAGTCCGTATGGATCTTCGGTGGTGACGGTTGGGCATATGATATCGGATTTGGTGGTCTGGATCATGTACTTGCATCCGGCGAGAACGTAAACGTAATGGTATTCGATACAGAGATGTACTCCAATACTGGTGGTCAGGCATCCAAAGCTTCCAATATCGGTGAAGTTTGTCAGTTTGCTGCTGCCGGTAAAGAGATTGGCAAGAAGAGCCTTGCTGAAATCGCTATGAGCTATGGCTATGTATATGTAGCACAGATTGCACTTGGTGCTAATCCTGCTCAGGCTGTAAAAGCAATTGCTGAGGCTGAAGCTTATAACGGACCATCCCTGATTATTGGTTATGCTCCATGTGAGCTCCACGGTATCGCTAAGGGTGGTATGAACCACTGCCAGGATGAGATGAAGAAAGCTGTTAAGGCTGGATACTGGAATCTGTTCTCCTTCAACCCTGAGTTGAAAGCAGAAGGAAAGAATCCATTCACTCTGACATCCAAAGAGGGAGACGGTTCTTATCAGGACTTCTTGAACAACGAGGCTCGTTATACTCGTCTGATCAAGCCATTCCCAGAGCGTGCAGAAAGACTCTTCAAAGAGTCCGAAGAAGCTGCAAAAGCTCGTTTCGAGCATTTGCAGAAGCTTGTTGAGCTTTACAAATAAGAATTTGAAATTTTCTGATTATCGAAAATTTTTGAAAAAGGGGACCATCTCAACAGATGGTCTCCTTTTTACATAAAAAGTATGATTCAAAAAAAAGGGGAAACAATAAAAAAGTGAAAAAGTGACACATTATTTTGATATATTAGGGGCTATCAAGGATTAACTGAAAGGACGAGAGAAAATGAAAAGAAAATGGAAATTATGGATGATAGCATTTGTATTATTTGTTATGACAGATATAATGATGCAGAGCAATCGAGCAGAGGCAAAAAAAAGAACATTTACGGTGAGTCCCAAAACGATACCATGTAGTTCATCTTATCGGCAGAAACCGTATTATAATAAAAAAACAAAACAGTATTATATGATAAACTCCTATATGAGGCGTTTATCGACAACAGGCGGAACGCTGAAATTAAAAAAAGGAACATATAAAATTCCAGGTACAATTTATGTACCGTCTAATGTTAAAATTGTCTGTGCAAATGGTGTTAAAATCAAAAAAACAAAAGCAACAGGAACAAAGAAAGTAAAATCAACTAAATTTTTGTTCCAAATGATTTCAGAGGAAAAGGCATCGGGAAAACAAAATACAGGAAAATATGCGGCATCAAAAAATGCATCCATTCAGGGAAATGGGAAAGTGATTTTTGATATGGGAAATGTGAATGGAGCAACGGCGGTTTTTGTTGGTCATGCATCCGGTATTACTGTGAGTGGTGTGAGATTTCGAAACAAAAAGGGCGGCAGTTATATTTGGATTGAAGGTTCTAAAAATATTTCTGTCCGGCAATGTGTCTTTGAACGAAAAAAAGATGTGTCCGGTTTGAAAAATCGAATGGCTGTAAGGCTTGAAACAAGCAATCAGACAACATCGGATTTTTCTGGTAAATGGTACAAAAAAGACAATACTGTGAACAAAAAAGTAAAGATTGAGAACAATCAATTTCTGGGGGCGGATGTTGGCATTGGTACGACGAAATCGGTTGTATTAGAAAAAAATAAGAAAACAAAAGAATATTATCAGACAAGCATTACCATTGCAGCAAACACATTTACAAATACCAAAAAGGCTCCGATATATGCTGTCTTGTGGAAGAAGCCGACAATAAAAAAGAATATAGTGAAAAGAAATGGGGCGGAGAAACGTGCCAGTGCGGGAATGCTTGGATTTGGAGTAGAAGAACCATCCTTTACTGCAAATCAAATTAGCGGGTGTTCTTATGCTGTGAAATTTGATAGAGCAAAAAATAGTGGGAAAGGGAAAAAATTTCCTTCCGTTATGTCTGTGATAGGAGTAAGTGCGGCGAATAAAATAGCGGCTACAAAAGTAGATGATTTGAGTCATTATTATGTGCCAAATGAAACGGTGAGAATTCTTTATTTTCGCAATAGAACGGAAAAAAATTTTACGATTACGACAGCTACAGAACCGTATCAGGAAAAATACACGGATGCCTCTGATTATACAAAGCGGAAAGTGTATTATACACTTATGTCTTATATGGAACAGCTTGAGTATGCCGGTGGTGGAACGATTACTGTCAAGGCCGGCAATTATGAGGTGACTAATAATATCTGTATTCCATCCAATGTGACGATACGGATGGAAAATGGGGTGACATTTACGAAAAAAGGAACGACAGCAACCGATATTTGTTATGCCAAATCTATTTTTACCATTGTGCCGCCATCAAAAGATGGTACGGTTAAGACAATTTCCGGTTACAATGGTTCACATGATGTGAAAATTATAGGAACGGGAATGGTTCGCATGAATTGTGCGAATGTGAAAAACTGTATGGCACTTGTTATGGGGCATGCAAGAAATATAACAATCGAGGGCATTACATTTCAAAACGAATATGGTTCGCATTTTATGGAATTAAATTCTTCTTGCAATGTAACGATTGAAAAGTGTACATTTGAAGGATTCAAGGTGTTGGATAAAAAAAGTTACAAGGAATGCATCAATGTGGATGGCACCGATTTGAATACTGACGGATTTAATTATGATTGGTCGGCTCATGATAAGACAATTTGCAAAAATATTTTAATACAGAACACTACCTTTAAAAATATTGGAACTGCGATTGGTAGTCATACGTATTCTGCGAACGGCCAGACACAGCTTTATCATGAAAATGTTAGAATTTTAAATAATACATTTGACGGTACCTATAATGCAGCAATTCGTGCATTAAATTGGAAAGATACCGTGATTTCAGGAAATTCATTTTTACGGCTTCAGGCATTAGAAGATGGCGTGTTAAATGCAAATGGAAATCAAATAAAATACGTGACACTTCTTTTGCGAGGTGTGGTAAATCCAACGGTGACTGGAAATGTATTTGAGGATTGTAAGTATTATCCGATTCGTGTTGTGATGCGTGATTCAGCTACCGTTGACGGAGCTGTGAAAGCGGGATATGGTGACACGATATCTTCTGTCTCGGATGCAAATTGGAGTGCGATGCAGAAAAATACAGTAACAAACGTTGCAGAAAAATATCAAAAAATTGTTGTGCGCGAAAATAATGACCAGTCAGACTCAGATGCAGAGAAAAAAGCGTTTTTGCAGTAATTGACAAGCCGGCGGTGTTACGCTATAATTAAATGATGTTAAATTCGTAGGAGGTAAGACCATGGCTGAAACAAAGAAAAACATTTTGACGTATGAAGGTTTGAAAGCGTTAGAGGATGAACTTCATGAATTGAAGGTAAATCGTCGTCGTGAAGTTGCTCAGAAAATCAAAGAAGCACGTGAGCAGGGTGACTTGTCCGAGAACGCGGAATATGATGCAGCGAAAGAAGAACAGCGTGACATCGAGCTTCGTATTGAAGAGATTGATAAAATTTTGAAAAATGCAGAGGTTGTTGATGACAATGACGGCGATTCCAGCGTAATCAATGTTGGCTGTACAGTAACCATCAAAGATTTGGAATTTAATGAAGAGATGGAATATAAAATTGTGGGTTCCACTGAGGCAGATAGTTTGAAAGGTAAAATTTCAAATGAGTCACCGGTTGGTAAAGCTTTGATTGGCGCACAGAAAGGTGAGACAGTAGAGGTAGAGACACCTGCTGGTATCATTAAGTACGAAATTTTGGATTTCCGTAAGAACTAGAAGAAATAGAGAAGTGAGGATTAAAAAGTGGCAGAAGATATTAATCAGTTGTTAAAAGTTAGAAGAGAGAAATTGCAGAATCTTCAGGAGGCGGGAAAAGATCCTTTCAAAATCACAAAATGTGATGTAACCCATCACTCCATGGAGATTAAAAATAACTATGATGAATTAGAAGGAAAGACTGTGACAATTGCAGGACGTATGATGTTTAAGCGTGTCATGGGAAAAGCTTCTTTTTGTAATACGAGAGATTTAGAGGGTGATATCCAGGCTTATGTGGCAAGAGATAACATCGGCGAAGATTCCTATAAGGATTTCAAAAAATACGATGTGGGTGACCTTCTTTGCATTACCGGTGAAGTGTTCAAGACAAAAACCGGTGAAATTTCGATTCATGCATCGAATGTTACATTGCTGTCAAAGAGTCTGCAGATTCTTCCTGAGAAATTCCATGGTTTGACTGATACAGATGTACGTTATCGTCAGCGTTATGTGGATTTGATTATGAATGCGGAAGTAAAGGATACGTTTATTAAACGTTCCCGTATCATCAGCACCATTCGTAAGTATCTCGATGGCGAAGGATTTATGGAAGTGGAGACTCCGATGCTTGTGGCTAATGCCGGCGGTGCAGCAGCACGTCCATTTGAGACACATTTTAATGCACTTGATGAGGATTTTAAACTCCGCATTTCCCTTGAATTATATTTGAAACGCCTGATTGTCGGCGGAATGGAAAAGGTTTACGAGATTGGTCGTGTGTTCCGTAACGAGGGACTTGACACCAGACATAACCCGGAATTTACTTTGATGGAATTGTATCAGGCATACACCGATTACCATGGCATGATGGATTTGACAGAAAATCTGTACCGCTATGTGGCACAGGAAGTTCTGGGCACAACAAAGATTACTTATAACGGAATTGAGATGGACCTTGGCAAGCCGTTTGAGCGCTTGACGATGGTGGATGCCGTTAAGAAATACGCAGACGTTGATTTCAACGAGATTTCCACATTGGAAGAGGCACAGGCGATTGCTAAAGAAAAAGGCATTGAATTTGAGCCACATCATAAAAAAGGTGATATTTTGAATCTCTTCTTCGAAGAGTTTGTTGAGGAGCACTTGATTCAGCCAACCTTTATCATGGATCATCCGATTGAGATTTCTCCATTGACAAAGAAAAAGCCGGATAATCCGGATTATGTAGAGCGTTTTGAGTTCTTCATGAATGGCTGGGAGATGGCAAATGCGTACTCCGAGTTAAATGATCCGATTGATCAGCGCGAGCGTTTCAAAGCACAGGAAGAACTTCTTGCACTTGGTGATGAGGAAGCAAATACAACAGACGAAGATTTCTTGAATGCACTTGAAATCGGCATGCCGCCAACCGGAGGAATCGGTTTTGGTATTGACCGTATGTGTATGCTGCTTACGGACAGCGCAGCGATTCGTGATGTGCTGCTGTTCCCGACGATGAAAACTTTGAGTAAAGAAAACCAGTAAAATCAAGGGTTTC
>ERZ825324.3487-NODE-3487-length-14464-cov-5.238393_pt1 | contig 14464 bp, 14 predicted proteins | sample MGYA00519859_ERZ825324 | MGnify/ENA primary metagenome ERZ825324 (study PRJEB31778, sample SAMEA3449198) | human gut metagenome | biome: human gut; feature: human-associated habitat; material: faeces | place: United Kingdom | collected 2010/2012 ... | reverse complement strand
GTTCAAAGTATATATTTTTCAGAAAAGTGTGACATATGTTTGACAAACCTACACAAATTAAATTATTTTATTCGCTTATATCTTGCTTATTTTATTGATATATGCTATAATTTTAATAAATTTTTCTATACTCTAGTAAAAATAATTTTTATAGGGGGACACAAAAATGAATTTCTTGCTTATCGTTCTTCTATTAGGCATTTGTTGGATTTACTTTATTCCAACAGCTATCAGTTATCTTATTATAAGAAAAACTTTTAGTCTGTTCAATAAATTATATCCTCTTTTAAATGACAAAGATTTACGTAAAAAAGAATTCAAAGAGTTTGGCGACATGAATCAATATGACTATATCCAACTTGAAAATTTGATTTCTATAAAAAAAGGGGCAAAAATTTCTGATATTGCAAAAGTTATTTTAAAGCAAATTACTTCTAATCTTAATCTACTTGAATTACTTCCTATATGGGATTCAAGTACTCGGAGTAATTATGAACAGCTTTTACAAATGCAAAAAGAAATTACCCCACTGCTTGAAAACAAGCAACTTTTTATAGAAGCAACACAATAACAAAAAGGTCTCTAATGAGCAATGTCTTTAACTTAAGAGAAAACTTACAAATTTTTGTAGGTTTTCTCTTTTTTTCATTAAGTTAATGATATTAAGTTCCTATCATCCCTTTTAGCGTACAAAATGTGAATAAAACAGAAATATATTGACTTTTATGTAAAGTCACGGTATAATAGATGTTGGTATTTTATGTGCTTATATCAAAGGCAAATTGACTTTGGTAGCCTAAAGTGTATATGCACAAATACACTATTAAGAAAGGAGAGAAAAACTATTACTGTTAAAAATCTTAAGGAAAGGAAGGAACACCGGTGATCGATAAAAGAATTTTACAGTTAACTCCCAAACGTATCCTTTGCCCCTTGTGTGGTGAATGGCATGATTGGGAGGGAAAAACATTACAGTCATATGATGAGGCTAACTCCTACGAGTATGAATGTAATGATGTGACAGTCAGTATTTGGGTTGATGAAGATCACATTCATATTTATGCAGACTCGCCTTGCGACAAACTCAATTCAGAGATTGATGTCGATGCAGATTTGCGTGATATGGAGTATGATGGAACCGACCCGGTAATCAAAATTCCTTTTAGCCTGGAGGCCGATGAAATCATTTGTGAAAGTGAATGCGAAGACTGCGAATATTGTGATTGTTGCAACTTTGCTACGATTGGCGACAATCGCGATGATGACGAAGATGAATATAACTTCGAGTTAGAGTTCAAATTCGAGTTCGCAAGCAGATACTTTAACAAATATTCTGAGGCAGCTCGCGAGGAAAAGCTCAGACAACAGCGTGAAGCCGAAGAAGCTCAGCGTCAGGAGGAACTGGCAAGACAACGCGAAGCCGAAGAAGCAAAGCGTCAGGAAGAACTTGCAAGACAAACCAAATCCAAAACAACAAATCAAGTCAAGGAGGAAACTACAATGGCAAACAACTTTTTCAACATGAACATGGAATTTGGTCCTAATAAGGACGAGAACATCGCGAGTACCCTTATGGGCGTCGCGGTCAAGAACGGCGACAGCTGGCGGATTTACGACAAGAAGACGAAGCAAATCACCGATATCGGCGACATGCAGCTCGGCAATCTTCCTATCTTCATTCTGCCTACTACCAAGCTGAGCGAGGGCGACCTCATCAAGGATGCCGGCGAATACTACTTCGTCATGAAGGTGGCTGCAGGCAGCACCCAGACTCTGTGTGCAAAGACTGGCGAGATGAAGACCGTCATTCCTATCAAGAATGTTCTGGGTTTCAGTTGCTACTCCAAGGTCATCGCTCTCAGCGACTCCATCAATATGGGAGGCGACTTCGATGTCGAGAAGCTGGCTATCATGTCCACTATGTGTGGTCAGCCCAGCCAGAACAACAACCAGATGAACCAGCTGCTTCCGCTGATGCTTTTCAAGGACAAGCTCGGCGATGATGACGACATGATGAAGATGATGCTTATGTCTTCCATGATGTCTGCTCCGGCAGAAGATGGCGATCAGAACGCCACTATGAACCAGCTGCTTCCGCTGATGCTTTTCAAGGACAAGCTCGACGGTGATGACGATATGATGAAGATGATGCTCATGTCTTCCATGATGGGCGGCAATATGGCAGGCAACAACAACCCTGTCATGAGCTACCTGATACTCGATATGTTTATGGGTAAGAAGAAGGACGAAAAGGCTCAGCAGCCCGCTCAGACTCCTCCTCCTCAGAACCCTGCCGAATAATCGACAGAACCAATAGTTAAATCTCTAATCTATCCCCCCAGGACGCTAGTCTTGGGGGGATTTCTAATAAAAAGAATAGAGCCACCAAACTTTGCAGTTCAGTGGCCCTTTGCCGTTTTTGTGTAACTTATTTAGAAATTTCTTCTACAAATTGGGTTGCGATTCTTTCGATGCAGCTCCACAACCTATTATAATCAAAAATTTCTCCGGTATATTCTTTTTTCTGTGCCAAATACTCCTCCAGCTCTGCCTTCCAGGTCTTTTCGCGTCTTGTATCAAACACGGTCAAGCCTGTGTTGGGCAGAATTTCCGGAATTTCTTCAACAGTGCTGAGTGATACATGACCATCTCTCACCATCAGCTGGTTGATTTCGGTGTATGCACCATACATACCAGAATGAGAGAAGAAAGTCTTTACATCCCACTCTTTGTGGTTTCTAGGATTGATTACTCTCATCTTATCAACATCCCAAATAAATTCAGGAATCAAGAACTCCTCGATGAAATAATAATCCAGATACAGGTGACAGAACATTCCGAACTTAACCGAGTCCTCAGGCACGAATAGGTCTCTTTTTACCAGTTCCATTTCAGGAACAAAGAAACCGTCGACAGACGCTTTCTTGCGATAATGAGACTTTTTCTTGTCGGTGGCCAAATCAGGAATCAGGTTGCCAGCCATAAAAGAAACCTTATCCAAAGGTATGACTGGTGCTAATTTCCGATATACCTCCTCTGCAAAACTAAGATGATACAAAATTCCTGGCATACTATTCCTCCTTGTAATAATGTTTTAAGGATAATTCATAATAGCCCTATTATAAGCTATCATTAAATTGTGTAATGAACCATTACATGCAAATTATACTACTTTTTTGATATTATGTCAACGTCAATTTTGACTATAAATAAATTTTTTTCATATTTGTTATTTATTCAAATCTTTTTCCTTCTTCTAATTCATTTCCTCTTAAAAAATCTTGAATAGGCATTCTTTTAGAATTTTCTCCTTGAATTTCTAAAACCTTTATCATTCCATCTTTAGCTTTTATATATAATCCATCTTTACTATTAGATTTCAAAATTGTACCATTTTCTACATTTTCATTTTCAAGTGGCAACACGTCAACTTTCCAAAACTTTATTTTTTTATCATTTAAATAAGAATATGTTCCCATTATTGGATTTAATCCTCTAACAAGATTTTTTATTTCTTGAGCACTTTGGGAATTCCAATTTATTTTAGACATTTCTTTGTTTAACATTGGTGCCATAGAAAAATCTTCACCTTGTGGAATTCTTGTAGCTGTGCCATCTTCTATTTGCTTTAATGTTTTTACTAATAATTTTGCTCCAACTTCAGATAATTTATCCCACAATTCTCCTGTAGTCTCGTCTTCTCCAATACTTACTTCTTCTTTTAGGATCATATCACCTGTGTCCATTCCAATATCCATATACATTGTTGTAACACCTGTCACCTTTTCTCCATTAATAACTGCCCATTGAATTGGTGCAGCTCCTCTATATTTAGGAAGTAGTGAACCATGTACATTAATACAGCCCAATTTTGGAATATCTAAAATTTCTTTTGGCAAAATTTTTCCATATGCAACTACACAAATTACATCTGGTTGTAATTTTTTTATTTCTTCTATAAACTCAATATTTTTTCTTACCTTTTCTGGTTGATATATTTTTAAATTTTTAGAAACTGCAAATTCTTTTACAGGAGAGGAAACCATCTTCATTCCTCTTCCCTTTGGTCTATCTGGATTTGTTACTACTGCTAAAATTTCGTGCCCAGAATTATAAATAGCTTCTAATGATTTTTCTGCAAAATCTGGTGTACCCATAAATACTATTTTCATTTTTGTTCTTCCTTTCCCATAATCATTTTTGTTATATTTGCAAAATCTTGTAAAGATAGTTCTTCTGCTCTAACATTTTCATTCAAATTTAAAGTTTTTAATATTTGAGTGCCCTCTTCTTTACTGACAAACACTTTTGTATTTGTTAATGCATTTAAAAGTGTTTTTCTTCTTTGCATAAATGCACTTTTTATAACCATAAACATAACTTTTGAATTTTCAATTTTTACAGCTGGTGCTTTTCTTAATTTCATTTTGATTACTTCTGAAGTTACTTCTGGTTCTGGAATGAATGAACTATTTGGCACTTCCATTATTTTTTCAGATTCACAGTAATAGTACACTGTATGTGTAATTGCCCCTGTGTTTTTTCCACCAGGAATTTCTATTAATCTATCTGCAACTTCTTTTTGAATCATGACTGTAATGCTTTCTATATCAAGCTTTTCTTCCAATAATTTCATAATAATTGGAGTTGTAATATAATATGGTAAATTTGCAACTATCTTAACATTTTTTATAATTCCAGCTTTTTTGTTTTCTGATATTACTTCATTTAAATCAACTTTTAATACATCTGCATTTATGATTTCAAAATTGTTATATATTGAAAATCTATCATTCAAAATTTTTATCATTTTTGTGTCTAATTCAACACAAAGTACTTTTCCAGCTCTTTCTAAAAGATATTTTGTCAAAGTTCCTAATCCTGGTCCAATTTCAATTACCATATCTTCTTTTTTTATATCACTACTATTTACTATATTTTCAACGACTTCACTATTAATTAAAAAATTTTGTCCTAAACTTTTATTAGCTCTTATATTATATTTTTTCATAATGAATCTTGTTTCATCTAATATATTCTCCATTTTGACACCCTTTCTTGTTCACACATCAATTATACCTACTTTGGTGCCATTTTGTCAAGATTTTACATTACCTGTTTTAAGTGATTAACTTTGCATTTTCCATTCATAATGATTACTTCTATAACATCAAATTCTATCTCATAATTATATAATCTGTTAAGATGTATATACACTTTTGCAGTTTGTTTGATATGGGCTTTTTTATTTTTATCAACAGCCATAGCAGGTGTTCCATACTCAAAACCTGTTCTAGTCTTTACTTCTACAAAAACAATAGTATTATTTTTTTTACATATTATATCAATTTCTCCAACCTTAGTATAAAAATTAGTATCTATTATTTCGTAATCATCATCTTTTAAATATCCTTGAGCAATTTTTTCTCCTATCATTCCAAATTTTCTTCTATTCATATCTCCTCCTTAATTATTCTGTTTTTCTAACATATCTCTTTCCTGGCAGTTCTACAATTTTATCTTCTAATTGTAATAGCATTAGCTTGTAATTAACTTCACTTATTGGCTTTTTTAGAACTCTTGCAATTTCATCCGAATCTTTTGGAGTACAATCTAGCACTTTGTATATATCTCTTAAGTTTTCTGGAACCTCTATACAAATATCTACTTTCTTTTTTATTCTTGAAACAAATTTAGTATCTGGAAAACATGTTAAAATATCTTCTATTTCTGTAACAAGATGTCCTCCTTTTTTTATTAAATTATTTGGTGTTATTCCTTTACTATTTTCAATATTGCTTGGTATACAAAATACTGGATTTTCATCTTCCATAGTATATCTAGCAGTAACACTTGTTCCACTTCGTATTCCACCTTCAATAACTAATGTTCCTTTTGCAAGACCTGCTACAATTCTATTTCTTTCTAAAAATTTTTCAGAATCAGCTTTTATATTTTCCCCATATTCGGATAATATTAATCCTCCATTCATAATAATTTCATTGGCTAATTCTTTATGTTTTGCTGGATAGATATTTCCAATTCCAGATGGTAAAACTGCTATTGTTTTTCCTGAATTTTTTAAACAAGTAATATGTGCTATACTATCTATTCCTTCTGCCAGGCCACTAATAATATTTATATTATAATTTACCAAATCCTTTACAAAAGTTTTGCACATTCTTTCACCATATTGTGTATTTTTTCTTGATCCCACAACAGCTATCCCAAATTCTTTCAATAATTCTACATTTCCAATCGCATACAATCTTGATGGAGGATTTTTTATTTTCCTTAACTGTTCTGGATATACCTCATTAAAATATTCTATTATAATTTTGTCCATTTTTTACCTTCTATCTAATAAATTCGTCTAAAGACCTATATTGTATAGCTTCTGCTAGATGCCTAACTTGAATATCTTTACTTTCTTCCAAGTCTGCAATTGTTCTTGCAACTTTTAAGATTCTTTGATATGCTCTTACACTCAATTTTAATTTTTCAAATGCATTTTTTAATAATATTTCTCCATTCTTGTCTATTGAACAAAATGTATCAATTAATTTTTCATTCAATTCAGAATTTGAATATATTCCATATTCTTTATACCTATTTAATTGGATTCTTCTCGCTCTGTTAACTCTTTCTCTAATTTGAAAAGAAGTTTCACTATTATTTTGAGATTTCAGACTTTTTATATTAGGTCTTTTAACTTCTATTTGAATATCTATTCTATCTAATAAAGGTCCACTTACTTTTCTTAAATATCTATGAATTTCCTGTTCTGTACACTTACATTCTTTTTCCTCATCACCATAATTTCCGCATGGGCATGGATTCATACTAGCAACAAACATAAAATTACATGGATATCTATAATTTCCGCTTAATCTATTAATTATTATTTCTTTATTTTCAAGAGGTTCTCTTAATGATTCTAAAATGCTTCTACTAAATTCAGGTAATTCATCAAAAAATAAAATTCCACAATGTGCCATACTTATTTCACCTGGTCTTGGTATTTTTCCTCCACCAATTACTGTACTAATAGGCACAGTATGATGTGGCATTCTAAATGGTCTGTTCATTATCAGTCCATCTCTTTTCAATTCACCCGCAATACTATGTATTTTAGTAATTTCCATTGCTTCATCAATTGTTAATTCTGGCAAAATTGTAACAAGCCTTTTAGCCATCATTGTTTTTCCTGAACCTGGACCTCCAATCATCAAACAATTATGCCCGCCTGCAGCAGCTATTTCTAATGCTCTCTTCACATTTTCCTGTCCTTTAACTTCTGAAAAGTCAATTTGATAATTTTCTTTGAATTCCACGTTTTTAGAAACATATTTGTTTATTATTTTCTTTTTATTTAAATATTCAATGACTTCATTTAAATCAGAAACAGGAATTATATCTAATTCAGAAATAATTGCCGCTTCATTTGCATTAGCTTTAGGCAAAATTATCGTTTTTATTCCAAGATCTTTAGCTTCTATACACATTGGTAATACTCCATTTATCCTATTTACTTTTCCATCTAAAGAAAGTTCACCAATAAAAATAGAATTAACAAGATTATTTTCTGCTGTAACAACATCTCCTTTGGCTATTAAAATTCCAACAGCCATTGCCAAATCAAAACTGCTTCCCTCTTTTTTTATATTTGCAGGTGCTAAGTTTATCAATATTTTTCTATTTGGAAATTCTATTTTCGAATTATTAATTGCTGATTTTATTCTTTTTTTAGCTTCTTTTACAGTCACATCAGGTAGTCCTATAATATCAAATTCTGGAATCCCATTACTTATATCTGTTTGAACTTCAATAAGATTTCCATCTAGTCCATTTAATGTTATTGCTTTTATTTTTGATAACATTTAATGTCTCCTTTCTAAGATTATTTTAATTTTTTGTTGCTTTTTAAACCCTTTTATTATAAAATATATTTAAATTTTTAACAAAAGAATGGTGAGTTTATGAATAAGAAAAAAAATAAAAAAACAAAAAGAAAAATAACGAATATTACAAATGATATAAATGTTCCTAATACAATTAAACCTTCCAAACTAATTATTGTAATCAGTATTATAATTGTTGTAATGGTTTTACTAATTTTTAGAGTTGGTTATCTCCAATTTGTTAATGGAAGCAGATTACAAAATCTTGCAACAAGCCAACAGACTTTAACAGAAACAATTTCCGCTAAACGTGGTACAATTTATGATGTAAAAGGAAAAACTCTTGCAATTAGCTATGATACAGATAAAGTTTATATTACTCCAAAAGATATTAAAGATGAAAATAAATCTTATATTGCACAATATTTGACTAGTACTCTAGAATTAGATTATAATGAACTTTTAGAAAAATTAAACACTTCAACCTCTAGATTTCTTGTAGCTTCAGATGTAAATCAAGAAAAAGTTGATGCAATAAATGCTTGGATAAGCACTTGTAACAAAGATTTAAAAATAAAAACTGGAATAACTTTTGAAGAAACCACTTCTCGTTCATATCCAAACAAAACATTAGCATCTACAGTTATAGGTTTTGTTGGTGCAGACAATCAAGGCTCTATGGGAATTGAACGCTCTTGGAATTCATTCCTTAGCGGTACTTCTGGAAAATCTATTAGTTTAAAAGATGCCAGCCAATCTGAAATAGCTAATTCTAATAAATCTTATATTGCTGCAGAAAATGGATATGATATTACTTTAACAATAGATTCCAATATTCAAAGTATTGTTGAAAAATACCTTGCTGAAGCTGTAGAAGAATATAAATGTGATAGTGGTATAACAATTGCAATGAATCCTACTAATGGAAAAATATTAGCTATGGCTGATTATCCAAGTTTCGATTGCAATGATAAAAATACTCCTAATTCTCGTTTAACTCAAATATGGGACAGCCTATCAAGTGAAGATAAAAACAAAGAATTATATAAAATGTGGACACCAAAGGCTATTACAGATACTTATGAACCTGGTTCTGTATTTAAAATAATTACTTCTTCTATTGCTTTAGAGGAAAAATTTGCTGATACAAGTTCTGTAGTATATAATTGTACTGGTTCTATTACTGTTCCAGGTGAATCAAGACCTATAAAATGTTTTAAATATCCAAATTCGCACGGAGCACAAAGTTTAACAAATGCACTAGAAAATTCTTGTAACCCTGTTTTTGTTGAACTAGGCATAAAAATTGGAAAAAATCTTACATATAAATATTATGATGCATATGGATTTTTTGGAAAAACAGGAATTTCTCTTTCTGGAGAACCTACATCTGGAATTTTTTATGATATTAATAAAATAAATGACCATGAACTTGGTACTATGTCTTTTGGACAACGTTTTACTATTACTCCTTTGCAAATGATAACAGCTGCTTCAGCTATTGCTAATGATGGTTTTTTACTTCAACCACAAATTGTAGATAAAATTACTAATACTGATACTGGAGAAGTTACAACCTTTGCACCTCAAGAAGTACGCCAAGTTATTTCTAAAGACACTGCAGACAAAGTTGCTAGCATGATGGAATCAGTTGTCGAACACGGTACAGGATATAAAGTAAAATACAACAAAGATGATGCAGAATTTACTGCAAAAATGTCCGGATATTCTATTGGTGGAAAAACAGGAACTTCAGAACCTATAAATAATTCAAAAGATGGATATACTGCTTCATTTTTAGCAATATCTCCTGTTGAAAATACTCAAATTGTTTTACTTGTAATTTTAAAATCTCCTGGAGAAGGCGTTAACCACAACGGTGGTCAAATTGCAGCACCAACTGCAGGTAAGATGCTTTCTGAAATTTTACCATATATGGGAATTAATAATGGAAACAAAGACACTGGAAATAATACAAATATTTCTGAAAATGAGTTATACTAAAAAAGATGCACATATTAGTGCATCTCTTTTTTATATTCTTCTAATGCCCTAGCTACTTGATCTGGACATGAAGTTCCTTTTATTCCACATGGTATACCTTTTAGCATTTTTATTACTTCATCAATGTTTCTACCTTCTACTAATTTTGATACACCTACTGTGTTACCTGGACATCCACCAATAATTTTTAATTTTTTTATTATGTTATTTTCTATTTCGAATATCATTTGCATTGAGCAAACACCTTTTGGCATATATCTATATTCCATGTAAATCACTCCTTATATAATTTTTCTACATAATTATACATGGTTCACCACAAAAAATCAATACACTCTTACTTCATTTTTATGTTCTTCTCATTTTTATTCCAACTAATAGAACATCATTGCTTTCTTTTTCAAAATACTTGTATAATTTTTCTAATTCAGTGTTTTTTTCTCTATGATCTTCTATATAATCTCTTATTTCAATAAAACTCACTTCTGTGCCTGTTTCTAGTATAGGAGTTCTATTATTTTCTATTGTTAAAAATATACTTTCTTGATATCTACTCTTTTTTAATTCTGATATTGCAACTTTATTTATTATAACATCCATGTTGTCTAATTCTTTTGCTTTCATTAGTTCTTCTTCATAAATTGTGCACCAATAGCAAAATATTGATTCTTTTATTCTACTATTTTTTATTATTTTCAAATAAATTTCTATCTCCTCATCTGTTTCTAACATTGCTTTGACTTTAATCAATTCAAATTCATATTCTGAAATATTACTTAATTTTAAATTTTTATCATATTTTATTTCTTTAATGTTTAAATGTAAAACATTATTTAATACTTGCTTAATAATGTGATTTTCATCACATTCCATTAATGCTTTTAATTTTGCAACTTTATTCTCTATAATTATTCCTCCTTTTTGCACTGACATTTATAATAGAAAAAATTCTATTCTTATTTACTGAAATTTTAAGTTATAACTTTTTTGAACAAATGTAACTGATTAAAATTTTTCAAGAAAAATTAATGTTACTGAAATTATATAATTTACCCAAAGTATACTTTCTTTTTATCTTTTTGTCAATAGTTTTTCATTATTTTAGCGAACTTTTCTTCGACATTTTTCGACACCCTCTTATGTTTTTGTAAAAAAAGAACAAGCTTATTGGCTTGTTCTCATGTTATTTTTTTAATTCTTCTGCAAACATTTTATTAAGCATTTGTGGATTAGCTTTTCCTTTAGTTTCTTTCATAGCTTGTCCAACTAAAAATCCTAATGCTCTATCTTTACCAGCTTTATAGTCCACAACTGACTGTGGATTTGCTTCAATAATTTTTAGTACAACTTCTTTTATTGCACCTTCATCAGAAATTTGAATCCATCCTTTTTCCTTGATAATATCTTCTGGATCTCTTGGATTTTCAAATAATTCTACTAATACTTTTTTGCCAATACTTGAACTAATCGTTCCATTATCTATTAATTCAACTAATTTTGCTAATTGTTTTGCATCAAAAGGTATTTGAATCGGATCCATTTCAGTTTCATTTAAAATTCTAGAAATATCTGATATTATCCAGTTATTTACTGCTTTATAATTTCCACAAATTTCAGAAGCTTTTTCAAACAAATCTGATAAATATTTAGAAGCTGTTATTATTCCAGCATCTTTTTCAGATAATTTATAATCTCTTAAATATCTCTCTTTTCTGCTTTCTGGCATTTCTGGTAATGTTTTTCTAATATTTTCAATATATTCTTCTGATAGTTTTATTGCAACTAAGTCTGGTTCTGGGAAATATCTATAATCTTGGGCATCTTCCTTATCTCTCATTGAAAATGTCTTTCCAGATACTTCATCCCATCTTAATGTTTCTTGATCAACTTTTCCACCATTGTCTATAACTTCAACTTGTCTATTTATCTCATATTCAAGTGCTCTTGTTATACTTCTAAATGAGTTCATATTTTTCATTTCTGTACGTGTTCCAAGTTTTTCTGAACCCACTGGACGAATTGATGTATTAATATCAGCTCTAAAAGATCCTTCTTCCATCTTACAGTCAGATACTTCTACATATTCAAGTATTGATTTTAGTTTTCTTAAATATGCATCAACTTCTTCGATAGAACGAAAATCAGGTTCTGATACAATTTCAATTAGTGGTACACCAGCTCTGTTTAAGTCTATTAATGCTCCTCCACCTAAATCATCATGATTTAATTTTCCTGCATCATCTTCTATGTGAATACGTGTTATTCCTATTTTCTTTTTTCCTTGACTTGTTTCTATTTCAATATATCCATGCTCACACAATGGTTTATCAAATTGTGAAATCTGATATGCTCTTGGTGTATCTGGGTAAAAATAGTTTTTTCTATCATTTTTACTATCTCTTGATATTGTACAATTGGTTGCAAGTCCAGCTCTTACAGCATATTCTACTACTTTTTCATTTAATTTTGGTAATGTTCCTGGCATTGCCATACAAATTGGACATACTTGTGTATTTGGTTCTGCACCAAACTTTGTAGGACAGCTACAAAATATTTTTGTTTTTGTTGCTAATTCTGCATGGACTTCTAGTCCCATTACTACTTCATAATCTTGTCTTGGCATTAATTAACACCTCCCTTAAATGTTGGTTTATATTTTTCTCTAAATTTTGTTTCTTGTTCATAAGCATATGCTGCCTTTATAATTGTTTCTTCGCAGAACTTATTACCAATTAATTGCATACCAATTGGAAGTCCTTGACTATCAACTCCACAAGGTATTGACATTCCTGGCAAACCTGCAATATTTACAGAAACTGTACAAATATCAGCTAAATACATTTCCATTGGGTTTGTTAATCTTTCACCAAGTTTAAATGCTGTTGTTGGAGATACTGGTGTTACTATAATATCATATTTTTTAAATGCTTTATTAAATTCGTTCATTACAAGAGTACGAACTTGTTGAGCTTTTTTATAATATGCATCATAATATCCTGATGATAATACATAAGTTCCAAGAATAATTCTTCTTTTTACTTCTGCACCAAATCCTTCACTGCGTGTTTTGCAAATCATTTCATTGATATCCTCATAATGAGGTACTTTATATCCGTAACGAATGCCGTCATAACGTCCTAAGTTGGATGAGGCTTCGGCACATGCCAAAATGTAGTATACAGGCAATCCGTATTTGATTTCAGGGATAGAGCATTCTACTATTTCAGCGCCCAATTGGCGATATGTTTCAATGGATTTTTCCATAGCAGTGCGAACATCTTCGTTAATGCCTTCAAAATACTCTTTTACAATGCCAATTTTCATACCCTTAATTTCTTTGGTTAAAGAAGCTGAAGCAGATTCTTTTTTTCCTTGAGAAGTGGAATCCATAGGGTCATGCTGTGCAATGGCGTCAAATACCAAAGCTGCATCTTCAACAGAGGTAGTAATAGGGCCAATTTGGTCAAAGCTGGAAGCATATGCAATCAGTCCGTAGCGGGAAACGGTTCCGTAAGTTGGCTTTAAGCCAACAACGCCGCAAAAACTTGCAGGCTGGCGAATAGAACCGCCTGTGTCGGAACCCAAACCAAATACAGCAATATTTCCGCTGACGCAGGAAGCAGCGCCGCCGGAACTGCCGCCTGCAACGTGATTAGGATTATGAGGATTAAAAGAACCGCCAAAGCAGGAAGTTTCACTGGAAGAACCCATTGCAAATTCGTCCATATTGGTTTTACCCAGTAAAACTGCATTTTGATTTTGAAGTAAATCCCAGACAGTAGCATTGTAAATTGGAGTATAGCCCTGCAATATTTTAGAACAGCAGGTAGTTTCAATACCTTTGGTAGAAATGTTATCTTTTAATGACATAGGAATTCCTTCTAACGGAAGAAGAGATTCCCCGCGCATAATTTTTTCGTCTACTTTTTTCGCAGTTGCCAGCGCTTGTTCCTCAGTTACTTTTACGTAAGCGTTTAACACTTGGTTTTCTTTTTCAATGCTTGCAAGGTACTGTTTTGTCAGTTCCTCACAAGAAATTTGTTTTGAGGAAAGGAGTTTGCCGGTTGCTTTAATTTTACTAAAGTTTGTTTCCATGTAACAGCCATGCCTTTCTAATAAAGTGAGACCAAATATCAATTAAGAACGTCTTTTTACAAGGAAATATCCTTCGTCTTGACTTTCCGCATTCTTTAAAATTTCTTCTCTGTCGTAAGAAGGAACACAACGGCTTCCCGTAATACATTAGAGAGATTGTTGATATTATCAAAGTTGGTTTGTTCACATTGAGCAGCGCTGATTGTTTCAGCAAATGCAATGATGTTATCCATATCTTTTGTTAAAGCGTCCAGTTCTTCTTCTTTGATATACAGTTTGGAAAGTCTCGCCATTTGCAGAACATCTTCACGTGTTACCATATTAGAGAGCCTCCTTTCGTTTATCTGATTTTAATATGCACTTCGCGCAGTTGCTGTTCTGTTACCTCAGTAGGCGCACCGAGCAATAAATCTTGTGCGTTGCTGTTCATTGGGAACGGAATGATCTCACGAATATTTTCTTCA
>ERZ825324.3465-NODE-3465-length-14565-cov-3.261682_pt1 | contig 14565 bp, 14 predicted proteins | sample MGYA00519859_ERZ825324 | MGnify/ENA primary metagenome ERZ825324 (study PRJEB31778, sample SAMEA3449198) | human gut metagenome | biome: human gut; feature: human-associated habitat; material: faeces | place: United Kingdom | collected 2010/2012 ... | reverse complement strand
TCGCCGTGCCCGGCATCTTGCTGTTGGTGTGTTTGCGTTGGCGCGGCACGTAGAACGGCTTGCGCGGCTGCACGGTCTGGGCTTCCAAAAAGCGCTGGATGCCGCTTTCCGGGATGCGGAAAACATTGCTGAGCTTGATCGTGCCGGGAATCTTCCCTTTTCTGATAAGCCCCATAATCGTATCGCGCGAGATGTTCAGTCGCGCCATCACTTCCTGCAGCGTGTAATACTGTTCCATTTTTCTACTCCTTTCTTTTGTTCTCTCCCGCAGCCCTCCCACCTGCCGCCCGTTCAATGACAAGAAAATAATCACTTCGGCGCAAACAAAATGAAATCATGGGAGGTAAGTTCCGGGCGGCATGGGGCAAGGCTGCGGGCGGGTTATCGGATTACAGTAGCTTTCTCAAAATCAGTTTGATAAGGAATGTTAAAGCTATGTAACCGAGCGTCTCTAAAAAGTCGTCCGTTTTTCTCATCTTCTTTGTCTTTATCATATTTATTAGTTTCTGCTATATAATCATGAAATACTTTAATTTTGTCATTAACATCATTATAAGAATTAATGTTTAGTTTTAAAGTTATTTCATTCATTTTATTTTTTATTTTCTCTATGTCTTCATTAGAATATTTTTTATTTATCTTGATATCTATTCTTCCATTTGTACTATAATTTGTTTCAATTGTTTCAAATGTGTTAAAAGGGTGTACTAATTGGTTAATATAAGAAAACTTAGTTTTGCCTTTAGCAAGTTCTTCCATATCACTAATACATGTACTATAGCTTTTATCACAATAAAATGAAAAATTATCCCAACCATTGTTTAAGACAGTATAATATATATTTAACAAATCTTGTTTTGATTTAGGGGAGAAGTCATTTGTTTCACTAACATATGAACTGAAATTTTTTTGTTTATATTCATTTGTTTCAAGTGCATTTAAATTAGTTATAATTTTATAATCATTATTTAAAATAATTTTTTCTGCATAATCATGAACTCTATAATTTAAAAATTTAGCATCTACAATATTTAAACAAACTAGAAAAAAGATAATAGTAATAAGTTTCTTTTTCATGTAATCACCTAATATTATAATATCAGAAAATAAAAAAAATATCTATGAAAGATATTAATTATTGTTATTTAATTTTTTAGCTATACGAGATTTTTGTCTAGCTGCTTTATTTTTAGTAATAATTCCACTATTTAAAGCCTTGTCAATTTTTTTGTTTGCTTCTTTTAATGTTTCTTCACTTGGATTAACTAAAGCTTTCTTTATAGTTGTTTTCATAACAGATTTTACAGGTACATTATTAGCTCTTTTAGTTTCATTAACTTTAATTCTTTTTTTTGCACTCTTAATATTTGCCATTTTTTCACCTCCATGACCTTTAACTCACTTAATTTTATCAAATTTACAATAAAAAATCAATAATAATTGTGATTTTTGGTAAAAATAGTAAAGAGGTGATGAAAAGTGAGTCATAATATTGATTTAAATGTTATGAATATGAGGACAGATTTAGCTATTGATGAAGTAAATAATGAAGAACTTGAAAAATTAAAAGAAGAAAAAGAAAATGGAATAAAGGTATTTACAGTAGATGTAACAAAAGAGAATCAAGATAAGTTTAATAAAAAATGTGGCAAATATATAACAATATCGTTTGATGATGTGACTGATTATAATAATTCTATAAATGTTGAAAAAGTTTTTTCGAGTGAGCTAAAAAAAATGATAGAAAGTCATAATATACCATCTAGTGCATCATGCATAATAATTGGTCTTGGAAATGAAAAAAGTACTCCAGACTCACTAGGACCACTTTCTATTAATGATATAATAGTCACAAATCATTTGTTTTCTCTTGGAATAAATGTAGAAGATGGTTTTAGAGTAGTATCTGCATTTAATCCTGGGGTTATGGGGCAAACAGGAATAGAAACTAGTGATATTATATCTGCACTTATAAAAGAAATAAGACCAGATTTTGTAATTGTGGTTGATGCACTAAAAGCATCCAATGTTGATAGAGTAAATAAAACAATTCAAATAACGGATGCTGGAATAAATCCTGGATCAGGAATTGGAAATACTAGAAAAGAAATTAGTAAAGATGTACTTAATATACCTGTATTTGCGGTTGGTGTTCCAACTGTAGTAGATACAGTAACAATAGTAAATGATACACTTAAATATTTAGAAAATTATATATGTTATATGAAAAATAATATGGATAATCCAAAAGAAAAATTAAAAATAGTAAGAACTAATATAGATAAAAATAATCTTGAAATTGATGAAAAAAACAATCTTTTTGGTTTAATTGGAACTTTAAAAGAAGAAGACTTTAAATCATTATTAATAGAGGCTATAAATCCAGTTGGATATAATATGATAGTTACACCAAAAGAAATAGATTTTGTTATTGATAGGCTCGCAAATGTAATATCAACTGGAATAAATAATGCACTTCATGACAAAGTTACAAACTTAAAAGTGTAAACTTTTTAAATTTTAATATATATCGACACTTTATTTAAAATATAGGGATTATTCTATTTATAGGGTGATTTCTATGAAAAGGGCTAAATTAAAAAATCATAGTAAAAAAAAGAAGAATTTTCCTAAAAAAATATTTAAATTATTAATTTTTATATTCGCAATATATCTGTCTTATTCATTTACATTTAATTTTTTATCAAAAAAAGACATAGATATAAAAGATAAGAAATATGTTGATTATTTACTTAGTGCTGCATATAAAAAGGATAATAAAAAAATATTATTAGAAGAAAGTTTAAAAATGGTATCAAACATTGATTTAAAAGATCCTACAACTCTTTTACCTAATAATATAAAATCATCAAAAGAAGAAACAAAAAATAAATATACAAAAGATGCTGAAGCAAAAGAAGATGATTATAATGCATCTGTATATGAAAAGATAACATCATATGTTGAAAATCCATTAAAAGATAAAGAAAACCCTATTATATATTTATATAATACACATCAACTTGAAACATATTCTAATAGTGGATTTGAAAATTCTAATGTAAATCCAAATGTTCTTATGGCATCTTATTTACTTGCGGAAAGTCTAAATAAAAGTAATATAAATACTATTGTAGAAGATACTAATATAAATGAATTTAATAGAGTATCCGGAATAAGTGATAATGATTTTTATAATACTACTAGAATATTTTTAAAAGAAAAAATAAATAAATATCAAAGTATTAAATATTATATAGATATGCATAGAGATTCAGTTGATAAAAATATTTCAACATGTACAATAAATAATAAAAATTATGCAAGAGTTTTATTTGTATTAGGTACAAAAAATGAAAACTATTTAGAAAATAAGAAAAATATGACAGAATTAGATACATTAATGGATAAATATTATCCAGGATTATCTAGAGGTATTTATGAAAGAAAAGCGTATTATAACCAAGATTTAAATAAAAATATAATGTTAATTGAACTTGGTGCGAAAGAAAATACTATTGAAGAGGTAACAAATACAATTGATGCATTAACATTTATATTTAATAAATATATTAATGGTGATGATAAATGAAAATAAAACCTAAAAAAATCTTTAATACAATTATATTTGTTTTGTTTACGTTATATATATCTTTTTATATAGCGTCTGTTTCTGGTTATTATGAATATGAGAAAAAAGAAGAAACAACTCTTACTAATGAAAAAATGAAAGAGTTTGAAAAAGATTTAAAGGAAGGGAAAAAAGTAGATATTAAGAAATATTTAACTGATAATACAAAAAAATATGATAATAAAGTAACAGATATAGGTAATACATTATCAGATATGATTAATAATGGAATATCTGGTGGTCTTGAAAAAACGTTTAAAGTAGTAGAAAAATTAATTGAATAATTTACATTATTTTACGATTAATACGATTATTTTATTGAACACGCTTTTTTGATATGTTATTATGAAAAAGAAGATGGAGGTAAAAATATGGGAGATAAAAAAGGTTTAAGAAATATAATTTTAATTTTTATTGTAGTTTTGGTTGCCATTATAATTTCACTTATATTCCTTAGTAAGAAAAATAATAATATAATTCAAAATGAGAATAACAATGAAACTATATCAAATAAAAATGCTTTTTGTATTTCTGATAATAATGGAAAATATGCTGTGTTTAATGCAGAAGGAAAACAAATAACAAAATTTGATTTTTCAAATGAATGTGATTTTTATAATGGATCATCAGTTGTTAAAAATGATGATGGACAATATGGAATTATAAATACTAGTGGTAAATTTGTTGTAAAGTATGGTAAGTATTCTCATATATCACAAATTGAATCACTTTATAAAGCATCAAATGAAGGTGTAAATTATGTGTTAAATTCAAAAGGAAAAGAAGTTTTTAAAACAGATGATTATAAGTTTGATTTAGATGAATCATCAGATGATTCAAATATGTATAAAGCAACGTTAAGCAATGAAATTATATTATTTGACTATAATGGAAAAAAGCTAGATGAAATAAATAGCAATTCAAAAACTTCGTATAATGACTTACGATGTAAAGATTTATTTTGTGAGATAGAAATTGATAATAAAACATATATATATAATTTAAAGGAAGGTAAAAGAATAATTACTTTAGATGGTGAAAATTATATTAATACACATAAAGGTGATATTTTAAGTGTTTATTTACAAAATAATAAATATAATGTATATAAAAACGATAAGTTAATACTTGATGGTGTTGAAGCAAGTAATGGACTTGATATATTAGATGATGGATTTGCTGCTAGAAATAGCACGTATACATTATATGATAAAGATGGTAACGTAGTAGATGATACTGTATTTTTCTACAAGGATACTAAAAATTATCTAAAAAAAGATGATTATACTAAGTCAACATATAGTTTTTATAAAGATGGTAAATTAAGCAAGAAAGATGATACATTAGTTTCACTATTTTCTAACAATGATATATCTCTACAAAATAATTATGACAATTCATTAATTATTATGAGTTCAAAAAAAGAAATCCCTTGTTATAATAATTCAACTTGTTATGGATATAATTTTTATGATTTTTCAGGAAATGCTGTAAATAAAACATCTTATGCAAAAGTAAAAACTGGTTATTCTGATTATATGTTAGTTTCAGAGGATGGTAAAACAGAATACATAATAAATAAAAAGTTTGAAAAAGTAAGCGATGATTATGATTCAATCACATCTATTATTACAAATGATAAGAAAATACATTTTTGGGAAGTATCTAAAGATGGCAAATATGCGATACTTGATGAAAATGGAAAGGTGTTAAAAGAAAATATTATAGAAAAAGTATTTGTATCATCATCAATACCTAGTGATATAATACAATTAAAATATGATGATAAGGTTGAGCTTTATAACATAAAAGAGAAAAAAGTTGTAGTAACATTAGATAAGAATGTAACATTTAATTCATATAATGACTTATATATTAATGTAACAGAAAATGGTGTTAATAATTTTTATTCGTACATTAATGGTAAAAAATTCTATAGTAAATAGTATTGTAAACTAACAAGTAAATGAAAACTTGTTAGTTTCTTTTATTTATTGTATAATAATTTTTAGGTGAAGAAATATGAATCAAGATAAAATAAGAAATTTTTCAATAATTGCACATATAGATCATGGAAAAAGTACAATAGCAGATAGAATGCTTGAATTAACAGGAGCAGTTACAAAAAGAGAATCAAAAGATCAAATGCTTGATAATATGGATCTTGAAAGAGAAAGAGGAATAACAATAAAACTTAATGCGGTTAAGTTAAATTATAAAGGTTATACTCTTCATTTAATAGATACACCAGGTCACGTAGATTTTACATATGAAGTATCTAGAAGTTTAGCAGCCTGTGAAGGAGCAATTTTAGTAGTTGATGCAGCACAAGGAATAGAAGCACAAACACTAGCAAATGTATATTTGGCTTTAGAAAATGATTTAACTATAATACCAGTTATAAATAAGATAGATTTACCTAATGCTGATGTTGATAAAGTAAAAAAAGAATTAAGAGAAGTACTTGGATTTAGTGATGATGAAATAATTTTGACAAGTGCAAAAACAGGTTTTGGTATAGATAAATTACTTGATGCTGTAATAGATAGAATTCCATGCCCAAATGGTGAAATAAATTCAAATCTTAGAGGACTTATTTTTGATAGTGTATTTGATTCATATAGAGGAGTAGTTATTCAAACTAGAATAGTGGATGGTAAATTAAAAGTAGGAGACAAAATAAGATTTATGAGTACAGGAGCAAGTCACGAAGTAACAGAACTTGGTGTATCAACTCCAAAAGAAGAAAAGGTAAAAGAACTTGTTTCTGGTGATGTTGGATATGTTTGCGCGTCTATTAAAAAAATAAGTGATGTAAAAATAGGTGATACAATAACTCTTGATGATAATCCTGCTAAAGAAGTATTACCAGGTTATAAAGAAATAAAACCAATGGTATATTCAGGTATTTATCCAGTAGAAACAAATAAATATAATGATTTAAGGGATGCACTCGAAAAATTAAAACTAAATGATGCATCACTTACATTTGAACCTGAAACAAGTAAAGCTTTAGGATTTGGTTTTAGATGTGGATTTTTAGGACTTCTTCATATGGATATAATAAAAGAAAGAATAGAAAGAGAATTTAATATTGAAATAATACTTACAAGTCCATCAGTTATTTATACAGTAACACTTACAAATGGTGATATAGTTTATGTTGATAATCCAACTAAACTTCCTGATAGACAGGTAATTAGTAAAATAGAAGAACCATATATTAAAACAAATATTTTTGTACCAAGTGAATTTATAGGACCCGTTATGGAATTATGTCAAAATAAAAGAGGTAATTTTATAAATATGGATTATATTGATACAAGAGTAAATATACATTATGAACTTCCACTTTCTGAAATAGTATATGATTTCTTTGATAAATTAAAAAGTACAACAAAAGGTTATGCATCATTTGATTATGAATTTATTGGTAATAAACAAAGTGATTTGGTTAAGGTTGATATAATGCTTAATGGTGATATAGTAGATGCATTTTCTATTATTACCCATAAAGATTTTGCATATAAAAGAGGTAATGCAATTACTCAAAAATTAAAAGAAATAATCCCAAGACAATTATTTGAAGTACCTGTTCAAGCATGTTGTAATAATAAAGTTATTGCTAGATGTGATATAAAAGCAAATAGAAAAAATGTACTTGCTAAATGTTATGGTGGAGATATTTCAAGAAAAAGAAAATTACTAGAAAAACAAAAAGAAGGAAAAAAGAAAATGAAGACAATTGGAAGTGTAGAGCTTCCTCCTGAAGCATTCCTTGAAGTATTAAGTGTGGAGGATTAACATGGATAAAAACATGGAAGAAAAAATAAGAGTAGTCGCAAATTATATAGTAGATAATAAAGCAACTATTATAAAAACTGCAGAACATTTTAATATGTCACCTAGTTCAATAAAAAAGTATATAAATAGTAAAGATAAACTTCAAAGTATTGATATAGAACTATTTAAAAAAGTAAAAGAAACACTAATGGGTATAACTTTAGTTGGACAAATAGATCATATTAACAAAGAAAAAAATAACAATTTAGAAGGAAAAGATATAATTTGCGGTATGCATGAAAATCATCAACAAAAAATCAAAATATTAAAAAAACTATAAAATATAATTAGAATATATTTTTGTAGTTTTTTTTCTTTTATTATGATATAATTTTTATTGAATAGAGGAAGATAGTTATGGTAAAAAGTGCATATATACATATACCTTTTTGTAATAATATTTGTAGTTATTGTGATTTTTGTAAACTCTTATATAATAAAGATTTTGTTAAAAAATATTTAGATGCATTAGAAAAAGAAATTTCTAATAATTATAAGGGCGAAATATTAGATACAATTTATATTGGTGGTGGAACACCTTCCTCTTTAAGTATAGTAGAGTTAAATAAGTTATTTTCTATTATCAAAATATTTAAATTAAGTAAAGAATATGAATTTACTTTTGAAGTAAATATAGAAGATATAACAGAAGAAAAATTAGAAATATTAAAAGAAAATAAAGTAAATAGGTTAAGCATTGGAATAGAATCATTTAATGATAAATATTTAAAATATTTAGGTAGAAATTATACTTCTGATATAATAAATGAAAAGGTAGAATTTGCTAAAAAGTATTTTGATAATATAAATGTAGATTTAATGTATGCACTAAAAAATGAAAGTTTAGATGATTTAGAAGAAGATATAGAAAAAATACTTAAACTTGATATAAAGCATATATCTTGTTATTCGTTGATAATAGAAAAAAATACAAAACTTTATATTGATAATACAAAGTATATATCTGATGATCTTGATAGTGATATGTATGATCTTATAGATAAAAAATTAGAAAATAAATATCATAGATATGAAGTAAGTAATTATTCTATTACTTCTTATGAATCAAGGCATAATTTAACATATTGGGAAAATAATGAATACTATGGATTTGGTTTGGGAGCAGCTGGTTATATAGGTAATATAAGATACACCAATACAAGAAATTTATCTAAATATATAAGTGGTAATTATGAAAGGCAAAATGAATTACTTACTAAAGAAGATAAAATAAAGTATGAATTTATATTAGGTTTAAGACTTACAAAGGGAATAAATAAAGATAATTTTAATAGAAAATATGATATAAATATAAAAGAAATAGAAGTTATAAAAGAATTAATTAATAAAGGATTATTAATTGATGATAAAATAAATATATATGTACCTAAAAAATATTTTTATGTATTAAACGATATATTAGTAAATTTTGTATAAAGGAGAATAAAAAGATGAATGAAGAAAAGAAATTGAATGATGATTTTGAAATGATTGATTTTGAAGAGGCATCAGATGAAAATATAGAAACATTGGATGAAACTGATAATAATAGTGAAGAAATTAAGGGTACAATTTTTGATAATAATAGTACTCAAAATGATAATAAATTGCAAAATCAAAATACTGAAGGAACTGTTATTGATGTAAATAGACTATTTGATGTTCATGAAAAAGAAGAACAAATTGCAGAGGAAGAAATAAAAAAAGAAGAGAATAAAAAAGATAATAGAATATTAAAAATTCAAGTAGGTTTAATAGTTGCACTTATTTTAATCGCATCTTTAGTATATTTCTTTGGATATGATTTACTTGAACCATTTATTAAGGTAGATTAGGAAAGAAGGAGATAATATGAAGTATAACAACGGAGAAGACTTCTTAAACAAATTATATAGAGAAATGCACATGAGTAATGAAGTTATGCATAAAGCAGATCCAAGTGATACACCAGAAGAAAAAATAAGAAAATATATATCAAGATTAGGACATGCACATGAACTTTCTAGAAAAAGTGAACATAGTTTAGAATTATTAAAAAAGTTTTATTATGATAAATATTTAATTAAGGAACTACCTGAATCATATATAAATCTCCAAAAGGAAATTGCAAGAAAAGAAGGCTATGGAAATGTTTATGTTTCTGATGAAATGAAACAAGAAATGTTAGATCAAGTTAGGAAAAATCAAAAGTCTACACTTGACTTATGGATTGATTACTTTATAAGTGAAGACTCTATGTATCCAACATGGTTTAAAGTTTATGCGTTTAAGGGAATGTTAGGTTTAAGTGCATTTAATAAAGAAAAACAGGAGTTTACCAAAAGAACAAATAAAACAACAACACCATTTATAGATTTAAATATGGAAGCTTTATCAAAAGTATATGACATTTTAAAAAGTGAAGTTGGTGAAAATAACTTAACTGATGAAGAAATAGAAATATTATCAAAAGGAGAAAGTTTTAAGAAATTATATACATATTATCTTACAAATCAAGATTCAAAAACAATAAATAATGATGAAACAGAAGGAATATGGATTAAATATGATATGGGTTCTGATTACATACCATTATGGGAATCATTACAAGGAAAAAATACAGGATGGTGTACAGCAGGAAAAGAAATTGCAAAGGCACAACTTAATGGTGGAGACTTCTATGTATATTATACAAAGGACGAAAATAATGAATATAAAAATCCAAGAATAGCGATAAGAATGAATGGAAAAAATGAAATCGGTGAAGTAAGAGGAACTAGTAAAAATCAAAATTTAGAATCAAATATGGAACCAATACTTGATAAAAAATTAGAAGAATTTCCGGATAAAGACAAATATAAAAAGAAAGTTCATGATATGAAACTTTTGACATTAATAGAAGAAAAACAAAAAAATAATCAAGAATTATCGTTAGATGATTTAAAATTTTTATATGAAGTAGATTCAGAAATAAAGGGATTTGGATATGAAAAAGATTCAAGAATAGAAGAAATAATTTCTAAAAGGGATAAAAGAAAAGATATTGCGAGGGTTTATAGTGTTAAAGAAGACGAAGTTGCATTATCTCACAAAGAGTGGAAAGAAAATAAAGAAAAGATAAAAATATGTTGTGGAAATTTATATTTAATTGATTTAAAAAGTGCAAAAGGTTTAAAATTGCCAAACATAGTAATAGGTGGGGTATCTTTAGATAATTTAACGAGTTCTGAAGGTTTAGTATTACCAGATATAATAAAAGGGAATTTATATTTAGAAAATTTAACGAGTGCTAAAGGCTTAAAATTGCCGAGCACAATAATTGGGTATTTGAATTTAGAAAAGTTAATAAGCGCTGAAGGTTTAAAGTTACCAAACACAATAAATGGACGTTTATATTTAGATAGCTTAACAAGTGCTGAAGGCTTAATATTGCCAGATACAATGAATGGATATTTATGTTTAAAGAGTTTAACGAGTGCTAAAGGCTTAAAATTACCAAAAACAATAACTGGACATTTAAATTTGAGTGGTTTAAAAAATGCTAAAGACTTAAAATTACCAGATACAATAAATGTGGATTTAAATTTAAGTGGATTGATAAGCGCTAAAGACTTAAAATTGCCAAACGTAATAAATGGAGATTTATATTTACATAGCTTAACAAGTGCCAAAGACTTAAAATTACCAAGAACAATAACTGGAGATTTATATTTAAAAGGTTTAACAAGCATCGAAGGTTTAGTATTACCAATTTCATTATTTGGTAGAGTTTATTCGAAAATTGATATTCCTGAAACATGTTTTATTCCTGATGAAGAATATTATAAATATATAAACGAAGATAAAAATAATGAAAATGATGAAAGAATAAGAAAAATATAAAATAAAGATAGATTAAACATTTAGAATTTTCTAAATGTTTTTTTATTGACTAATTTATCAAATTTCTATAAAATATATAACCGTGAAAAAGAGGTGCATTATATGAAAAATATAGAAGAATTATTACCTAAAAATATATGTGAGATAAATGGTAAAACAATTAAAATTACAAGTGATGAATTTTATGATTTTACTATTAATAAAAAATTTAATAATATGGGTATGTTAAGCTTTGAAATATATGACGCAAGTAAAAGAAGTCATCAGAGTGTCATAAATGCTTATCAATTTATTAAATATTTAAATGAAAATAAAGTAAAAAGTATAAATATAAATGCATCTGATGAGTTAATTCCGGTTTATATTGATGTATTAAATAGATTAAATTATAATGGAAAATGTAATATATCATTATATATAGAGAGAATGAATATGAATGAAAAGGAACATTTACCACTTGATTTAGATAATTCTAAAGGCAAAATAGATATTCCAGCAAGAAGACTTATTTGGCAACCTAAACTTACAAAATTAGAAAATGTAATTGAAAATAGTACATTAAGTCAGGCAAAGATGTTAAAAAGACATATTCTTAGTATTTCAAATGATATAAATGAAAAGTATAATATTGATGATTTAAATTTTTATGACAGAATTTTATATATTTACAATTATATAAATAATCTTAATCTTGATGGTAAAGATTCTTTATATATATCAAATTTAATAAGTGCACTTCTTAATAACCCTGTTTTAAAAGTAGATGCTAAAGTTATAACGGGCAAAGTTGATGATTCTGATTACTCAATTGTTGGAATAGTAAATAGTGAGAGTGAGAACATTTTAGAATGCACCGCAATAACTAATAATCCATTTGAAAAAAAGAATATAGAAGTAGATAAACCAGAAATATTACTTTCAAAAACTCAAAATTTAGATTCTTATTTATATAGTCATTATAATATAGATAAAGATTCTGAAAAGAAATTAATAAAACATTTTGATAGTTTAAGAAAATAAAATATGATGTAAAATTCATATTTTTTTAATATTTCAAAATAATTAGCACTCATCTATTGACATTGCTAAAATAAGTGCTATAATTAGATTGTACACTTGGATTAGAGGTGAATATATGCTTACAGAAAGACAAAGTGCTATATTAAAAATTATAGTTGAAGAGTATATAAAAGTACCAAAGCCAGTTGGTTCAAAATCTATTTGTGATTCATTAAATGTATCTAGTGCGACAGTTAGAAATGAAATGGCTAACTTAGAAGATTTAGGATACTTAGAAAAAACACATGTATCATCAGGTAGAGTTCCATCTGAGAAAGGTTATAGATATTACGTTGATAATTTAATGAAGCCAAAAGAAATGAGTGGTGAAGATGTATTAAAACTTCAAACAATATTTCAAAATAATTCATTAGTATTAAGCGATGCAATAATAAAAAGCCTAGAGATAATATCTGAAATGACTAATTATACAGCAGTTATATTAAAGGATAATGCTTTGGAAAGTAAACTTAAAAAAGTTGAAGCAATTCCAATTGATGAAAATAATGTAACAGCTATCCTTGTAACAGATAAAGGACATGTTGAAAATAAAATAATTAATATAACAGGTTCTAATCTAGAGGAAGTAAATAAAACTGTTGAACTTATTAATAAACTTATTGTTGGTACTCCAATTGATGAAGTTACATCTAAACTAGAATTTGAAATTAAACCAATTATTAATCAATATGTAAAACATCATGAAATACTTTATAATGCGTTCTATAATGCATTTAATAATTTTAAAGATAGTGCAGATATGACTATGAGGGGTAAAAATAATTTACTTGAACTTGATGAATTTTCATCTGATGCTAGAAAAATTAAAGATTTAGTTAATAAGTTTGATAATGAAAATATTGTTTCTAAGATTAAAGAAGATGACTCTGGTATAAATGTGTACATAGGTAATGAAAACAACATAGATGATGATTTGACAGTAATAAAAACAAAATATAATGTAAATGGTAGAGAAGGAACACTTGCGATTCTAGGACCAAAAAGAATGGAATATGATAGAGTTGTAAGTTTACTTGAATACTTAAAAGAAGAGATTGAAAAGTAAGGAGGTTTCTTTGTGGAAGAAAACAAAAATGAAGAAATAAAAGAAGAAAAGAAAGCAGAAGAACCTAAAGAACATAAAAAGGAACATAAGAAAGAAAAAAAACTAGAAGAACTTCAAAATGAAGTTAATACTCTTAAAGATAAGAATATGAGAATTGCAGCAGAAATGGTTAATACTTTAAGAAGAAAAGATGAAGAAACAAATAGACTTCTAAAATATTCGAATGAATCACTTATAACTGAGTTATTACCAGTTATAGACAATTTTGAAAGAGCTCTTAATGTAGATGCTAAAACTACTGATATTGAAAGTTATCAAAAGGGTATGACAATGATATATAATAGTTTAAAAAATATATTAGAAAAGTTTGAAGTTAAAGAAATAGAAGCTATAGATAAAGAATTTGATCCAAGTTTTCATCAAGCAGTAATGCAAGAGGAAAAAGAAGGAACAAAGGAAAATATAGTAATAGAAGTACTCCAAAAGGGGTATACTTATAAAGATAAAGTTATAAGACCAGCAATGGTAAAGGTTAGTAAATAAAGGAGAGGATATATATGAGTAAAATTATAGGTATTGATTTAGGTACAACAAATAGTTGTTGTGCAGTATTAGAAGGTGGAAATGCAACAGTTATTGCAAATCCAGAAGGAAATAGAACTACACCATCTGTAGTAGCATTTAAAGGTGATGAAATAATCGTTGGTGATGCTGCTAAAAGACAAATGGTAACAAACCCAAATACAATTTATTCAATTAAAAGATTAATGGGTACAGATGAAAAAGTAGAAGCAAATGGTAAAAAATATACACCGCAAGAAATTTCAGCAATGATTCTTCAAAAGATTAAAGCTGATGCAGAAAGCTATTTAGGAGAACCAGTAACTCAAGCAGTTATTACAGTTCCAGCTTACTTCAATGATAGCCAAAGACAAGCAACAAAAGATGCAGGTAAAATTGCAGGACTTGAAGTATTAAGAATTATAAATGAACCAACAGCAGCAGCTTTAGCTTATGGAATGGACAAAGAACAAGATCAAAAAATATTAATATATGACTTAGGTGGTGGAACATTTGATGTTTCTATACTAGATATTGGTGATGG
>ERZ825324.3452-NODE-3452-length-14620-cov-3.199451_pt1 | contig 14620 bp, 13 predicted proteins | sample MGYA00519859_ERZ825324 | MGnify/ENA primary metagenome ERZ825324 (study PRJEB31778, sample SAMEA3449198) | human gut metagenome | biome: human gut; feature: human-associated habitat; material: faeces | place: United Kingdom | collected 2010/2012 ... | reverse complement strand
TGTATACCATAATCGCCGATCATTCAGGCATGAGTTATGACAAAGTAGCTCAGGACTCCGACCGCGACTACTGGATGACAGCTGAGGAGGCCCGTGAATACGGAATGATCGACGACGTGCTTGTAAAGGCAAAACATTAAGTGCCGGACAGTGATAGAGTTTATTCTGTCGGACAATTCATCATACGACAATAGATGGCTAAGAAAAACCAGATAAAATGCGCTTTCTGCGGTCGGCCGGCCGAAGCCACGGAGGTTCTCGTGCCGAGTCCGGTATCCGATACGCATATTTGCTCGGAATGCGTGGAACAGATCAACGAGGCTCTCGCACAATATCGTAAAGATGTTCTCGGGCAGTCACCGGCTAAAGCGAAGACCAGCGAACCCGAGTCGATGGAAAAAGTGCCCAAGCCAAAGGAGATATGTGCATTTCTCGACAGCTATGTCATAGGTCAGGACGCAGCAAAAAAGTATCTGTCGGTGGCGGTCTACAATCATTATAAGCGATTGGCCCAGCACAATGATGACGTCGATATAGAAAAAAGCAATATAATCCTTGTCGGTCCGACCGGCACAGGCAAAACGCTTCTCGCCAAGACCATAGCGCGGATGCTGGATGTGCCTTTCACAATTGTCGACGCTACGGTGCTTACAGAAGCCGGATATGTGGGCGAGGACATCGAGAGCCTGCTGACACGGCTGCTTCAGGCCGCCGACTACGATGTGGAGAAAGCCCAGAGGGGCATCGTATTCATCGACGAGATCGACAAGATAGCCCGGAAAGGCGACAATCCATCCATCACCCGCGACGTCAGCGGAGAGGGAGTGCAGCAAGGACTGCTGAAACTTCTTGAGGGATCGATAGTCAACGTGCCTCCACAGGGGGGGCGCAAACACCCGGAGCAGAAGATGATCCCGGTAGATACAAAGAATATTCTTTTTATCTGCGGCGGAGCGTTCGACGGAATCGAGCGCAAGATAGCCCAGCGCCTCAACACTCACGTGGTAGGGTATTCCAACAATGCGGCCCGAGGCAACATTAAGCGCGACAATTTCCTGCAGTATGTCGCCCCTCAGGATCTTAAATCGTTCGGGCTCATACCCGAGATAATAGGACGTCTTCCGATCCTGACACACCTCGAACCTCTTGACCGTGATGCTTTGCGACGGGTGCTCACCGAGCCTAAAAATGCCATTATAAGGCAATACGAGAAGCTCTTCGCTATGGACGGAGTGAAGCTTACTTTCCTTCCGGAAGCGCTTGATCTTATCGTGGACAAGGCTATCGAATACAAGCTCGGAGCACGTGGGCTTCGCTCGATTGTAGAGTCGATAATGACCGACGCAATGTTTGACGTGCCTTCGAGCGATCTGAAATCGTTTGAGGTAACGGCAGATTACGCCCTCGACAAGTTGCGTCAGGCCAATTTCGAGACAGCCGTATTCAAATAAAAGACTGAAACCGCTCCTCATTATAGTAGAACCACAACCAATTGTCAAAGCTACCGATATAACTCATAAATCTTCAAAATTCCTCCATGACCCAGCGAACCCTCCTCACTGAAGCCCTCAAGCATCATTTTGGCTTCGATACATTCAAAGGCAATCAGGAAGCGATCATGCAGAGCCTTCTTGATGGAAACGACACTTTTGTGCTGATGCCTACGGGCGGAGGCAAATCCCTGTGCTTTCAGTTGCCGTCGTTGCTTATGGAAGGAACAGCCATAGTGATATCTCCGCTCATAGCCCTGATGAAAAATCAGGTGGATGCCATGCGGAATTTCAGCGAGGAGGACGATGTGGCTCACTTCCTAAACTCGTCGCTCAACCGTGCGGCGATCGACAAGGTGAAGGCCGATGTCGTCTCAGGTAAGACCAAGCTTCTATATGTGGCTCCAGAATCACTGACCAAGGAGGAGAACATCGAGTTTCTGAAGACTGTGAAGATATCATTCTATGCAGTCGATGAAGCTCACTGTATTTCGGAATGGGGACATGATTTCCGTCCCGAGTATCGCCGGATACGTCCGATCATCAGCGAGATCGGCAAGCGTCCGGTGATAGCCCTCACGGCCACAGCCACCCCTAAGGTGCAGCACGACATCCAGAAAAATCTGGCAATGCTTGATGCCAAGGTGTTCAAATCATCGTTCAACAGAGAGAATCTCTATTACGAGATAAGACCCAAAACGTCGAATGTCGACCGCGACATCATAAAGTTCATAAAGAACAATGAGGGAAAGTCGGGCATAATATATTGTCTGAGCCGCAAGAAAGTGGAAGAACTGGCGGAGATGCTAAAAGTCAACAATATCAAAGCACTCCCTTACCATGCAGGCATGGACAGCCAGACACGCTCGGAGAATCAGGACGCCTTCCTGCTTGAAAAGGTGGATATCATAGTGGCCACGATAGCCTTCGGAATGGGTATTGACAAACCCGACGTCAGGTTTGTGATACATTACGACATGCCCAAGAGTCTTGAGGGTTATTATCAGGAGACCGGCAGAGCCGGCCGTGACGGAGGAGAAGGCCAGTGCATAACGTTTTACGCCGCGAAAGATCTTCAGAAAATGGAGAAGTTCATGCAGAACAAACCTCTTTCGGAGCAGACCATCGGAAAGCAGCTCCTTCTGGAAACGGCCGGGTATGCCGAATCGAGTCTCTGCCGGCGAAAATCGCTGCTGCATTATTTTGGCGAGGAGTATCCTAATGATAATTGCGGAAACTGTGACAATTGTCTAAATCCAAAGATAAAAGTGGAAGCAAAAGACGAATTGTGTGCCGTCATAGAGACTGTGTCGGCGCTTAAGGAAAAATTCAAAGCTGACCATATAGTTGACGTGATGCGTGGCAAACGCACGGCCGACGTAAGAAATCTCGGACATGACGAACTCGAAGTGTTCGGCTGTGCCGAAAAAACCGAACCTAAATTCCTGACGGCCGTTATCCGTCAGGCGATAATTGCTGGATATCTCGAACGCGACATAGAGAATTACGGACTGTTGAAACTGACCCCCAAGGCAAGGAAATTCGTGGATAATCCGGTATCGTTCAAGATAGTCGAGGACAGGGAATTCAACGAAGAGGAAGAGGCTGAGGTGCTTAAGAGCGGCGCCGGATGTGCTGCCGACCCCGAGCTGTATTCCATTCTGAAAGATCTCCGCAAGAAGATAGCCAGGCATTATTCCTTGCCTCCCTATGTCATTTTCCAGGATCCTTCGCTCGAAGCGATGGCAACCACATATCCCGTCACGGTGGAGGAGCTTGCCGGAATATCGGGAGTGGGTGCCGGCAAAGCACGCCGCTACGGCAAGGAGTTTGTCGACGTCATCCGCCGGCATGTGGAGGAGAACGAGATAGAGAGGCCGGAGGATCTGGTGGTGCGCAGCCTCGCCAACAAAAGCATGGTGAAAATATCCATAATCCATGCCATCGACCGCAAGATAGATCTTAACGAGATCGCAGATTCGAAGGGTATGGAGTTTGACGAACTGCTTGATGAGATCGAGGCAATAGTCAATTCCGGCACGAAGATCAATATCAACTATTATATAGATGAAATGCTCGACGAGGATCAGCAGGAAGAGATATTCGACTGGTTCAAACAGAGCGAGAGCGGCAGGCTTGAGGATGCATTCCGTGAGCTTGGCAGCGATTATTCGGAAGAAGAGATAAGGCTGATGCGCATAAAGTTCATCTCCGATATGGGTTATTGATCCCTGAAGCTGCTCATATACCCGTCGAAAGGCTATGGAAAAGATAGTAGATTATAAAGGCGTTGAACTGCACCGCAAGGAACTCATCGTACTGAAAAACGTTGATTTCACTCTTGAGGAAGGGGAGTTCGTATATCTTATAGGTAAAGTAGGCAGCGGTAAAAGCTCGCTGCTGAAATCGATGTATGCGGAGATACCTGTAGCCGCCGGAGAAGCCCGGGTGCTCGGATATGATCTGCGTGATCTGCGACGGCGCGATATCCCGATGCTTCGCCGTAAGATAGGCATTGTGTTTCAGGATTTTCAGCTACTGACCGACCGCAGCGTCTATGAGAATCTGCGGTTTGTGCTTGACGCGACAGGATGGACTGACCGTCAGGAAATCGACGGTCGCATCGAAAAAGTGCTTACCGAAGTAGGCATGCTCACCAAATCGTATAAGATGCCTCACGAGCTATCCGGTGGCGAACAGCAGCGGATAGTCATAGCACGCGCGCTCCTCAACCGCCCGCGCCTCATACTTGCCGATGAGCCGACCGGAAATCTTGATCCGGCGACAGGTGAACAGATAGTGAACCGGCTCCGCGAGATATCCCGCAAAGGCACCGCCGTGGTGATGGCCACTCACAATCTCGGCCTTGTCGAAGAGATGCCCGGACGTGTCCTGAAATGCGAACGCAAAGGGATAGCCGAATACGAATGATATCCGATAATCTCCGGTGTCGAAACTCAATCGTCAGAAAACGGCGGTGAGCTGACTCTGCAAGTGACAAACAATACGTTTGCCACTTGGTGTTTAGGGCTATTTTATGTAACTTTGCGCCCGAAAAAGGAGGCTAACGCCGCTTGAAAGAAAAAATCATATTAAAATTTTTACACATAGGATGAAAGTCATGAAGTTTGGCGGAACGTCAGTCGGTTCCGCCCAGCGAATGAAAGATGTAGTGAATCTGATCAGGGAGCGCGGCAAGAATATTGTCGTCCTCTCAGCAATGTCGGGTACCACCAACACTCTTGTAGAGATTTCCGACTATTTCTATAAGAAGAATCTCACCGGTGCGAAAGAGACTATCAATATGCTTGAGGCCAAATACCGCGCGACGGTAGATGAACTTTATTCGACCGAGGAATACCGCGAAAAGGCATGGACGGCAGTGCAGGAGTGTCTCGACTTCATCCGCTCGTTCAGCAAGCCGATTTTCACCCTTTTTGAAGAAAAAGAGATACTGGCACAGGGCGAACTTATGTCGACGGCACTGATGATCAACTATCTTCATGAATCGGGAGTCAATGCCGTGATGCTCCCTGCTCTCGATTTCATGCGTACGGATAAGAACGCCGAGCCCGATATGCAGTACATCACCGACAAGATCACTGCCATGCTTGAGGCCGCTCCGGATGCTGATCTTTACATTACCCAGGGCTACATCTGCAAGAACGCCTACGGAGAGACCGACAACCTCCAGCGCGGCGGAAGCGACTACACGGCCTCGCTGATCGGAGCCGCGGTCAAAGCCGAGGAGATCGAGATCTGGACAGACATCGACGGAATGCACAACAATGATCCGCGGTTTGTCGAGGGCACCCAGCCTGTCAGCGAGCTGCATTTCGAGGAAGCGGCCGAGCTCGCATATTTCGGGGCCAAGATACTGCACCCTACATGCGTTCTTCCGGCCAAGCTCAACAATATCCCGGTGCGTCTGCTTAACACCATGCAGCCACAGGCACATGGCACGCTTATCTATAATACCCGGCCTACACGCAAGATCAAAGCCATAGCCGCTAAAGACAATATCACGGCCATCAAGATCAAGAGCAGCCGCATGCTTCTGGCCTACGGTTTTCTGCGGAAAGTGTTCGAGATATTCGAGACACACCGCACATCGATCGACATGATCGTCACCTCGGAGGTAGGAGTCTCGGTCACCATCGACAATGAGCGGAATCTTCACCAGATCATAGAGGATCTCAAGAAATTCGGCACCGTGACCGTCGACAGCGACATGGTGATAATATGCGTCGTGGGCGATCTTGAGTGGCAGAACCGCGGTTTCGAGGCCGATGTCGTAAACGCTCTTCATGACATACCGGTGAGGATGATCTCCTATGGAGGCAGCAACTACAATATATCACTTCTGGTCAAGGCTTCTGACAAGGTGCGTGCCCTCAATCTCCTCAGTGAGCGTCTTTTCAAATAATGTGAACAGAAAGGATTTCAGATGAAAACTGTATTTCCGGTCGACCGGCTGCTCCAGGCATCGACACCGCTCTATTATTACGATATGGAACTGCTGGGGCTGACGCTCGACAAGATAAAGAAATCGGTCGGGAGATATGGCTATCATGTGCATTATGCCATGAAAGCCAATGTCAATCCTGCGGTTCTGAAGAGGATCAGCGAGGCCGGGCTCGGTGCTGACACCGTGAGCGGCGGAGAGATCCGGGCGGCTATTGATGCCGGGTTCCGCGCCGGTGACATCGTTTTTGCCGGTGTCGGCAAGACAGATGCCGAGATACTTCTCGGGCTGCATGCAGGGATCGGATGCTTCAATGTGGAGTCAAGGCAGGAACTTGAAGTCATCGAGGAGCTCGCTTTGAGAGAGGGCCTGACGGCACGGGTAGCTCTCCGCGTCAATCCCAATATCGACGCTCATACCCACCACTATATCACGACCGGACTGGAGGAGAATAAATTCGGGCTCGACATAAGCATGTTGCCGCAGCTGATAAAGAAATGCGTCGAATCTCCGGCGCTGCGTTTTACAGGGCTGCATTTCCATATTGGCTCGCAGATCACCGATATGGAGCCATACCGTCTGCTGTGCGGGCGTATCAATGCTCTGCAGGATGAACTCGGACAGAAAGGCATAGCTATTGAATCCATCAATGTCGGCGGAGGCCTCGGCATAGATTATGACCATCCCGACGAGCATCCTGTCGCTGACTTCGATGCATACTTCGATATTTTTCACGACAATCTCAAGCTGCGCGATGGCCAGCAGCTCCATTTCGAGCTCGGGCGTGCGGTCGTGGCCCAGTGCGGGTCGCTGATAACGCGTGTTGTCTACGTGAAGGATGGCGTGGGGAAACGGTTTGCGATCGTCGACGCCGGTATGACCGATCTGATCCGTCCGGCCCTTTACCAGGCCCATCATGCCATACAGAATCTTACCGGCGACGGGCGACCCGAGCTTAAATACGATGTGGTGGGGCCGATATGTGAGTCGAGCGATGTATTCGGCATGAACGAGACATTGCCTGAAGTGAGACGCGGCGATCTGCTGGCTCTCCGCTCGGCAGGAGCCTATGGAGAGGTCATGGCATCGCGATATAACCTCCGCGCTTTGCCTGGCTGTATGATATAAATTCCGTTACAGATACATCAAAGGCCTGCAGCGTCGGTTGCCCGACAAGCCGCAGGCCTTTTACTTTGTATCAGCGGAGAGACTGTTTCAATCACGATCGATAAACCGCCGCAAAAGGCCTTCGTAGGCATCGATACGGCGGTCGCGCAGGAAGGGCCACCATCGGCGCACCCTTTCGCTTCGGTCAAGATCGATGCCTATGATCTTCTCGCATTCGCTGTCGGTGGGAGCCTCGAAGAGCAGTTCGCCCTGCGGGCCTGCCACGAAGCTGCTACCCCAGAACTGGATGCCTCCGGTAGTTCCCGACGGATCGGGCTCATGACCTACACGATTGACCGTAACCACATGAAGCCCGTTGGCCACTGCGTGTCCCCGCTGAACGGTCATCCAGGCCTCTCGCTGACGCTGCTTCTCTTCAGGCGTGTCGGATGATTCCCAACCTATGGCGGTAGGGTAAATCAACAATTCCGCTCCTGCAAGAGCCATAAGACGCGCCGCCTCAGGGAACCACTGATCCCAGCATACAAGTACGCCGAGACGTCCCAGTGAAGTGTCGACAGGCTTGAATCCTATATCGCCGGGCGTGAAATAGAATTTCTCATAGTAGGCAGGATCGTCGGGGATATGCATCTTGCGGTATCGTCCCGCCTCAGAGCCGTCAGTGTCAAAAACTACTGCTGTGTTGTGGCACAGCCCAGGAGCCCTCCGCTCAAAGAGGGATACGACCAGCACTATATGGTAGGCCTTAGCAAGCCGGGAATAGAATCCGTAAATTTCATCACCCTGTTCAAGACCCGCTGCAAGATCGAAGCAATCCACATTCTCCGTCTGGCAGAAATAAGGAGTGTCGTGCAGCTCCTGATTGATGATCAGATCAGCTCCCTGGGAAGCGAGCCTGCCGATCGCGTCGGCAAGTCTTTTGCGGTTGTCGGCAATATCGGCGGTTTTGGCCTGTTGAATAATTCCTATATTGAGTGTATGAGACATAAATCGAGTAGTTGGTTAAAAAATGAAACGGTATCCGGTCACTTATCGTGACCGATTAACATTTCGCGCGGGAATTGCATCGTGGCGCAATGGAGTGAGCCATGCTGTTCGACAAGGGCCCTGCAGTCGACTGTCAGTACGGCGCGGGAATAGACCTTCTCAAGTTTCCGGGCTGCCTCCTTGTCGAGATCCGGCTGATTGTATGTCGGCATGATTACGGCTTCCGGCGTGACCAGATAATTGCAGTATGTAGCTGGAAGGGGAGCGCCGTCGTCATCTTTCATCTGGCGCGGCAACGGAAGTTCGACAAGAACATACGGCTGTCCGGCGGCAGTAAGAAATGTCGACAGCTGTTCACGCATGGCTACAAGGCCGTCGTGTTGCTCTCCCGGCACGGTGCCGGCGCCGCAATAGACAATGGTGTCGGATGAAGCGAGGCGTGCGAGGGTATCTATATGGCTGTCGGTATCGTCGCCGTCAAGACCGCCGTGATCAAGCCACAGAACCCTTTCAGCGCCGAGCTTCATGCACAGGGCGCGCTCGATCATGACCCTGTCGAGATCGCCGTTGCGGTTGGGAGAGAGCAGGCAGCGCGAGGTGGTGAGTACAGTCCCTCTTCCATCGCTCTCTATCGAACCGCCCTCAAGCACGAAACCGAGCTGGTTTTCGTAGTTTCCAGAGATAATTCCCGAATCAAACAGTGCTGATGTAACCAGATTGTCATGGTCAGCCGCGAACTTCAGCCCCCAGCCGTTGAATTTGAAATCACAGGCAGTCCATCTGTCGGATTCCCTTACGGTGATCTGCCCGTAGTCGCGAGTCCAGGTGTCGTTGGTCAGATAGTTGAAAGGTATTGTATGTTCAGCCACTTCAGGAGCCAGTGAGCTTGTGATGTGTTTCGCTTCCGGATGAATGATCAGCATCGGAATCCGCAGCGATGCAATAGCCGATGCGATCTCACGGTAGCACATGTCGACGCGCCTGAGCATCGGCTGCCAATCGGTCGCTTCATGAGGCCATGCCAGCAGTATGGCGGGTGGGTAGGCGCCTTCGGCAGGGAGAGCCCTTTTAATGGCGCGATCAGAAGTTGTCATCCTCATTGTCACTGAGAGTCTGCCAGACATCATCCTGCGAGCTAAGGATCTCCTCGCAATAATCCCTGAAACCGTTTTTTTCCGAACTGCCTACCATATGACACCATTCGCGGTAAGCTTCATGGAGATCCCTGTCTTCATGGATGTTTTTCTTGAATTCCGACTCGGCGATGTCAATACTTCCATACTGACGGAGGTAGTCGTCGAACATTCCGGTGATTTCGTTCATGTGTCTTAAACGTAAAAGTGTAGCAATGACTGCTGTTTGAAGGGTAACAGGAAAACGATAATATCGTTGTCTGTGCGAAATGATTTTCAAATTTAGGACTTTATACAGACATAAGCAAATATCTTGGTTCAAAAATGAAATAACGGGAGTGGAAAAGAGAGGTTGTAGAAAAGCTATGTGAGATCAGCTCCGGAATGCCATAGAAGCAGTATTTCTCAAACTGTCTCAGAAATGAATAAACCCATGGCTGAGGCATTATCTCTCCGGATTTTTAATTCTCAGAGCCCCGTTTTTGAGGCGTTATTTATAATAATACGCGATTCGTCGGGAGGGGAGTGGTAGCTAATGTTTTCATAATGCGGTTAAATTTAGAGAAATACACAATAATTAACCGGTTCTGAATGATACGGCCCGCTATCGAGATTGTTATATAATTGTAAGTGTATAAAGGATCGTAATTACAATGTCAGTAAAAAAATCATTGAGTGATTTGCAAAACCGAACAAATTGGATGCAAATTCAACAATGCAATTTGCAAAATGAACACGCAAACTACAGAATTTAAGATTTCGTAGGGTTTACAAAAGCAAATTGGAAAGTAGTTCTCAAATCAGATGGCATCGGGTTCGGATTCCTGAATTTTATCAAAGCGTTTACAAATTTAACCAATAGAGGGATCTGATAGAGTTAACATAGGTTTAACGACAGGCCATATGGGTTGTGTATCAGCTATATTATGTTAACAATATAAATCTTCACTATAGATATTTTGCGAAAAACGCTTGAAGTGATCGTCTTTCCTATGTATTAATAAGTTTAATATATTGGTTATTAACATACTATGGTGTATTTGTTTAAGTGTTGCTATAACTATTTGCAAGGGGTTAGGAAGAATTTACAATGTAATTGTAAACTCAGTTTACAAACTACCACTTGATCTAAAATTTAATTTGCAAAATACAAATACTATGATTACATTTGCATTGTAAAACAAATGCAAATATGAACGAATATGGACATCGTTGCAAGACTAAACTCTTTCATTAATCAGCTCGGAATGCCGGTCACCCAGATTGCTGACAGTTGCGGCATTCCCCGTCCTTCAATGACGCAGTTGCTAAAAGGACGCAACCAGAAGATCAGCGACGATGTTTTGCGTAAGCTTCATGCGCGTTTCCCCCGTCTCAACATCCTGTGGTTGCTTTGTGGCGAAGGTGATATGCTTCTGAATGAAAATATTGAAACCTCAGAGCCTCAGATAACGGCCGTCAAGGTGTCATCGTTCGTTCAACCATCTGAACAGCAACAGTCTCAGCAGACCATAGATTTCGGAAGTGCCGTAAATCAGGTTGCGTCGTCCAAGCCTGATACTGTCGATGAGGCCTTGCAGACCGATACTTTTGTATCGGGGCGTACGGTAAACGATGAAGATCCAGCACCCTACATAACGGCAGGGGCTGTCAAGGACAATTCCTCAAAAAAGACAATCTCCTTTGCCCCTGATAGTGGAGGAAAGAAGATTGTCAATATCATTATTTATTACAGCGACAACCGCTTTGAATCCTTTGTGCCCAAAGAGCAGCGCTGAACCCTGTTCAGGCCTTCATATCATCCCTACGAGATCGCTGACATTGTCAACTCCATGGCGCTGGCAGTAGTCGTGGATGTAATCTATGACCTTTACTGTCGTCTGAGGATCTATGAAGTTGGCTGTGCCGATCTCCACTGCCGATGCCCCCGCAAGGATAAATTCAAGGGCGTCGCGGCCGTCGATAATCCCTCCGAGACCTATTACCGGAATCTTCACGGCTTTTGCCGTCTGCCAGACCATTCTTACCGCCACGGGCCTTACGGCAGGGCCTGAAAGGCCGCCGGTGACAGTGGATAGGCAGGGCCGCTGCCGCTCTACATCCACGGCCATTCCCATGAGGGTATTTATAAGCGATACGGCGTCGGCTCCTTCCGCTTCCACTGCGCGTGCTATTTCAGTTATATCTGTCACGTTTGGCGACAGTTTCACTATGACGACGCCGGGGAATGAAGCACGAACGGCACGTGTGACCGCTGCTGCTCCCGAGGTAGTGGTGCCGAATGCCATTCCGCCCTGTTTTACGTTGGGGCAGGAAATGTTTATCTCTACAGCCTTTATATCGGTGCGCTCCGCAATCCTCCGGCATACCTCCGCATAATCTTCCGGCGAAGCGCCGGAAACGTTTACGATTATCTCGCTCCCGGTCGACTTGATCCTCGGATAAATATGCTCGATCATGTAGTCTATGCCCTTGTTCTGAAGGCCTACGGCATTGAGCATTCCTGATGGTGTCTCGGCCATGCGCGGATAGGGGTTGCCTTCACGGGCATGCAGTGTAGTGCCTTTGATAATGAACCCACCGAGACGGTCGAGATCAATAAAGTCGGAGAACTCTTCGCCATAACCGAAGGTTCCCGAAGCTGTGAGCACCGGATTTTTCAGCGTCAGCGAGCCGATGCGTGTGGTCAAGTCTACTGCCATGTCAGTTGTTTTATGTTGAATACAGGGCCTTCTGTGCATACGCAGACATTGCCTCTGACTGTGTTTTCCACGCAGCAGAGGCATGCTCCGAGGCCGCAGGCCATCATGTTTTCGAGCGAAACTTCGCAATCCACCTCTCTTTCACGAGCGATCGCGGCCACAGCTTTCATCATCGGAGCCGGCCCGCAGCAGTAAATGCGGCTTATGCCCGGATCATGCATCACCGGATGCTGTGTGACTACGCCATGAACTCCGGCCGAACCGTCATCTGTCGACAGGTGTACCTTTCCGAAGCGTGCGAATTCATCAAGTTCGAGCAGATCGGCACGGCTGCGTGCTCCGAGCAGAAATTCCGGTTCGTGCCCGCTCTCTGCAAGAGCCTGTCCGAGGAACAGCAGCGGGGCCACACCCACGCCTCCGCCAACAAGCAGCGGGCGTCGCATGTCACCCTCGGCCGACGGGATGGAAAAACCGTTGCCAAGCGGGAGGATGATGTTGAGATGTTCTCCTGCCTTTAGGCTGCATAGCCTTGACGTGCCTTCTCCTGCGTTCCTTACCAGCAGCCACAGGGTGTTGTCGCTGCGGTCGATGAAATTGACGGATATCGGACGGCGCAGGAAAGTGTGCGGAGCATCCGGCACGGCCACCTGTACGAACTGGCCCGGCATGGCCGGAGTCACCTCCGAACCGTCAGCAGGGGTCAGTTTCAGCAACGCATAAGTTTCCGACAACCTTGTGCTGGATTTGATCGTGAAATCTGTGATTGTTTTTTTTACCATCTATCTTTATGGTTTTGGATTGATGCCTATTGTGCAAAATTAGATAAAAAACATGAAACAATTAGTTTTTTTAGCCGTTGAATTATATATGATGGTTATCCGTACACTACATTCGTTTTTATTCCGGCTCATTGCTGTTGCCGGTCTGCTCCTCACTTCATGTCTCACGGCATACGCTGACTTCTGGGAACCCGACTCGCTCGGCGAGGGATTCGAAAGGCATTATGCCGTCGGGCCCGACGATTATGCCGGAAAGGTGAGATGCGCGGTGGTCAGATACAACGGCGGTGACAATAAGTCGCGCCGCGGCGTCCTGTATATCCATGGCTTTAACGATTATTTCTTTCAGAAGGAGATGGCCGAGCGGTTCAGCGAGCACGGCTATCGCTTCTACGCAGTCGATCTCCGTCGTTATGGCCGCTCTCTCATTCCCGGGCAGAAGCCGTTTCTTGTAAGAAAAATCAGCGAATATTATGCCGATGTGGACTCGGCATTGAATCTGATGGCGGCGGATGGTATCGACAGTATTGCTCTGATGGGGCATTCGACAGGCGGCCTTGTCGCATCATGCTACATGGAGCATGATCCCCGGAGGTCAATCCGGGCGCTGATTCTCAACAGTCCGTTTCTTCAGTGGAATCTGCCGCTACCTCTGAAGATGTTGATTCCGGCGGTGGCCGGTCTGGGATGGTTCTTCCCTGATCTCACGATCCCTCAGGGCGGAACGGTCTACAGTGAGAGTCTCGATGCCGCGTGGCATGGAGAGTGGCACTTCAACCGTGCATGGAAGCTTCATGATTCGTCGGATGTCGATGCGGGATGGATCAGGGCCATCGAACGGGCCCAGCTGAGCCTGAGGCGTCATCCGTATGCCATCAATGTGCCTGTGCTTCTCATGTTTTCGGCTAAAAGCTATAAAGGTGACAAATGGTCGCCGGAAGCACAACGGGCCGACGCTGTGCTCGATGTGTCGGACATCAAGCGCATCGGCATGCGACTCGGCCGCCATGTCACTCCGCTGGAAGTAGAAGGGGGTATGCACGACCTGGTGCTGTCGGCCCCGGATGTCAGATACCCGCTGTATACAAAAATATTTGAATGGCTCGACGTCAATATGTGAACTGAATCCCAGGTTCAGGTGTTGTAATGATACATTCACAACAACCATATTAATTCAAATCAATGAAAATGCCTACATACGTTCAGCCTAAACTGCCTTATGCGCCCGACGAACTGGCGCCGGCCATCTCGCAGGAGACTGTGGATTTCCATTACGGAAAGCATGAGAAAGCATATATCGACAATCTCAACCGCCTTATCGAAGGTACTGAATATGCCGACATGGAGCTGGAGGATATCATCCGCAGCGCAAGCGGACCGCTTTTCAACAACGCTTCGCAGGCCTGGAACCATATATTCTACTTCTTCACTTTCTCGCCCGACGGCGGAGGAGAACCCGACGGTGATCTCCGCAAGGCTATCGACGGCCAGTTCGGATCGTTCGATAAGTTCAAGGAGGATTTTGTAGGAGCGGGAGTGTCGCTCTTCGGTTCGGGATGGGTATGGCTGTCGAAGGATAACGACGGGAAACTGTTCATTACCCAGACCTCGAATGCAGGCAATCCGCTGACCGACGGCCTGACGCCGCTTCTCACATTCGATGTATGGGAACACGCTTACTATCTCGACTACCAGAACCGGCGTGCCGACGCTCTGAAAGCGCTGTGGGACATTGTCGACTGGGACGTCGTCAGTTCGCGTTACTGACAAAAAGCAAGCACAAGACAAAGCATAATGTGATGAATGGAAGGGGAGGTACCTGTGAAGGCGCCTCTCTTTTTCTTTTAAGCATGATACAGACGGCTCCGCGGTGTTGTCATTCCACTGCGGAGCCGTTCAGGTTGTCAGTCGTTTTTGTAAGCTGAAGAGCTGAGGT
>ERZ825324.3449-NODE-3449-length-14635-cov-4.058093_pt1 | contig 14635 bp, 10 predicted proteins | sample MGYA00519859_ERZ825324 | MGnify/ENA primary metagenome ERZ825324 (study PRJEB31778, sample SAMEA3449198) | human gut metagenome | biome: human gut; feature: human-associated habitat; material: faeces | place: United Kingdom | collected 2010/2012 ... | reverse complement strand
CCTCACGCCGTGAGGGCCTCCCCTCTCCCCGCCATCGACACCCCTCCTCTCCCTCATCCGGCCTTTCTCATCCGGCAAAAAGGCCCCTCTCATCCGGCGAAAGGGACCCTTTCATCCACCCGCCGCAGCCCTTTTGTCCCGCCGTTCGGCCCGTGCGACACCCTCCCCAACCGCCCGGGCACGAAAAAAGGGGGCACACCCGTGCTCCCTCCGCTACCGCAAAGATACAATAAAAACGCGCGAAATGCAAACGCGCGGCGAATTTCCTTTACACCTCAAGCCTCTCCCGGCCACGGTCGGGCTCCCTCCTGCCGCGCCCCTCGGGGCAGACATTCCGCCTGCCCTCACGCTCGCTCACCACGCATATTTCACCCCGAGGGTGAACACGCCCTGCGCCCCGTAGCCGCACTCGCTGTAAAGGCGCACGGCCCGGCAGCCAAACTCCACGCCCACGACGCTCACCTGATAGGCCAACCGGGAACGGTGGTCGGCGGCATAGACCCTGCCCGCACAGCTCTGCTCGGCACTAAGGTGCTGCCATAGATAACCGAGCCCTATGCGGGAATAGAGGCGCAAGATGTCGAAACGGCTGTGCAGCCACGTGAAGCGCACGTGGGGCATCGCAAACCAGATGTTGCTGCCCCGCCGCTCCTCGCACCCCGAGGGGCCGTTGAAGGAATGGGCACCGCTGCCGGTGGCCACCAGTCCGCCCACGGCCCAGTGGCGGTCGATGTTGTAGTAGTATTCGACGGCGGCAGTGATGTGGGCAGCCAACCGCAGTCCGCAGAAATCATCGTCGCAACAGTCGCCGCCCGGGGCATCTTTGGGAGCCGTCTGCCGCTCGTCACGGGCGGAGGAGCACTCACCGAACAGGCCGGCATGGAAACCTATCTCGTGGCGGCGTAGGGGCAACTTGCCCTCATCCGACGCCCCTCCGGGCTCTCCGGCCGCAGCCACTCGCTCCACGCCCCGCTCTCCCTCCAGGCCCACCGCAGACTGGGGGAGATTTCCATTCTTCCCATTGCCTGCCTGAGCGGCAACGGAAAACAGCAGCCAAACCGCTGCAAGTATCGTCTTTTTCATACTGCAAGGATTATATCGTCTCTATCATGGCAGACACTCCGCTCCCACTCTGTGCGTGAGCGACGCCACTTCGCCCCCCACTCAGCCCCCACTTCGCACATGAGCGACACCACCCTTGGGTAGCTACAAAGGCAGAGGAAGGCGAGATCACAGTAAAAAAGGAATATCATCACAAAGAATTATAGCAACAAACAACTTTATTACTAAAATAATTTATGCTTTTACATCCCCACCATTTCACACATCTTCTACCACCCATCACCTACCACCTCACCTATGGGCACATCACTCCCCTCTCCCCTCGGAGAGGGGCCGGGGGTGAGGCCTTTTTCTTCAACGCCCTATCTGCCGCGTGTTGAACACCTCATTGATGATATCCTTGTTCTCCTCGGCAAAGGCCCGCACGATGCCGCTCACCACATCCTTGGCCGTCACCTTCTCGCCCACGATAGATTTCAAGAACTCCACCATGTTTTTCATGTCTTTGTCGATGAGGATCGTCTCCATGTAGGTCTTGTTTTTCTTGAAGGCCACGGCAGAGTCGATGAAGTTCTGCCACTCCTGCCCCCGCTTGCTGCGACGGCTCGGCGCCTTCTTCTCTTCACCTTTGGCGGCAGCATCATCGAGTTCGGCAGCCGACTCTACGGCGCCATTGGCCGGAGCGGAAGTATCGCGGGCCGATGCCGGACGGGCAGCGGGAGCAGCCGCCATCTCGTCTGCGGAAGGGGCGGAAGCGGCGGAAGGGGCGGGGGCGACGGCCGGGGAGGCCACTTCCTCGCCAGCCGGCCTGCCGTTGGGTGCTGACGGTTGCTGCGCGGGAGCCGTCTCCTGCCGTGTGGGGGCGGAGGCAGACTGCACGGGGGCGGTCTCCGACTGTGTGTGAGCCGCTGTCTCATGGGCCGGAACAGGTGCGGCAGCCTCGGCAGCCGGCTTCTCCTCTTTGGGGTCCTCACGTCGGCCGCCTATCGGGGGCATCGCGGGAATGGTTTGCACACCCTGTGCGCGTTCAACAAGTCCTGCAAGCGAGGACGGTATCGAAATCATATTTTCTTTGTGCTTTTTTGCCATATTCGTATCGGTTATATCAATTATTTAAGTTTCGTAAACTCTCGTTTCGGAACGAAAGGGGCTGTCGGTTGCCCCCCACTCTCCTGCTGAAGCCGCCAAGTTCAGCCTATCCTGCTTCTTTTGGGTCTATTCCTCTGACATTCAATGCGTTCCACATCGCTCACATCACCGTTTGGAGGTTTTCCTCTCCGGGCTGTGGGGGCCTCTTCCTGCAGCCTGCCCGAGCATTGGGCCGGGCGTGCATCCGCCACAGAGTGTGCGGAAGGCCCCGCGCCGATGGTTTTCCACCTTATTATATATAGGCATCGGAAGGAGCTCTCCCCTACCCTATTTCATGTTGCGAATCATGTAGTCGAACGTCCCTTTCACGTCTTTCACCTGATCGCTTGAGTTGGAAATCGTGTCAATGCGCGTCAGCCCGATGTGTTGCGGGATGCGCGGTGTCACCTGTCCGAACTTCTTGAAAAGGTCGTCGGTGGCCATATACGACTGCAATTCGCGCACCGTGCCCGTGCGGGAATCGAACTTGTTGGGCACGAAAAACATCTCGGCAGCCATCTGAGGTATCTGGTCTTTCAGCTGATTGATCACTTCAATGAAAATGCCCGTGGAGTTGATGGTCTTCTTCTCATACTGGTAGGGGCACACGATGTAGTCGGCTCCTGCGAAGAGCTGCACCAACCCGTCTTCATTGATGTTTCCCGGCGCGTCGAAAAGGAAGTAGCCCGGTGTCTCTTCCACGCTCTCCATGAGCTGCCGCACGTTCTCGGGATCTTTCAGCGAGAACGCCTGCACCACGTAGGGTATTTCCACCTCCTCGCCGTTTTCCTTCAAATCGTCCTCCCGCTGCGTGAATATCGTCTTCTGCAAGTCGGTGTCTATCACGCACACGGGCTTGTTTTTGCTTGCCAGATAGTTGGCGAAGAGCATACAAAGCGTTGTCTTCCCCACCCCACCTTTTTGATTGGCAAATACTATTTTCAAGTTTTTCTTCATCGTTTTTATTTATTATTCTTTATCGTTCTATCCATTTTCCTTTATTCTTCTATTCTTTTCCCGTTTATCATTTTACCCTTCCTCCTTCATCCTCCTATCCATTTTTCCTCATCATTTCATTCATCTCCCTTCATCACGCCAGCTATTTTCCTCATCATTTCACTCATCTTCCTTCATCACGCCAGCTATTTTTCCTCATCATTTCATTCGTCTCCCTTCATCACGCCAGCTATTTTTCCTCATCATTTCACTCATCTTCCTTCATCATTCCAGCTATTTTTCCTCATCGCTTCACTCGTCTTCCTTTATCATGCCAGCTACCTTTTTCATCAGCTTATAAACGTTTCCTCAATCATTCGGAGTCCACTTACTCGCCCACTCATTCGAACGTCACTCGCCAGCCCATCAAATCATGTCCATCAACCAATGAAAACACATAATTATATGCGTGAGACCGGCTATTTCTTGGCACGCGGTTTGACTTTCGTCCAAACCTTTGGCAAATTTAAGAATTTTGCTTTATCCGGCCAAACAAACCCCGGAGAAAGTGTATATTTCACTATAGTTTTATGCTCTTTTACCCCTTTTCTACTATAATGTTATAATTATTAAGATATAATTTACTTTCCACCTAAACGTATTTATAATTATATCTTTTTACAAACAAAGCCATATAACACTAAAATAATAAAGATATAAAGACTTAAAACATTTTATTTATTTAGCTATTTACACCTTTACAATTATACAACTATATTTATTTAGCATTATAACACTAACATTCTAAAGATTTAAAGCACTTTAATTCTATAACAATTTACACCTTTAATCGTTTATCAATATAATTATTTAATAATTACATTCTCTAATAATAAAAGAACAAACAACTAAAGAATAAAGTTACATAGAAATATAATTATTTAAGCGTATAAACACATATCACTTTAAAAACAAATAATATAATTATTTAATAATAAAGATTCAATAAAACACAATAAACACATATAACACTTTAAATATTTATTATTAACATGCTATATGTATTTAAACGTATCACACTAAAATAATAAACGCATCTTTCGCAAGCAAAAGTAATCACAAACCAACTATACAGCTAAAACACTAAAGGTATTATATACTTTAGCACTTTAATTATAAAATAATAAACAAAGAGGTAGAAAGAGGATAAAAGACCATAAATAACTTTATTTATAAAATAACAAAACAAGATGTGGAGCTATTGGAGAATGGAAAGGAGACACGGGGTGATGGAATGGAAAATGAGAGATAAAGAAATAAAAATAGATAGTATTTTATTACTATAAATGGCGGAATGGGGTAGGGGACAGATCGGCTTCCATGCCTCATAGAGGAATGGGAAAAGTAATGAAATAGGGTAAATGAAAAAACAAGACATCATGGAAAGATGTTAATAGATGAAATATATTAACATAAAAGAAGCGAAGAGAAAACTTGAAAGAGGGAGGACAAAGGGATGATGAAACATTGATAAGTGGGCAAAAAAGCATTGATAAATGCACAGGGAGACATTGATAAGTGGACAAGAAAACATTGATAAATGCACAGGGAGACATTGATAAGTGGACAAGAAAACATTACCCGGTGGACAATGGACATTCGACAACCGGACGAGGAAGCATCTAAAATCGCCCGGAAAGCATACCATTTTGCTGCATCTATCCACATTTCTCGATGCACTGTGGGCGTGCCCGTTACCTGTCTGTGGCGATGGACAAACATGGAAGGGCCGGAGCGCGCCCGATAGGAAACTGCGAGCCACAACTTGACGACACACACGGGCCGGCAGTAGACACAAAAACAACCACAATGGGAGGGGGCAAGGCATTTGCAAAGTCTGCGTTTATCGCTGGCAGTAGACACAAAAACAGCCACAATGGAAGGAGGCAAGGCATTTGCAAGGTCTGCGTTTATCGCTGGCAGTAGACACAAGAACAGCCACGATGGGAGGGAACACGTCATTTGAAGTTCCGTCCGCTCCATGCGCTAATTGCCTTTTTCCGGGGCTTTTCCCACGCAGGGATACAGAGGAAACGGGAGTTCTTGTCAGGCCGGGGCGTGGCGAGCCTGTGTGCCTGAAAGCAGGGAGGAAGCAGCGTCTTGGGAGTCCGGCGGGTAGGTGGAAGGCGGTCCCGTGCGACCTGTGTGCCGCGTCAGCCGCCTGTATAGGCATTCCGGCGGACCTTTCCCACGCAGCAACGCAGAGAAAGGGGGAGACCTTGTGCGCTTGGAGCGTGGCGTGAAACTCTTCTTTCCGACGCACCGCCATACGAAAATAAACACAAGGGCGGGCAAGTGCGGGTAAAAGTGGAGTGGGGGGAGGCGCAAATCGGGCGCGGCCGGCCCAAACGCTTAATTCTGAATCACTGCTGCTGCAAAACACACGCGTTTTCCCTAAATAAAAATCCTAATAATAATATAAAAATAAAATTATATTCCGAAAATTCTATTTCGTATTGTTATCGCCTATAGAATCATTATTTTTAGATTTATAGGGTTTCGCTAAATGCTGACATTCAATGAGTTGCAAAGAAAAACCGTAACGGATAGGGAACTTTAACCGTAACAGATTAGGAACCTACGGGGAACAGTTTGGGAACGGAACGGAACAGTTTGGGAACCTTTTCGGAACATTTCGGGAACCTCAACAACAGAAACGTATCACTTTGGGAATATCAAAGGAGTGGGAGAGAGGAAAAGAATGAAAAAAGTAAAATAATAGGATTAAATGGCATGATTTTGTTACGCTTTGTCTTGTTGCAAGATAAATGAAAACCATTTTAGGCTCTTTTATATCACAGTTTGGAGAGCCGATAAACAGAGAGTTTTCACGAAGATGTGTAACAAAAAGGGAACATTATCGTCAAATGCCGATCGCGGGAATCGTAACAAGTTGGGAACCTTTGCGTTTTTATTTACATTCATCTTCTTGGCGTGCCTAAAAATTCCTTTCACGCGACCCGCCCCCCTTGTCCATGCGACCTAAGCAACCTTTCCACACCTGCCGAAGCTCCTTTCCGCGCCCGCTTAAAATTCCTTCCACATCGGCTAAACGCCCTATCCAAGCGGTTTAAACACGCTTTACGCACCGACAAACACCCCTTCCCACACCGACCGGACAGCCATTGCTGAAAGGCTCCTCAGCCCTCACCACCTGCATTTATACCCTGAAATCCCCGTCTGAGAGGGGAATGCAGGCGGTTGGGCGCGACAGAATGCACCCAAAAAACAAGGAGCAGGAAGCAGAAACGTATCAATTTGGGAACAAAACCGTGCCATCCTCGACATCCCATTCCGCCAACGCATTAAGAGAGAAACAGTGAGAGAAAATGGAGAGAGAAAGTTCCCATCTTGTTACACTTTAAAACGTAAGTCATTGATAACCAGCACAGATATGGAATGAATTTACAGCAAATTGAAGGCACGACTTTGTTACGCTTTGCCCGGAAGCGTATCAATATCGGAACATTTTGGGAACATCCGGCCACCATTTCCGGTAGGGTGGGGCAGTCAGGTTCCCTAATTGATACACCTTTCTTCGCGACCCCACGTTCCCGTTTTGATACGCTTTTTTGCCCATCCGCGTGTTTTCGGGCACTCCGAGCGGATAAATGCAAGTGCGATGGCACGATTTTGTTACGGTTTTAAGGAAATCCCATCCTTTTCGGTCTGCCCGTCGACGAAAGCATCGTTTCCCGTCCGGGCATCCCCTCTGCCCTGCGCCCTCCACCAAAAAGCAGTTGACGGCACGATTTTGTTCCCCCAATGTTCCCTATTTGCTACGCCCTTTTGAAGTTTGTGGAAAAAGATAAAAAGTTAACTGTTTAAAAATCAGTATATTGTATGATAAATATAAAGCGATGGTAAAAGGCACGATTTTGTTACGCCCCAAGAAACCGGCAGCATCGGCAGGGCGACCGTGCCAGAAGTTTGGCAAGGCGCAGAAGGGGAGGAGGCGGCAGCCGGGATGGTAGTCGGGCGCACATAAAAGCGTACAAAAAGTCGTCGGGGCGAGTCGGTCAAATAGCGCAGAAAAAGGGTGGGGGAGAGGCCCGGAAGCATATCGGAAACGGGATTTTGGGCGCGCGGATGGCCGAAACGGCCACACCCGGCGGCTCAAACGGGCTCTGTCGGAACGCGAAAGGGCCTCCGCGGGATGGCGAAAGAGGCCCTTTGGCGAGGTCGTTCGGGCCTCGCGACATAGAAAAAGAAGCTTCGGTGATTGTACGGAAAACGGAATTCGTTGGCTGTCAGTCGTTTGCGAATGTGTCTGAAATTCGCGTATTCGCAGCCTCGTGCGATTTTTCCGGCTGTGCGCCAAGCACAGAGGTGATTTTTGAGGAAGAAAGAGGACAAAAAGGAAAGCCAAAAAGAGCCCCCAAAAACCGCCCCTTGAGAGACCCCCCAACCCCCTAAAGGGGGCTTTGCCATCCACCTATTCGCAGGAATGTAAGCCCCCTTTAGGGGGTTGGGGGGTCTCTCAGGGGGCGGTGAGGGGTCTTTCAGGGAGACTTTTATCTGCGGAGGGGCGATTGTCAGCAGCCTGTGAGCGATACGTTTCTTCGAAACACGCGGGCAGGCATAAAGCACTGCCCCTACGGGGCAAGACAAAGTTGCCATTACCACCTACCACCTATCACCTACCACCTACCACCTATCACCCACCTTAAACCTTTCTCCCGCGATTTTATCCGAACCCGTAGGTTATAAGCAATTTACGGGAAAAGTGTATCAATTTGGGAACAAAACCGTGCCATTGGTCGAATCGTAACAAAATCGTGCCATCATGCATCAGTTATCCGATTGATTTCCAACCGATTAAAACTTGAAGTGTATCAATTTGGGAACTACAACAACTTGTGAACCAATGAGTTAGGCGCGAGAAAAGAAAAAATAAACTTTTTGCCGAAAATGTTTGGTACTATCAGATATTTCGATTATATTTGCTCGGGTTTTCAGTGTCCGCCACCCTCTGTGTCCCCTCACGGGGCATCCGCCGGGGCGACGCACACCCATCGAGAGACTATGACATTAGAAGAACTTGAAACAGCACTTCGGCTCACCTTCGAGGCCCGGGGCATCTATCCCGCCTCGCTGCTGCGCCCCATCGGGCGCGACAACTACGCCCTGCGCTCGCTGCTCAAGACGGTGACGGGCATGAACTGTCTGCTCGCCATCGGCGGGCGGAAGATCTGGACGGTGGCCGATCTGGGCGATGCCCTGCAGCGCGAGCGCATCCGGGCCGGTTACTCCCTGCGCCGTGTCAGCGACGAGACGGGACTCACCGCCGCGCAGATTCTGCGCATCGAGAAGGGCAGGGGATGCCAGAAGAAATCGCTGGCGAAATATCTCAGGTGCGTGCCCGTGGATTTCGAACTGCGCAAATAGCGGGCGGCAAGGCTCCGGGCAGTGAAGTTCCGGCTTCCGCCCCCGGGCGACGGACGGGCCACCGCCGTTGCACCTTATTATATATAAGGCAAGAAACAAAAATAAAAACAACACATATCATGGACGATAACAACGAATTGGTGTTCGGCGACGAGTTCACGGAGATAGCTTCGCGAGGCGTTTCGGCCGACAATGGGGTATCAGCGGCCGGCTTCGCCTTCACAGCGACCGCCGGTGGGAGCACCCTGACGGCCGTGGCCGAAGAAGCCCCCCTTGACGGTGACGGAGCGGAAGAAAACTTCTTGACAATGGAAGAAGCAAAAACGAAGAAAACGAAAGCAAAAAAGCCGACAGCCAGAGCGCGTGGCAAGGCCCCGAAAAAGCTCACCAAGAAGCAGCGGGAACTCATAGCCAACGCACTGCCGGTGAACGAACAGACGTTCATCATCACGCCGCTGGCATTCACCTACATGAGCCAAGACTACTCGGCGATGCAAAACAAGGTGGTCACGTTTATGCTCGAGAAATTGCAGGATGTTTTGCACAATCTCATCTCCCGGAAGATCACCGACATCACCAAGTTGTCACACATTCAGGAGGGCGACATACAGAACGACCACGGCGTGTCACTCAACCTTTATTTCAAGGATTTCGCCGTCAACAAGAACCACTACCCCGAACTCCGCAACGCGCTCACGGCACTCGCCACGATACCCGTGCAGATACCTTACAAGAGTTCGGAGGGGCGGAAATATAAGCGCGTGACCAATCTTTGCGATGTTTATATCCCCGAAGATGTACACAATCCGTATGTCAACATCCACATGGATGAAGACATTGCCAAGGCATTTATTTCCGTGGAATTGGGCTATCATCTGCTCGGAAAAGACACCGTTTACAACACGCGCAACAAATACACGCAACGCATTTTCCTCCTCATTTCGGCTTGGCTCGACAAGGGGACGGTGACTTTTTCGACCGAATATTTCCGTCAGATACTCAACATCGACAAAAAATACAAGGCCTTCCGGCACGTCATCCAGCGCGTTTTGCAGCCCGCTCACGACGAACTGAAGGAGTTGGCACAGCTCGGATATTGCAACTGTTACTTCGAATATGAGAAGATTTATAACGGTACGCGGCACACGGGCGAGCCCGATTCCATCAAGTTTTTGATCTATAAGAGTCCGAAACTGGTGCAGAGCGAGAACAGCTACGACGAGACCGGACAGCGCGACTACTTCGCCGACATGCTCGTGAGCCACTTCAAGTTGCAGCGTTCGAAGGCGCAGGAGCTTTCAAAGTTTCTCACCAAGGCCAACTACACGGCCACGATGGGCAAACTGATGAGCCTCGAAGCCTATCTGAAAAAACAGGGGGCGGAAATCAAGGATGTGCCCAGCTATGTGGTGAAGAGCTTCGAGAACTTCTTCCGGGAGGATGCGAGGGGGAACGTGCAAAATTAAAAGATTCAAAGATTTAAAAATTCAAGAATTGAAAGATGCAAAGATGACAAAGTTTTCTTGAAGGGGCGAAGCGTCTTGTGTCGAACAGTAGGGGCAGTGCCTTATGCCTGCCCGCACGCCCGGCAGGGTGTATAGACATAAAAAATAATGTTGAAATAGAAATGAGATGTGCAGGCCGGCAACGCTATCGGCCACATCCCACGAATTTGAAAGACAGAAAGGTGTAATGATGACAATGAAGAAACAAATTACCAACCGTTCTTGGCAGGCTTTCTTCCGCCATACACTCCCTTCCTTTGGAAGGGCCGGGGCAGGCTTTTTTGCCATATTGTTCCTCCTCATGCCCCTCTGCGCCCGGTCGCAAAACGCAGCGGCCGGCGTCCGCGAGACGCGGCTCATCAACAACGGCTGGCGTTTCGCGCTCGGCGACGCATCGTCGATGGAGCGCGACTTCACCCACGGCATGGAATATTTCACCTATCTCTCCAAGGCCGCTTCCACCGGACAGAACCGCGGCCCCGCCGCCCCCACGTTTGACGACAGTCGCTGGCAGCAAGTCAGTCTGCCCCACGACTGGGTGGTAGATCTGCCCTTTTCGGCCCGCGCCTCCCACAGCCACGGCTACAAGCAAGTGGGGTGGGGCTGGCCCCAAAACTCCGTGGGATGGTATCGCCACCGCTTCTTCATCCCCAAGAGCGACGAGGGGCGGCGTATCGCCGTGCGCTTCGACGGCATTTTCCGCAATGCGCAGGTGTTCTGCAACGGCTTCTACCTCGGCCATGAGCCCAGCGGCTACGCCTCGGCCACCTACAATCTCACCGAATATCTCAACTATGGCGGCGACAACGTGCTCACCGTGCGCGCCGATGCCTCCGTCGAAGAAGGCTGGTACTACGAGGGTGCGGGCATCTACCGCGACGTGTGGCTCGAGAAGACCGGCCCTGTGAGCATCGCCTCCGCCACTTACGACACCGAGACGGGCGCAGACACGGCCACCGTCTCCTGCCAAGTGAAGGTGGGCATCGACCGCACGCTCACCACTTGGACGGGCCCCCTCCGCGTGCGCCTCGACCTGCTCGATGCTCGCGATGCCGTGTGCGCCACAGCCGAGGAGACCCTCTGCGAGTCGGCCGGCGACCTCTCCGTCAGTCTTGCGAAACCCCACCGGTGGTCGGCCGATACACCTTATTTATATAAGGCCCGCCTCAGTCTCTATCAAGACGGCCGCCTCGCCGACCGCACCGTGACGCGGCTGGGCCTGCGCAGCGTGGCCTTCGACCCCTCGCGCGGCATGACGGTCAACGGCCAAGTTGTGGAACTCAAAGGCACCAATCTCCATCTCGACCACGCAGGCGTGGGTGTCGGTGTGCCCGACTCGCTGTGGGTTTATCGCGTCAAGGCCCTCAAGGCCCTCGGCAGCAACGCCATCCGCTGTTCGCACAATCCCGCCACGCCCGCCATGCTCGACATCTGCGACTCGCTCGGCATGTATGTCATCGACGAAAACCGCCTCATGGGCACCAACCGCGAGCACCGCGACCTGCTCGAGCGCATGATTTCCCGTGACCGCCACCACCCGAGCGTCATCCTCTGGAGCATCGGCAACGAGGAGTGGCTCATCGAGAGCAGCGAGAAAGGGGAGAAGATTGCCCGCACGATGCAGCAGTGGGTGCACGACCTCGACCCCTCGCGCCCCGTCACCTACGGCAATTCCGGCGGCGACCGACTGGTCACCGTGCCCGACATACACGGCTACAACTACATCGTGCAGAACGATGTGGAGCATCGCCGCCGGCTGCATCCCGACTGGTTTGTCATCGGCACCGAGGAGACCAGCGGCTGCGGCACGCGCAATGTCTACTTCACCGACTCGCTCCGTGGCTGGATGCGCAGCATCAATTATGAGGGCGAGGAGCGGTCGGGTGGCGAGCGCAACGTCATCGAGCGCGGTTGGAAGTTCTACAAGCAGCATCCTTGGGCCGGCGGACTCTTCTACTGGACGGGCTTCGACTACCGCGGGGAACCCAACCCCATGAAGTGGCCCGCCACCGGTTCGCAGTTTGGGCTGCTCGACTATTGCGGCTTCCCGAAAGACGAAGCCTTCTATCTCAAGGCCGCATGGACTCCCGGGCCCGTGCTCCACCTGCTGCCCCACTGGAATCTCCGCGGCCACGAGGGCGACTCCGTGGAGGTGTGGGCCTACAGCAACTGCACCGAGGTGGAACTCCTGCAAGACGGCCATTCGCTCGGGCGCAAGCCCATGCCTGCCGACGGCCACCTCTCTTGGTCCACCGTCTACCGTCCCGGTCGGCTCTTGGCCCGCGGCTATCGCGACGGCCGGCTGCTGCTCACCACCCTCGTGGAGACCACCGGCCCGGCCTCGCGCCTCTCGGCCCGGCCCCACAAGCGCACCCTCCGACGCGACGGACAGGACATCGTTGTCGTCGACCTCTCGCTGCTCGACAGCCGCGGGCGTCTCGTCCCCGATGCCTGCGACTCGCTCCAGTTCGCCGTTTCCGGCCCTGCCGAGATTCTCGGTTGCGGCAATGGTGACCCCGGATTCAAGGGTGTCGAACGCCCCCGCCCCCTGTCGGTCGGTGCCGCCGGCCCGGCTTCCGCCCGGCGTTTCGTCTTCCCCGCTTTCATGGGCCGCGCCCAAGTCATCCTGCGCAGCCGTGAGGGCAGCGGTCCCGTGGTGTTCACCGCCCGTCTGCGTGGCGGAAGGGCCGTGGAGGTGCGACTGTAAAAGCCAAACGGCCAAAAGATTCGCTTCATTCGCAACATTCGCCGATGTTTTTGTTTCTGTCGGCGAATGTCGCGAATGAAGCGAATTTGGATAATACAGGGAAAGCGTTAAATGAGTGCAAATGGGGACTTGGGGGCGTGTAAACGGTGAGTATGGGCAGAAAGGATGATTTTCTTTGCTTTTCCATTTGACGATATGAGGATTTTTTTGTAACTTTGCACGCCATATTGCGAACAAGAGTGCAAAGTCGGCACGGTATTTGTGGAGTCTGTAAAAAGGAATATATAAGAAAGGTAAAAGGATTACATGAGACAACTTAAGATTTCGAAGAGTATCACCAACCGGTCGAGCGAAGCACTCGACAAGTATCTTGCTGAGATCAGCCATGAGCCCATGGTGTCGATCGATGAAGAGACGGAGCTGGCACAGGCCATCCGCAAGGGCGGCCGTGAGGGCGAGCGCGCCAAGGAGAAACTGGTGCGTGCCAACTTGCGCTTCGTGGTCTCCGTGGCCAAGCAGTATCAGCATCAGGGACTCGGACTGACCGACCTCATCGACGAGGGCAACATCGGACTGGTGAAAGCTGCCGAGAAATTTGACGAGACCCGCGGATTTAAGTTCATCTCGTATGCCGTGTGGTGGATTCGCCAGAGCATCATGCAGGCCATTGCCGAGCAGAGCCGCATCGTGCGCCTGCCGCTCAACCAAGTGGGGGCGGTGAGCAAGATCAATCAGGTGACGAGCAAGTTCGTGCAGGAACACAACCGCCGTCCTTCCATTCAGGAGCTGGCGCAAATCACGGGCATTGACGAGCAGAAGATAGAGCAGAGTCTCAATGCCGACTCCCACCACATGAGCATCGACGCGCCTTTCGCCGAGGACGACGACAACTCGATGGCCGATGTGCTGGCTTCGGGCGACGACAGCCGCACGGACAAGCAGGTGGACTTCGAGTCGATGGCCAGCGAATTGAACAATGTGCTCAAGAACGTGCTCAAGGAGCGCGAGATACGCATTGTGAAAGAGTGCTTCGGCATCGGCTGCCACGAGAAGGGGCTCGAAGAGATAGGCGAAGAAATGGGGCTCACACGGGAACGTGTGCGCCAGATTCGCGAGAAGAGCATCCTCAAGATTCGCGAGAGCGGCAATGCCCGCATCCTCATGAAATATCTGGGCTAAGCCCTGCGGGAGCTTGTGGGGCGGCCGGTCGGGTCATTCCACAAGTTCCACTTCCTTGTCGGTCATGGTGACGAAATGCAGTTTGCGGGCCATGCCGAGCAGATAGAGCGCATCCTTTTGGGTGCAGCTATATTGGTTTTTCAAACTCTCCAGAAACTTTTTCTTAGACACGGTATGGCTGTGGCTGTCGTCAAAAATGCGACCCACAGCCTTTTTCAGTTCGTCGGCGTTGTAGTGGATGTGCTTCTTGTGCAGGAAGTTATAGACCACGAGCCCCAGGCAGGCGGCTATCAGCAGGATGGTGATTAGTGTCGTATGATCCATGGTGGGTAGGTTTTGGTGGTGTAGTATAGATTGTTGTCGGGTGTGCAGAGCATACCTTCTGTCGCAAATATATGCTTTTTTTTGATAAGTTGTCGCCATAAGCGGCAACTTTTTTGTTTTTTTGACAGAAGGAAGAATTTGCACAAAGTTTTAGTTAAACTCGTAAAAAATGGATATAAAAAGTATTATCAAAGAAAAAGGCTTTACCCTTGACAAGGTAGAAAAAGAACGTTGCGTTATGCCAAGAGCTTCTAAGAGGATAAGCAAGCGGTTTATTTAAGTGGTTTATCTCAATAGTGTCCAAAATAAATTTGCGTAAAATCACGCTAAGACGCATCAATTCTGG